>Ga0208373_1001931_pt1 | contig 24956 bp, 24 predicted proteins | sample RifOxyC2_FD_184036 | JGI IMG/M metagenome (GOLD analysis project Ga0208373, IMG submission 184036) | Soil microbial communities from Rifle, Colorado - Rifle Oxygen_injection C2 (SPAdes) | ecosystem: Environmental > Terrestrial > Deep subsurface > Rock core/Sediment | place: Rifle, Colorado... | reverse complement strand
ACTTTTGTAAATAATTTCTTTCTAATGTTTTATCATTGGTGGTTTTTCTCATTTTATGACAGGATTATAAAATTTTTTTTATTATAATTCTGTCAACGAATTATGTAACATTTACAGGGATGACATGAGTGATTACTTCGACGTTAATTTCATTTTTCGAGATTGAGGTTTTTATTATGGACATTTTTTGTTGTCAAGTTGATTAATTCAATGCTCTCGAATTTATGTGAGTAGCTACTAAAAGTTTGTTTTATTAAAAGCGCCCCGTTCCTGTAATAGGAGACGGGGCGCTTGAAGTTTTTTATTCTTTAATTAGCTTAGATTATATGTTGATGTTGGGATCGGTAATTCATATCCGTTTGTCCAGTCAACTGTTGTGTCTGAATGAGCTGGGGCTGAATGGTCGCTCCATATGAAGTAATTTGTTCCAACGTTTACTTCTGTGAAGGTTCCTGTGTTGTCGTTGTTTGTCGCATCAGCGTTGGCGTTTGAATCTGTTTTGAAACGGGTGCTTAATGTATATGAATCTTGGGTCGTATCATCGAATATTGGAGCTTTGATAACAAATAATGAATCTGTATTGCGGTTTATTGTTTGTTCATTAAATGTGAACGTTACTGTATTTCCGGTGAGTGTTCCTGTAGCAATCGCATTATTTGTATCTACAGAATAATTGTAAAGTTTGAATCCATTGGCTTGATTTATTCCGGTTGGTCCTTGTCTGATTCCGGAATGGAACACTTCGAAGCTTACTTTCTTTATTCCTGCATCTCCTTTATCAGAAGCTGCTACGCGGAATTTGAATATTTCCGATTCGGGACTGAAGGCCAATCTGTCATTACTGTTTACGTTCAATACAGAAACTATTGGAATTGAATTTCTTACGATTAATTCTGTTCCAAGTAAGCCACCGCTTGGTAATCCCAATGTGGAGATGTCTTCAACTATTTCTCCGGAATCACCGAATGCTTCGAATCGAGCATTTGCATCGTCAGTGAAATTGATTCTGATAATGTCGCCGGTTTGTACGCCGCCTTGATTGAAGACTATTTCATTCGTGTCAACAAATACTTGGAATGTTGTACTTTCATTTTTTGGTATTTCCATATCCAAATTTGTAAATTCGATTAATCCGCTTGATCTGACAAATGTAGTCGCTGTACCGTTTAAATTGGCCGGATTGTTTATATCTGTCGGATATTTAAGAGTTACTGTTCTTATGGCACTATTATTATTTCCTGTGTTTTTAAACGTTAATGTTTCCACGTTGAAATCTTCATTTTGAGGATATAGTCTGAATGTGCCGGCTAGAATGTTGTTTGTATTGTCAGTTACAACTTCAGCTGTTTGTTGGGATGTGTAAGCTTGAGCAATAATAGTTCCGCTGCTGATTACTGTTATTCTTACTATTGGAGTTGTTCCTCCATTAAGAGGTGTTGTTCCCAATGATACTTCGTTGAAGAATTCATCTGTCGCGGAAATATCTTGATCAGGGTTGGCAATGTCGAATGAGAAGCGGTCAGGATTGCCATTCATGTATCCGTTATTGCTTATATCAACTTTTACGGTTATTTTTTCATTTCTTCCTGCTTCGATATCAAAATTCAAGTCGTCAAATGTTACTTTTCCGCTTGAATCCACAGTTTCTGTGTTGTTATTAATTTTATTTCCTTGTGTATCATATAAATTAACGAATGTAATTATTTCATTAATTCTTCTTCCATTATCATAACCCGGAGTACCTCCGTTATCATAAACATTGTCAGTATTTTCGTCCAAGTGAGTTGTTAAGGTAAGCGAGTTAATGGTCATGTCGCTGGCATTACCGGCTTCTAAAATAAATCCTAAGACAGGCACATCTCGTGATCCTTTAACAAAGCTTTGAGAGCTTGGCGTGCTTGCCAGAGATGCTTGGACATTGCTGGATTCTAACGTAATTTTATTTCCAGTGATACTTGATGTTGGGATAATATTGGTAATATATTGATTATTTTCAACATTTCTGATTCCGGATGTTGTGCTGATTGGTCGTAATTCTCCCCATAGTACATTTCCGCTTTGAGCGTTTGAATCAATATCAACTTGCAATGCCAAATCAATATCTTCTCCGGCGTCAACATCAAATCCGTCTCGGAATATAATTTCAATGTATTCTTGAGCGGTGTATGGAGAGTCGGGAGTGGCTACTGTTTGTGTACTTGTTGAGGTGATTTCGTCAGGACCAAATACGGTTCTTCCGGTGTCCAAATTAACAAGTCTGATATCTTGGATATTTCCTCTGTTAAGCGCATCATTATATAAACCTCCATTATTACCGAAGGCTGTTCTTGAAGCCGCATAGATCCTGAAAGTCATTTCTCTTACTTCCACATTCGATGAACCGTTATCTAAGTTGAAGCTTAATAAATTGACATTATCAGAATTTAAGGAAGCGCTGTTTTGGGTGTTTCTATTTATTGTCAGACGAATATCAGCTCCTTGTAATTGACTTGTTGAGGCGTTATTTTGATTGAAATTAGTATTAACTACGCGGACATTTTGATTATATGTTTGTCCTACTGCGATTAAGTCACTTTCTTCCTCCAAATAGATTTGGATAGTATCGCCAGGGTCTGCCGATGTTTTAATGTCGGCAGTAACTGAGAATGATCTTGTGGATCCTTCTTCAAGTCTTAGAGGTTGGGTTAGTTTTAATACTATTAAATCTTGCCTGTTGGCTTCAGAAACTTGAGCGAGGGTATTTGATCCTTGAACCAGCTTGAAGTCGCCAATGTCAGAAGTGTCAATACTTCCCCCCAATGTAAGTGAAATTTGTTGTAATGTTACTGTTTCGTCATCAGCTTCAATTTGGAATTGTGAAATTTTTTGATCTTGTGCTCCTGCCGCAGGGTTCGAAATGGATCCTTGTTTGGAGATAGTAACTTCTCCGGCACTTACACCGGCTATTGTGATTGTTGATCCTGTAATAGGGAATGTTCCGGAAATGTTTTCTGCCGTGGTATCAATATCTGCTTTATTTTGTAAGGCAAACGCATGTTGATTGCTTGCTTGAGCATTTGGATTTATGTCGGCGCGAAGACTTAAATTTGTTGATTGACCTTTTTGAAGCGTTATTCTTAAATTGAAGAATTCTACTTCATGATCGGCATTAATAGATCTTCCTGCTGTAATTCTTTGATCGTTTTGATATAAGGATACAGATTCTATGTCGCTTCTGGTTCCTGCGCCTGTTCTTTTAAATGTTAATTCGTCAATTTGAATATTTTCATCAGTGTCAGCCGTTAAACGGAAGTTTAACATTGGAACAGTTAAAGAACCTTTAGGTACATTTCTGGCTCCTTGGTCAGCAATTTTTTGTACTTCCAAATCTCCGGATATTGGTTCTTGGTCATCATCATCATCGTCGTCGTCATCACCGTCGTCATCATCGTCATCATCGTCAGGAACTTCTCCGGTAGTAATTAAAATCGCATTATAAAGCACTGTAGCGGCTTCAGCTCTATTTAAAGCGTTTGCCGGTTTGAAGGTATTATTATTGTAACCCTCCATAATTTCCCAATCAGTTACCTGATTGACATAAGGGGAGTACCAAGCATTTGAGCTTACGTCGCTATAATTGGCTTGAGGACTTGTTTTTTCTTTTTCTAAACTAAAGGCTCGGGAAATAATAGCTGCCGCTTCAGCTCTTGAAACAATCTGGGCCGGTGCAAAGAATTGTTGCAAGCTACCGTTAGCTCCTTGTACACCATTAACTATTCCTTGATAAGTTCCGGTGGTTATCGGCGGGCAGTACCAACTTTCAGGGACATCTCTATATAAAGAAACATCACATCCATAATATGGAAGTTCCAATGAATTAACTACCATTTTTACAAATTCAGCTCTATTTACGGGCGCTCCCGGGCGAAAACTGCCATCGGGATATCCTTGAATATACTTTTGTTCTACGCCATATTCGACAGCTTCTTGATACCAAGCGTTGCCGGGAGTATCAAAAAATTGCGCGAAGACTTTTCCTAGTCCCAGCGGCTGTATGAATAATAGTAAAGATAAAACGAGATTGGTGATTTTTCTATTCATAAATATTAGGGTTTAAAGTATAAATGTAGAATAAAATTATTTTAGTGAAGATACTTTTTTATCGCTTTTTAAGGCAAATGTCAATAGGTTTGACTGTAAAATTTGAAACCTTGAGATTGAATTTTTTTCTTTCATAATAAATTTAAAACGATTAATAAAAAGAAACATTACAAAAAAGCTATAAATTAAAGCAATTTTTTAAAAAAAGTTTAATAAATTTATAGAAAACAACAGAAATTAAAAAAGGCTTTAAAATAAGTAAATTTTGTGTTTATAATTTTGCCTGTTTGTTTTGTAGTATATTTTTTATACTGCTTCGCTTTCATTTTCTAAAATTAAGCAGTATATACTTAAGTAGCTTTTCAGCCTAGTAAATGCACTAAAATTCAAAATAAGCTACGCAGTCCCGCATTGCGGGATACGCGGTTTTAAAAGTGGCGGAGTGTAATTCTATAGAAATAGGATCTTTGAAATTTTTGTTTCGGGCATTTGAAAAATTCCGACCATAATCAATCATCATATAGGTAAATTTATACCAATTTTTTTTAGGAATTATTTGCATTAAATCCTGTTCGATTTTGTCCGGGTCTGTGTGGTTACTTAAACCAAATTGGCGACTTAGACGTATAACGTGAGTATCAACAGCTATTCCTTCAACTATACCATATGCATTTCCCAAGACCACGTTTGCGGTTTTTCTACCCACCCCGGGTATCTTAATCATTTCATTAATTGTTTTTGGAATCTCCCCTTTGTATTTTTCGGAAACTATTTTAGCTGCCGCAAGAATGTTTTTTGCTTTGTTTTTGTAAAATCCTGTTGATTTTATGAGATTCTCTAATTCTTCTTGGGATATATTAAGATAATTTTTAATATTTGGATAAAGAGAGAATAACTTTTCTGTTACTTTATTTACTTGTTTGTCCGTACATTGAGCCGAGAGAATAACAGCAACCAGGAGTTGAAAATTGTTATTAAAATTTAGAGCAATTTTGGCGTCCGGGACTAATTTTTGCAGTTCTTTAAAAACAATTTTAGCTCTTTGTTTGCGGATTGTTAATTCGGAGGGGAGCATAACTTAAGTTAATTTTTCGGGGGAGAGAATTTTGTTGAGTTCTTTCTCAGGGATGAGTTTTTTTTCTAAAACTATTTGTCTGATTGTTTTATTTTTTTTCAAAGCTTCGCTAACCAGCATCGCGGTTTGATGATAGCCTAGGCGCGGGCATAAGGCTGTGGCTACGCATAAACTTTTTTCGAATAATTCCTGGCATCTTTTTTCGTGGACTTTAATATTTTTTAAGCAATATTTGTTAAACATTTCCAAAATGTTTGTGATTATTTCAATATTCCATAAAAGGTTAAACATGATTAAAGGCGCGAAAATATTGAGTTGTAGTTGGCCTCTTTGAGCTCCCAGAGATATTACATGATCATTTCCAATTATTTGATAGCAGGACATTTCCATTGCTTCGACTATAGATGGATTTATTTTTCCGGGCATTATGGAGGACCCCGGTTCCACTTCCGGAAGTTCGATTTCCGTTATTCCGGCTTTTGGTCCCATGTTCAGTAGTTTTAGATCATTGCTGATTTTTATTAAGTCTGTGGCAAGTGATCTTAATCCTGCGGAAAAATTTAAAAGAGATGTTAAATTTTGATTGGTTTCAAAAGTGTTTTCTGTTTCTTTTAGATTCAATTTTGTTAGTTTTTTTAATTCTTCAACAATTGTTTTTTTAAATTTTGGATGAGCGTTTATGCCTGATCCTATTGCGTTTCCTCCTATTCCTAGTTCTTCCAAATGTTTTTTTAAATCAGAAATATTTTTATGGTCTTTTTTTAACATGTCGCGCCAAGCGGAAAATTCTTGTCCGACGGTCATGGGAACCGCGTCTTCCAAATGGGTTCTTCCTACTTTTATTTGGCGGGAATATTTTTTTACATAAGAATTAAAGCCGGAAATGGTTTTTGAAAGATTTTCGAGCAGATTTTTAGTTGTGAATAATGCCGCGATTTTGGTGACTGTAGGAATTACGTCGTTTGTTGATTGAGCCATGTTTACGTGATTGTTTGGGTGCACGGGGTCGTATGAGCCTAACTGTTTTCCAAGTATCTGGTTGGCGCGGTTGGCGATTATTTCATTGGCATTCATATTTATGGGAGTTCCCGCGCCTGCCTGAAAGGGATCAAGAGGGCAATCTTCAATATATTTTCCGTCAGCATATTCTTTCGCGGCTTTTTGAATTGGTTTTGCAATTGCTTTTGGTAACTCTTTTAATTTTTCATTTGTTATGGCGGCAGCAAGTTTTACTATTCCTAAACTTTTTAAGAATATTGGGGGGATTTTCTGATTGCTGATTTTAAAATATGTGCCGGCTCGGACTGTGAAGGAGCCGTAAATGGCGTCTTTTGGGACTTTGACGGGGCCGAGTGCGTCATGTTCGGTGCGGGTGGACATTGGGGAGGGGCTAGTAATTAGTAATTGGTAATTAGTAATTGGGGAAAGGAAATTTTTATTTTAGGGAGAGGAAAGCGGTGGCGTCTATGGAATTTAATACGGTTTTTGAGGGGGATTTTTGAGTGTTGATGTTGTGAAAGTTTAATTTTATTTTGAATTTTTCGTTTTCTAAGTTTAAAGATAAAGCTTCTTGGGTATATTCTTGAAAGTGGTTATTTATTTCATTTATATTTTTTGGAGTTGGTAAATTGTTAATAAAATTTAGAACATCTATTTTTATTTCTTGATTTTGGATTTGAAGAATGAGGTTATTATTTTTTATTATTGAGCTAATTTTAATTTCTTCAGTGTTTTTGATGATAGATTCTTTTTCTATTTCATCTCCATAAACTCTAAATAAATATTGATAGTTTTCTATTTTTTGAAATTGGTTTGCGGCTTCATCGATAGTGTAAAATATCGGAGTAAGTTCTTCTTCAAAATTTCCCAATTTTAAATATGCCAAAATGTTATTCCAAGTTTTTTGATCATTATCTTTTACATATACTTCATCGGGGAACCAGTTTTTTATATTTTCAAATCCATGTCCGTAATATAAATAATTAAGAATTTCATTGATTTGTAGCTTATCATTGATTTGTAAATCGTTTTCCTCTACATATTCAAAATTCGCGGGTATTTGTATTTTATTATTTTCATCAAAAAGGGAATTTTTTTGTAATATTTTTTCAAGGCGGTTTATTTGGTTATTTTTTGAAATTGAAAACGAGCTTAATGGTCCCGCATAAGAGATTAAAGTAAGGGCGATAAAGCTGATTATAAGATATTGCAGATTTCTTTCTTTGTTGATTGCAAGGTAAATAGCGCTTCCAATTATCCATATTCCGAGAATAATCAAATAATATCGGGGTTCGGTGATGCCATATTGTTTAATTCTTTCCCAGACAGACCAGAAAAGCATCGGTACAGTGATTATTAATGAAATATTCAGTATTTTGCTGAATAATAATAAATTTTTGTTATTTTTATCTTCGATTGAAGACATTTTAATCGCCTGAAAGCTTAAAACCAATATGCTGTATCCAATTATCGGCAATGCGATCCAGCTTTGCGGCAATGTATTTGTGATGAAAATTTTGATTAAATAAGAAATGAGAATTGAAAAATAAATAATTATTAATGGAAGAATAACGTAATTTGATAATATTGTTTCAATATTGGTTAAGTTTTCCTTTTCTGTTTTTTGAGGAATGCTGATTAAAAAAAATATTGTGTTGAAAATACTGAATAGTAGTATCCAAGTTCTTAAAATCGTATTTTCTTCACTAAAAAATTTTATATTTAACAATTCAGCTAGGGTAAAATAGGCGATGAGTACGCCGACAAAAAGAATTGCTGTGGATATAGCGCTAAAAATAAATCTAATTATGATTTGTCGAGAATAAGAATGGAAGTTGTGATTTGGTTTTTTTGTTAAAAAAGGCGCGCAGAAAACAAAGAGTACACTCATTAATGTGGCAAGAAAAAATTGGATCGCGATATGTTTTTCCTGAAATGATGTGTTTAGTGAAATGTTAGGGGTTAAAAGAAGAAAAATACTTAATAATGCCATGCCGATTAATGTACTGAAAAGAAGAGCTTTGGTTTTTTTATATTTTGTTTTTTCGAAAAAAATATTCAAGCCAAGAAATAAAGGAACGGAGATGATTAATGTAAATAATGTTTTTATTAAATACGCGGGGGGTTCTTTTTCAAAATCCATTACAAATAAACAGATAACACTTATAGCGATTGCCGCAAGTATTGACTGCGGGAATCGCAAAAAAACCTGTTTAAGTTTTTTACAACCGGTAGAAAGAGGACATTGTTTCATAGGTAGAATTTTAAATTTTTACTTTTGAATATTATCATGAATTATTTACCTGAGTACAGCAAAGAGCAAGAGGGTAACCATTAAATAATTCGGAACATGTAATTTTTTTTGATAAAATTGTATGTTTCCGGGTGAAGGGAAGGAGGGAATATTATGAAAACTATTGACAATCAAAATAATGCTTGACAACGTATTAATATAAATTAATATGTTGTTATGAAAAACGATACTAAAGATATTTATTTTCAAATTTTGAAAGCTTTGGGCGATGGTGTTCGTTTTGACATTGTTATGCTTTTGATTACCGGACCTAAATGTGTTTGTAAAATATTTGAAGAATTAAAATTAAAACAGAGCATTGTTTCTCATCATTTGGGAGTATTGAAAGAAAACGATTTGGTAAAGATAAGTAAAAACGGCAAATGGATTTATTATTCACTGAACAGAAAAAAATTAGTCGGATTACAGAATTTTATAGAAAAGATAATTTTTACAAAAGAAACTAAATCTAAATGTTAAGTTATGAATAACAGCCTTTTATCTCTTTGTCTGTGTGGAAAATCGTTGTGGGAGTTTTGGTGGAAGTGCCTGTAATGCTTACATTGGTAAGGATTGCCAACAATACTAAAAAGTGGTTTAAAAATTATTAATAATTAATCAATAAAAATTATGACAACATACACTTACAAATGTTTAAAATGCGGAAATGTTTTTGACATTGAAGCAATCTTAAAAGAAAAAGAAGAAGGGAGCGAAAAGTTAATTTGTCCAGAATGTGGAGCAAAAGAAATCAAGCAAAAATTTTCCGCTGTTAATTTTATGAAAAATATTTTTGCCGGCGATAAAAAAGGTGGATGTTGTAGTGGTGGCGGTGTTTGCGACATTAGTTGCAAACCGGACAAAAATAATCCTGGCAGTTGTGGTGATAAAAAAGGTGGGAGCGGTTATTGCGGTTAATTATCAATTTTAAAAACAAACTATGATTCAGAAGTTTGCCGATTGGCTTATTTACAGCTTACTAAATTTTGATCCTGCCACAAAGCAGGGAGGTAGTCTTAATTATTTTGTTTACGACACGGTTAAGATTTATCTCTTGGTGCTTGTTATTATCGCCGCAATTGCTTTTATCCGCACTTTTTTGCCACCCCATAAACTGAAAGAAACTTTCGCTAAGCAAAAATACGGTACAGGTAATATTTCCTCGGCTCTTCTTGGAGCTGTTACGCCGTTTTGTTCTTGTTCGTCCATTCCCATTTTTGTCGGCTTTCTAAAAGCCGAGATACCTGTGGGCATCGCTTTTTCTTTTATTATCACCTCTCCCTTGGTCAATGAAGTGGTTTTTGTTCTAATGGGCGGAACTTTCGGTTGGAAAATCGCGATGCTTTATGCTTTGAGCGGAATTGTTTTGGGAGTGGTTGCCGGAATGATTATCGGGAAAATGAAACTAGAAAAAGAAATCATTTTAAGACTTGATGATAGCGGTAAAAAACTTGATGACAACTATTTACCCAAAAGCATGGAAGGTAAAATCCAATATTCTCTTAATGAGGCATTTTTAACTTTCAAAAAACTGTGGCTGGTAATCGCAATCGGCGTGGCGGTAGGAGCTGTTATTCATGGCTATGTACCGGCTGACTTTTTTGAAAAATATTTGAATATTAATTCCATTTTAGCTGTTCCAATCGCTACCTTGGTTGGTATACCGATTTACGCCGGGTGTTCTACTCTCGTGCCAATCGTCTTTGCGATGGTTGGACAAGGAATACCGCTTGGCACGGCACTTGCTTTTATGATGTCCATTGCCGGGCTATCTTTACCTGAGGCGATAATGCTCAAAAAAGTAATGACGGTTAAATTACTGGCGATATTTTTCGGTACGGTTGCAGTCGGGATTATTTTTATCGGATATTTATTCAATACAGTATTATAAAAAAAGTTTTCTGTAGAGATGTGGTTGTTTTAAAAAGTTAAAATTTTATCGCATTCTTGTATAAGTTTGTACAAATCTTTCATGGTACTCATCGGACAAGTGTTGGTCGCTTCTTGATTGCGTGATTTTAAGCAAGTGCCACAAGCCAAGATTTTTGCTTTTTCTGATTTTAAAAATTCTGTCGTTTGTTCTTGAATATTGTATTTTTCCGAACTGCCGGCTTCATATTCTACGCCTTCTCCAACGAGAAAAATTTTAACCTCGTCATCTTGTTTGAGAGCAAAATTTGCAAAACGCAAAGCGTTCCACACGGTTTCGGGGTTGGTTTGGCTGATGATGATTCCTATTTTCATAGTAGTTTTGATTAATTAATTATATTATATTCCAAATACTCCTTTTCTAATAAATAAAAAAACAGTCAATACCTCGTGATTATCAGGAGAGGTGAATTTTTCGTTATAATTTTTCAATTTGTTCTTTATAAACTCAATATCTTTTTGGTCAGCTTGTTTTAGAGCAACAATTTTCATATTAATTAGTTATTTCGTACAATGTTCGCGTATCATCTGAAGTCCTGACCATACCGTGATTTAAGTTTAGCAAGACATTAAAAAAATTCAATTTTGTTTGGAAAACAGTACTTAAAAGGTTGGGAGTTGGGAGAGTTCCGCCTATCCCTTAATTAATATAAAACTTAAAAGCGGGATGAACCGGATATAGCTAGTTGTACGATGTTTGAAAAACAATAATTAAGGAGCAAAATTTTATTGCATGTATTTTAGAGTTTTTACAATACTCATTAAATCATCGTACAGATCTTTGTCTGTTGCAGAAAAAGCCCAAACTCCTTTTTTGGTTTGGAAATGAGCTTCCTTAGAAGCATTTGTATAGCTGTTGCTCATACCTCCTTGTGTATAGGTAAGGATAATTACCGAGTGATTATCTATTGTTAAAGTTTCACAATCCGATGGCATTCTATCTTCATCAGCAAAACCTTTTGATAAAATATCATTGCATGTACGAAGGGTTTCATAATCTGATCCACCTAAGTCTAGTCCAGCAGGATTACCCTTATCGTCTAAGAATTTTAGCGCAAATAGTTCGGTTTCTTTATACTTGTTCTCCAATGCTTTTCCAAGAGAGGCTGGATATTGAAATGAAATCCCAAGTTCTTCATTTTGATATGTTAATAAGTTCGCACCTTCAGTAGGTTTTGCTTTTGAGTTTTGTTCGGATTGTGAAACTGGCTGTGTAGTATTTTCTTCTTTTGGGGCTTTTTCATTTTTCCAAAGAGTGCATCCCGATAATATTACAGTGAGGGCAATGGCGATCATTATTTTTTTCATACGAATTGGATTAATAGTAAGTAAATTTTGCTCCTTTGTAGTTTAATTGTTTTTCAAATTTCGTACAACGTATCCGAATATCTGATGTTGCGAAGCAATATGGGTGGAGCGAAGCGGAACCAGTTATTCGGTGTTAGGCGATGTGCCAATTCCACGGTTATTTAGATTTCACGGGTTTTAAGAGAAAAAAAACAAAAGCAATAATAATAAGATATTGAAAAATAAAGAAATTTAAGTTAGCATAAACATTTTTACCCATCGTTCTTATATCATCATTTCGTTCTTTTTCGCTATCTTGATAATAAATTTCAGGATTACCAATAAGTGTTTTTATATTTGAACTGAAAATAGATTCTGCCTGCTCAATCACTATGCCGCATTCACCGTAACCATGCCCTGTAAATTCTTGATAACGATATTCTACTTTACGAAATGGATTTAAATAACTTGGGCGTTTATGTTCACATAAGTAAAGGTTCCCAGTAAAGATTTGTTCACTTTGGTAAAGAGGTGCGTCCGTATAGCTTGCAATGATTGGTATTGTTTTAATTACACTTTCCGAAACATATTTATATGGGATTTTCTTGTCAGGATAAATGTTATAATGTAAGAGGAAAAAGGTGGCTACAAGTATGCTAGCGATGATTACATTGCTTTTGTTTTTTAATGATAGTTTCATATTTTATAGGTTAAGTGGAATTGGCATTTCGCCTAACGTTTCGGGATGATCCGAAGTTGCGACGATTAGGAGCAATTTTGGATATCCCGTGTTAGATGATGTATCTTTAAAATTATTTATTGTTTTTTTATTTTATTTATTTTGCCACTAATGATAATGCACATAATTCCGCTGTATATCATAACTAGAATAGCAAGAGCTCGGCACCAATTTATAAGGAAATTTAGTGATTCGTTAATTGAGTATGTTTGTTCTATGAATTCATGAAATTTTCCAATAGGATAGATTAAAATTAAAATTATCCAGAAAATATTTCGATATCTTATTCGTTTTTTTTGGAGATTTTCTATGGTGGGATTGTCCATGCTTTTTATGGTTAAATTTTAAAGATATTTCAGCTAACGTCCCAGAATATGCGATGTTTGCCAGCGGTATAATATGCCCGAAGGGCGACCGCTGGCAAATATGGGTGTAGCGACCAACGGGAGCGAAACCGCATATTCTGTGTTAGCTGATGTATTTTGACAACATTTCTACAAGACAATGAAAAGGCTTGTCATCAATGGTATGTAGAAAAGCGCAAAAAGAGTACTGATTATAACTGCCAAGGCTGCTTTATCTGGGTGTACTTTTAGTTCTGTTGCCAATGCCACTGTGTTTGCTGCCAAAGGAACAATTGCCATTAAGATAAGAATGTTATAAATGCTTTGGTTATAAGCATGAATAAATGACTTATCTAAAAAGATAATGCTTAAAATAACAGCAGGCCAAAAAATAAATTTTGCCAAAAAGGAAAGCGTAATGAACTTTAAGTCCACATGATGAATTTTTACTGTAGATAATCCCATGCCAATTATCATCATACCGAGGAGAGTATATGCGCCTTTAAAGCTTTCTATCGTTGTAACTGCGATATCGCCGAGATTCACGTTCAAGTAGTTAAATATAAGGCCAATAAAAAAAGCATATACGGTTGGAAGTTTTATGACTTTCATTACGCTTTCCTTGACCGTGTGATTGCCCTTTGCTGTGAGAAAGAAACCGAGCGAGTTTTCATAAAGCAGGAAGCCTAATATAGAGAGTACGGCTAAGCTAAAGGCTTGATCGCCGAACAATGTTAAGACGACTGGCAATCCAAAATATCCAGTGTTGCCAGTGCCGGCGGTGAAAGCAAGAATGTTTTTCGTAGAGTCTTGCTTGAAAACGAGCGTTCCGATTGCCAGAAAAAGCAAGGCGATCAAGCAGCAAAGGGCAAAGAACAGTATTGGCAAAGACAAATTGGCAAAATTTATTTCTACTGTGTATGTGCCGTAGAAAATTACTGCTGGTGCGATTATGTAGATAAGCAGTTTGGCAATTGTCTCTTTTTGCGCTTTTAATTTCTTAGCTCCGATATACCCCAGAAGTATCATTAGATATAAGGGAATGAGCTTTATCAGAATTGTTGTAAATACTGTCATAGGTATTTGTTGTCAAAATATTTCAGCTAACGTTAGGCATATCCGAAGTTTTTCTGAAGCGTAGCGTAAGAAAAATTTGGGTGAAAGAATTTTTTACTCATTATTGAAATATAATTGATGAAAAATTCTTGAACCGGATATGCCTTGTTATGTGATGTAAAATTCTTTCTTTTTTCTTTTTTTAAATTTGCTTTTTATTCTAAATGATAAATAAGTTTTTTGTTTTTGATTTTGGGCAGAGGGGTCAGGGGTGAATGCCCAAAATCAAAAACTCCTTATTTGTTCTCGCTAAAAATTCCTAGCACTTTTTCATCAATAGTTGTATTTTTTCCCCACAAATCTCTTCTCATTTCCGCTGCAGATTTTATGTAATTTTCGTGCGTAGGATTTTTTGAAAATTCAGACATTGATATTATAACCTCATCGTTTGCAAACAAAACTGCATTAAGCATTTCCGTTATTAATTCCTCTTTTACATCATTCAAATTCTCAAAATCTGGTCTGAATTTCTTAACTTTCAATAAACCTCTTTCGGGGTCAAGAACGGTCAGCATTTGAATTAAAATTGCACCATACCTTTTGCGTTTTAATTCGTGAATATCTGCTTGCATTTCCTTTTTATGTAGAAAACGATTTTGAAAATATGCACCAAAAAAACCACCGCCTAAAGCTGTAAATAAAATCAACGCTGTTTGTATTGAAAAATTTTCCATTTTTTAAATATTAAATAGTTCAACTGGATTGATTTTGAATTGAAGCATATTTGCTGTATTCCTTCCGCCGTCTCCGCCTTTTCTTTGCATTCCAATTTTTCCAATTTTTAAACTTCCTTGATTTGTAATTCTAATATCTCCACCACCGAAAACATTCATTGCCTCATTGATAGATTTCAAAACCCATGTGCTATCTCCATTCACTTTCAAGATAACAAGCACCCAGTCGGCGGAAAATTCACCTCTGCCTTTCAAAATATCTGAAACAACTAAAATTTTGTTATCCTCGAAAAATTTAATAACTTTCTTTTGATCGTTTTCGTCCATTTCCGATAAAAGCATTCTTCGTGGGTCTTTTAATTTCTTTTTTGTAGGTTTTATTTCACCAGTAAAAGTTTTTAATATTTTTGTTATATCCTTTGGAATATTCCAAAGTTCAACATATTTATCAACCCACCTTTTGTCAACTTGATTGAATCCTTGAGGATTACTGACAAGTTTCACTTGCAAATTTTGCAAATCTTCTTGAGATTTCAATTTTATAACAATTCTAACTCTGACTTGTATATCGGCTTTATAATGTCCTCGCACTTTTGCGGCTTTGACATACTCAATATCGGAAACATCATAATTCATCGCCTTGAGCCATTCTTGGGCTACTGCGTCTTTTTTCCAGTTGTTAAAACGAACGATAACATCTTTTTCATTTCTAAAACCGCCTTTGGCGGTTTTAGAACCTCGTTTTATCAAATCTTCTATATCCATATTGTTATTCTTTAATATACTCAAGCAATCTTTTACCAACGGCTTCAATCGTGCTAACCGTCATAGCGTTTCCTGCCTGACTTAATAAATTAACATCTGCGATTTTTCCTTTTGCTTTCTCCGCCAATTCTTTTGGAAAGCCTTGCAAAAGCAAGGATTCCAAACCAGATAATTTTCTAAATTTTCCATTTCTAACATACAATACTCCATGTCGTCCAGTTCGTAATGTCGGCACTTTGCCTTTGTATAATCTCAAATCTGATTGCCTTGTATCTAGGACTAAGTATTCCTGTTTAAGTAATTCCTTAATATCAAATTGCCCTTTGTTGTATTTGTTATTTATGAATTTTAAAAATGTTTCGTATGATTTTTTCTTTTCGTCAAATTCCAATTCTCCATCATCAACTAAATAGTATTCAACTTTTGGGGTTTTGACAGGCTTTGGCCATTCAAAATTTTTATTTTCTTTGACCAAGTCTTTTCTGATTCCGACAAAATAAATTCTTTCTCTCATTTGAGGAACACCATAATCCAAACTGCTCAAAACTTTGTAAAAAACTTTATATCCTGCCTTGTCTAATTCTTCTAAAATAATTTTCAGAGAATTTCCGCCGTCATGATTCACTAATCCTTTTACATTTTCCAAAATAAAGTAAGGCAAATTTTTGCCTTTCATTATTTTAATCAAACCATAAATAACTTGTCCCCTGTGGTCGCCCATACCTTTTCTTTGTCCGATAACCGAAAAAGTCTGACAAGGAAATCCAGCAATCATCAAATCAAAATCTGGCAAATTTTTAGGGTCAATTTTCATCAAATCGCCATGATTTTTTTCTTCCTGTCCGAAAAATTCCCTGTAAGTTGTTTCGGCGTATTTATCAATCTCTGAAAAAGCCAAACAACATAGACCTAATTTTTGAAGCCCAAGGCGACCAGCACCTATGCCAGCACAGAAATCTACAAATTTTAAATTATCTGTTTCCATGTCTATATTCTACTACAATTTTAAAATAATATAAAATCGTTTTTTACTGCCCCTTTGTGGGCAGAAAAAACACCTTATTACCCCTATATAAATAGATAAAAAAACTTATTTTTCCTTATTATCAAAAAAGCAAATTTAAAAAAAGAAAAAAGAAAGAATTTTATTTCACATAACTCGTTTGTATACGAATTGTTTTCGTATACAAACCTGGTTTTTTGGTAGTATGTGAACTTTGTTAATAATTTTTTTAATAAATATTTTAGATTTTTTTAATCTTTTTTTTGTAGACTTTGATTATAAGCTTATTTTTATGGTCTAACTTTATCAATAATATGCAAAATTTTCCAGATAAACTTATCTTAGAACTAAAAATCAGAAATTATAGTCCGAAAACAATTAAATCTTATTCAGCTTGTTTAAAAGATTATTTGTTTTTTGTTAAAAATCAAGTTTTACCTTTTAATTTGGAACTATTAAGAAAATTTCTGTTTTTAAAATTTAAAAAAGGCCTTTCCTCTCAGACTGTGAATGTTCATTTGAAAGCGATTAAATTTTTTTATAGAGAGGTTTTAAATTTTACCCAAAATATCGATATTAAATTCGCGAAAACGCCTCAAAAGCTTCCGGTTGTTTTATCTAAAACCGAAATTTTGAAAATTATTGATTCTATTTCCAATCAAAAACATAAACTTTTGATAACATTATCTTATGGAGCCGGATTTCGAGTCAGTGAAGCTATTAATTTGAGAGTGGGGGATTTGGATTTGGAGCAAATGACGATTCATATTAAAGAAGCTAAAGGGAAAAAAGATCGGATTACTGTTTTTCCTGAAAAATTAAAAATAGATATGCTGAATTTAATCGTAGGGAGAGATAAAAATGATTTTGTGTTTGCAAGTGAACGAGGAGGGAAGTTAACGACCAGAACGGCTCAAAAAATTTTTAAAAACGCACTTAAAAAAGCCGGAATAAATAAAGAAGCTCATTTTCATTCGTTGCGGCATAGTTTCGCGACACATTTGCTTGAGAATGGTGTTGATGTTCGTTATGTGCAGGCGCTTTTGGGTCATCAAAATATCCGAACAACTCAAAGATATACGCAAGTTACCAATCCGGCGCTTAAAAAAATCCGGAGTCCGTTGTAGTTTTTTTAAAAATAGCAATTCCATTGGACAAATGGGAAAAAAACTTTATAGTGTTAAGTGCGTTTTTTAATGTTAAATCCATGAAAATTAATATAATTTATAGTTCGAGGAGCGGGAATACGGAGATTGTTTGTGAGAAGGTGCATTATGAGTTAGAGGATTTAAATTTTGGAAATAATTTAATTAAGGTAGAGAGGGCTAAACGTGAGGATTTGGAGGATTGTGATTTTTTGATTTTGGCGGCGCCTACTTATGGACATGGGCAGTTGGAGATTTTGATGGAGAGTTTTTTGAAGATGAATCAGGATATTGATTTTAAGGAGAAAAAAGTAGCTGTGATTGGGATGGGGGATGCTCGATTTGATGATGATTATCATATTGAGTCGGCAAGAATTTTGATGAGATTTGTGACTACGCATAATGGGAAATTGGCGGGGGTGCCGTTGGCGATTACTAGGACTCCGATGCCGCATTTGGAGGGCGTGGTGAAGAATTGGTGCGGGAAGTTGGGGGGCGTAATTCGTAATCCGTAATTCGTAATTCGTAATTCGTACATTGTAACTTTTATTTATAATATGAATAGGTTGAAGATTAAAATTGGGGGGGAGAGTGGGTCGGGATTACTTAGTATTGGGAATATTTTGGTGGATGCTTTGAATGAAATGGGATTGAATGTTGTGGCGGACAGGGAATATCCTTCTTTGATTAAGGGTTTGCCGTCTTGTTTTATTATTAATGCTGCTAAGAGGGAGATTAATTCTTTATCAAAAGAAATTGATATTTTGTTGGCGATTGATAAGCAAAGTTTGGTGCATTACTTTGATGATTTGAAAGATGGCGGAATTTTGATTCATGGTTATGAGCGGCTTTCGGGGATTGAAGATATTTTGAAAAAAGCTGAAGGTAAAAATATTAAAGTTGTTCATTTAAAGGCTAGAGAAACAGCTATTGCTCAAGGTGGGAAGGTTTTGATGTCGAATACTGTTTTACTTGGAATGTTGTGGAAAGTGATTGGTTGTGATCCGAAATTTGCGGAACTTCAATTGGTAAAGAAATTTGAGGATAAACAAAATTTAATAGAAATTAATGTTAAATGTTTTAAGGCAGGTTTTGAAAATGTGGAAAAGATTTTGGAAATTGAATATCCGAAAAATGCGGAGAAAAAGATAATTATTGATGGTAATCATGCGATTGCTTTGGGAGGAATTAATTGTGGTGTTAGGGCTTATTATGCTTATCCCATGAGTCCGGCGAGTAGTATTTTAACGCATATGGCTGAAATGAGTGAGAAAACGGGTGTTTTAGTGAAACAGGTTGAAGATGAAATAAGTACAGTTCAAATGGTTCTTGGGTCAATGTTTATGGGGACGAGAGCTTTTACCGCGACTTCGGGAGGAGGGTATGATTTGATGACGGAAACTGTTTCTTTGGCCGGTATGATTGAATGTCCTTTAGTTGTTGTGATTGCGCAAAGACCGGGGCCGGCTACGGGATTGCCGACTTGGACCATGCAGGGAGATTTGAATTTGGCTTGTTATTCTTCGCATGGTGAATTTACAAGATTGGTGATTTCCGTAAGCGACAGTGAAGATGCTTTTTATTTAATTCAGGAAGCTTTTAATTATGCTGAAGAAATTCAGATTCCTGTAATTGTATTAACGGAAAAATATATCGCGGAGAGCAAGATGTCAGTGCCGAAATTTGACATTGAGAAAGTACCGATTAAAAGGGGATTGGTAAAAAAAGAAGAATTAGCTAGTTTAAAAAACAGTGATCGTTACGCGATTACTGAAACCGGAGTTTCAAAAAGATGGTTGCCGGGGACGGCTGGCGCTTATTATTTTGCGAATGGAGATGAGCATCTTGAGGATGGCTCATTGACTGAGGAGTCTTTGGACGCGAGTGAAATGTACGCAAAAAGATTAAGAAAAACGGATTATTTAAGGAGTATTTTGCCGGATCCGGAAATTTATGGTAATGAAAAAGACGCGGATATTTCGTTTGTGGGTTGGGGAAGCAGTAAAAGAGTGATTAAGGATATTATTAATTTAGAAAATATTTTGGGAAAAAAGTTAAAAGTGAATTATTTGCATTTCAGTTATTTGTTTCCTTTGAAAGAAGAAAAATTGAAAAAGTTTTTTGAAGATAATCATAATGTGCATTTGATTGAAGGAAATTATACGGGGCAGTTTGGGGAAATGGTTGAGAAGATCGGATTAAAATTTAAAAATAAATTATTAAAATTCGATGGGCGGCCGTTTTTTGTGGAAGACGCGATTTCGTATATTTTAAAAAATGTTTAATTTATGGATAAAAATATTTTGCAAAAATTAGCGGAAAATAGTGAAAAGTATATGCAGTTTGAAACTGATAGAATGATTACGTGGTGCGGAATGTGCGGGAATTTTGGAGTACAGAATGCTTTGAAAAGGGCTTTAACTTTGGAAAATATTTCTCGAAATGAAGTTTTGTTTTGTTATGATATTGGATGCAGCGGAAATGGTTCGGATAAGATTGAAGGTTATACGATTCATGGACTTCATGGAAGAGTTATTTCTTTGGCGGCGGGGGCGGCAATCGCGAATTCAAGAATCAAAGTTATTGCTGAGGCGGGGGACGGAGCGACGTTCAGCGAAGGGGTAAATCATTTGATTCATGGTGTTCGTAATGATTATCCGATAATGTTTCTTCATCATAATAATCAAAATTACGGTTTAACCACGGGGCAAGCTTCGGCTTGCACAATTAAAGGCGCGAAGATGAACGGAGCGCCGTATGGTGTTTATGAAGAACCGCTTAATCCTTTACAAATTGTTTTGAGTTTGAATCCGTCGTTTGTGGCTAGGTGTTTTTCAGGTGATGTTCCTCATATGACTTCAGTTTTTCAGGAGGCTTTGAAACATAAAGGATTTGCTTTTGTGGAAGTTTTGCAATCTTGTCCGACTTATAATAAAGAAACTCCGGAGGATTGGTATAGGGAAAGAGTTAAGTTTATTGAGGATAAGAAAGATTATGACGTGAAAAATATTTGGGATGCGAGGAAAATTGTGGATGATCAGGAGAAGGAGATTTATATTGGTGTGCTTTATAGAAATGAGGAAAGGGAGAATTTTTTGAAGTGTGTGCAGGGGAGGAAAGGGTTAGAGACTGAGTTGGTGGATGAGGTGGAGAGGGTAGTGATTAGCCCCGCAGAGAGGGGGTGATTAAAGATTTAATTATTTTTTAATTTTTATTTATGAAAAAAATGTTAGGTGTTGGGTTGTTGAGTTTTGTTTTGCTTGCCGGGTGCGTCGCATCTGTTCCTGAGGAGAATGGAAACGAAGAAGGGATAGTTGAGGAGGAGGAGGTTGTTTCTGAATCTGATAATAATTCTTTAACTTATGAAAATATGATTACTACAGAATCCGGTTTAAAGTATGAGGATATTAAAGTAGGAACCGGAGAAGAGGCTAAGGCCGGAGATATTGTTTCGGTTCATTATACGGGGACTTTTGAGGATGGGAAAAAATTTGACAGCAGTTTGGATAGAGGAGATCCGTTTTCTTTTGAGCTTGGTGCTGAGGAAGTGATTAAGGGTTGGGATGAAGGAGTAGCGGGGATGAAAATTGGAGGGAAAAGAAAGTTGGTGATACCTTATAATTTGGCGTATGGAGAGAATGGATATGGATCTATACCACCAAAAGCTACTTTGATATTTGAGGTGGAATTGCTGGGGATAAAATAAAAAATTTGTTTATTTTTTTGCAAAAAGTGTATTAATAGTGTACACTTTTTGTGTAATTTTAAAAAATATGATTACAAAAGCAATAAGCATTAAACAATTTCGGCAAAATATGACTTCTTTATGGAAAGAAGCAAAGGATAAACAAATAAAATTTATTATTATGTATCATTCAAAGCCGATTTTAGAGGTTAGACCTCTTTTAGAGGAAGAACTTATTTTGGATGATTTTGTTGAAGGTTTTAAAGAAGCAAAAAAAGAAGCAAAAAAAGGATTACTTACTCCTCAGGAGCAGGTATTTAAAAAGTTAGATCTACTTTAAAAAGTTGAAACGATGTATAGATTTTTATTTACGCCAAAGGCGGAAAAGGATTTAAAAAATATTCCAAAAGTTATCGCCAAGCAAATCGCAAAAAAATTGATATATTTTTCAAATGAAGAAGATCCTTTTAAATTTGCTAAAAAATTAAAAAATCCTTTGTCTGGTTGGAGGTTTAGAGTTGGGAATTATAGGATAATTTTTGAAGTTGATAAAAATAAAAATGTAAATATTTTGATGATTTTAAGGATTGCTCATAGAAAGGATATTTATAAAGCTTAATCCCTTCTATTAAAAATCCCATCCCTTTCAATTATTCTTGAATCTTCGGAATCATTATTATTTGAATTGTCTTCGTTGTTTTCGTCAATGGTGTTTTCTGCATCAGAATCGTTATTTGAAGAAGATTTTACGTAGACAGTTATTGAAGTTTCAACTCTATATTGCAGGGTGTCATAAACTACTACTTTTATTTTGAATTTATCTCCATCGTCTGCGTTTACAGGTATGCGGACAGATCCGTCGTATGGGCTGTCTTTTGAGGTGTATTGAAGTTTGTCGTTGAGATAAAATTCCGCGCGGTCAACGCCGTGTTTTGCTTCCGGATAGATTTCCACTCTTAATATTCCGGGTTTTACTCTTTGGTTCGGGGAGGGATTCATAATCGTTACTGTCGGCGTGTCCATGAATGTGTTTGCGTTGTGAAGGGATTCGGTTTTGTTGGGGAGTTGATTTGACCATTCTTGATTGGCGTATGCCCAGGCTAGAACCGCTTCTTCCCATTTTACATAAGTTGGATCAATTGAGTGATGAGTTTGAAATATTTTTTCTTCTATTAAATATTTCGGAGTAAACTCGCTAGCCAATTCTCCGGTAGGTGAATATATTTTTGCTTTGACAAAAGAATTATCCATTTCCAGAGGTTTTACAAAACCGGCAAAATAATCAGTGATGAGTTTGTCAGGAGGATTAAGTGGGCCGGGTAATTTTCCGGTGGCGCTTGAAACTGTTATTCTTTCGATGCCTTCAGGAATTGAAAATTTTTCCGCGGGAAATTCTTTAGGTCGGCTTTTAAATAAATCGGTCATGAATTCTTTGGCTATCGGAGCCGCGCCATCATAACCGCTGGCATGAGATTTTAAAGCATCTCCATTGTTGTTGCCGGTCCAAGCGGCGACTACGATATTTGGCGTATAATTGAATGTCCAGCCGTTGTTGGGTTCGTCATCTTTTTTTGTACTTGTTCCTGTTTTCGCAGCATTATCTCTGTCCGGAATATCTATTTTTGGACCTAATCGAACTTTTTTGTCGGATAGAATTGAGTTGATTAAAAAGGCAACTTGAGGATTAAGTACTTCTTCTTTATTGGTATTTTCATCCCATTTATGTAGAACTTTGCCTTGAGAATCAACTATTTTTAAGAATGGAGTAATGTCTTTTTTTACACCGTTATTGGCAAATACGCTATAAGCTTGGGTTAATTCTAACATTGTTACTTCTCCGCTGCCCAATGCCAATGTCGGGCCATATTGTTTTTCGCGGCTAAGAGTGTTAATCCCCATTTTTTCAGCTAAATCAATTATTTCTTTTTGTCCACCCGCCAAATAGAACATTTTGATCGCCGGTATGTTTCTGGATTGCGCTAGGGCGCGGCGAATAGTCATAGGTCCTTCATATCGTCCGTCAAAATTTTTCGGTTCCCAATCTTTGCCAAAATTTGTTTTTATATCATAGATTATTTGAGCCGGAGAATATTTTTTTCGGAATGCCTGGGCGTAAACTATTGGTTTAAAAGAAGATCCAGGTTGTCTTTCACGGAGAACTACATTTACATTGCCTTCTATTTCTTCATTATAATAATCTCTGGATCCAACCATAGAGAGTATTTGTCCTGTTTTTGGCTGTACCGCTAAAAAAGCGCTATTGGAAGCTCCGTATTGTTTGGCATTAAATTCTCCTTTTTCTGCAACTATTTTTTCAGCCATTTCCTGAATATCCAAATCTAATGTCGTATAAACGGATAATCCACCTTTTTCCACTAGTTCCTCTCCAAATTGTTTTTCCAGAAGTTTTCTTACATAGAAGACAAAATGATGCGCTTTCATTTTGTCTTTATAGGGATAAAATTCAATTTTTTGTGCTTCTTCCCATGCCTGTTGTTTTTCTTCTTTTGTAATGTAGTTTTGATCCAACATTTCGCGAAGAACCAAATCACTGCGTCCTTTTATATAAACTTGATATTTATCATTCAATTGTACAACTTTACCTATTAAGCCTCTGGAATATTCATCGGATTTTAAATCTTTTTCTTCGGTAATTTTTCTTTGCTCCAATTCTTCGTCTGTAAATTCTTTAACAACCAATGAATATCTATGTTGTCCGTAAGGATTATATTGGGTTGGTCCCTGTGGTAAAGACGCCAATATCGCGCTCTCGGCTATTGTTAAGTCTTTTGCCGGTTTATTAAAATATATTTGAGATGCTCTTTGAACACCATACGCATTATTGCCGTATGGTATTTTATTTAAATACATTTCCAAAATTTGGTTTTTGTTATAATTTCTTTCAACTCTTATCGCTAAAATGAGTTCTTTAATTTTTCTGCTTAATTTTCTTTCCGATGTTAAAAAAGCGTTTTTAGCGAATTGTTGGGTTATTGTTGATCCTCCGGCTAAACGCTGATTGCTGCCGGTTACGTAGGCTTTTGTTTTATAATAAATTGAGCCGATGATTCTTTTTGGATAAAATCCATGGTGATTATAAAAATTTTGATCTTCCATGGCTACCGTCGCGTGAATTAAATGCGGCGAAATTTCGTTTATGGGTACTACATCGCGGTTTTCTTCGCCATGAATGCTATAAAGAAGTTTTCCTTTTCGATCATAAATATCCGTTGACTCATTAAAATTAATATTTTTGATTTCTTCTGCTTTCGGCAGGTCTTGAGAAAGTACGATAACAATAGCTGTAGTGCTTAATATGCCAAATAAAAGAAGGATTAAAGAAGATGCCGCCAGCCATAAGAATATTCTTTGTAAGTCGATTTTTTTTTGTTTTCTATAGTGCAAGCTCTTAAATAATTTGAATTTAGACATGTTGAAAGGGGGTAAATGTCGCATTTAACATACAATAGTTGGGGGAGGAGCGCAAGTTGGCGGTCAATCGCGGTTAATTTAGAAGTAACCACACACTGCTGGATGTGTCATATAAAGGGAGTAGAGGATAAAATCGTATGAGATCTGCTCTCAGAGAGGAATTGACTTCTGATTGCTCTCAATGGCTTTGATTTCAAAGATTCCAAACAAAGAGAAGGATCTTACTTTTCCTCAGTTGAGTGGGTTACTTTATAGAAGTAACGACTCACTGAGGTAATATGTCATCCAGAACTTCATTTATGTCATCCCGAACGAAGAGAGGGATCTTTGGAATCAAAATTTATTCCTTATCCTGTATCAAAAGCCAAATCAGCCCACTCACTATTCAAA
>Ga0208373_1001930_pt1 | contig 24959 bp, 18 predicted proteins | sample RifOxyC2_FD_184036 | JGI IMG/M metagenome (GOLD analysis project Ga0208373, IMG submission 184036) | Soil microbial communities from Rifle, Colorado - Rifle Oxygen_injection C2 (SPAdes) | ecosystem: Environmental > Terrestrial > Deep subsurface > Rock core/Sediment | place: Rifle, Colorado... | reverse complement strand
TTGGATTTATCGCTCAGCTTTTGCATAAAAAAATACAGAGTTAGCTCTTTTGAAAAAACTTAAATGACTTTTTGTCCCATGCTACCCAGCCTCCCCGAAAAAGAAGCCCCCTAAATCGGATTTTGGGATAAACTCTTTGATTATCGGTTAAAATCACGCTAAAATAAAGCATGGTCGAATTGGGGTTTTATCAGAATATAAGCCAAGAGCTTCAAATCAATTTGTCGCCAAGACTCCTTAACATGCTGCGCATATTAAGTCTCCCATACGCGGATGTGGTAACAGAAATTGAAAATGCTTCGGAAGAAAACCCGTTCGTGGAGATCGAAAAACATGAAAGTCTTACGGAATATCTGGATTATCTCGGAGCCAACAAAAAAAACAGAAAAGAAATTGATTTTGACGGCCACCCCGGATTGGAAAACATAAAAGGATCGCCAAAGAAACTTCACGAATTTTTGCTGGAACAGCTTAAACTTATGGAACTTGACGATGAAGACTTTGAAATTGCTCAGGATATAATAGAGGCTATAAATAACCGCGGCTATATTGAAAATTATGAAAATTTAAAACAAAAAATTTGCGATGATTTTCATGCATCAACTGGTCTGGTTGATGCAATGTTAGAGACCATCCAGACTTTTGAGCCAGAAGGAGTGGGGGCCAGAGATTTGAAAGAATGTTTATTGATCCAGGTTAAGGAGTTTGGCCTGGAATCTGCCAGCCTGCGGCAGGTCATCGAAAAAGCGATACAAACCCATCTTGATGATTTGGGACAGAATAATTTTCAGAAAGTAGCAAAATCCCTAGGAATACCGGAGGAAGGGGTTTGCCAGATTTTTGATTTTATTAAAAAAAACCTCAATCCGAACCCTGGCTCAAATTTTGGGGATGAAACACAAATGATTGTTCCCTCGTTTTCCGTTGAAATAAAAGAGGAAAACATTAAGCTGATAAATCTTGAAGAAACTTATGGCCCTAAAATTTGCATATCTGCCGATTATCAAAAAATGCTGAAAGATCCAAAAACAGATAAAAAAACAGTAGAATTTTTAAAAGAAAGGCTTGAAAAAGCAAAGGAACTTGTTGAAAATCTGCGCAAGCGCGGAGAAACTTCCCAGGCAATAATGAATATTATTGTAAAAACACAAAAGGATTTTTTTGATATGGGACCCAAGAAACTTTTTCCTTTGGAACAAAAAACACTAGCCGATCAATTGGGACTTCATCCTTCTACCATATCAAGAGCGCTGGCGGGGAAATATGTGCAGACTCCAAAAGGGATGGTTCCGCTGAGATTTCTTTGCCAAAGGGAGTTGCATGGATTTTCTCCAGCATTTATAAAAGCAAAAGTCCTAGAAGTAATTTCAAAGGAAGATAAATCAAATCCGTTGAGCGATCAGGAAATATTGAAAATTATCGAAAAAGAAGGGATCCGCGCCAGCCGCCGGACAATAGCTTCTTATCGCCGCCAATTGGGCGTAATGCCTGTCGAAGAGAGAACCTCTTTATGATAAATAAAGATAAAAAGGCTGTTATCCTAGTTGTTGATGACGAAAAATCCATACGAGATTCCATGAACATCCTTTTGTCCAATACTTATGAAGTTGTTTTTGCCGTTAATGGCCTCGATGCCATTGAAAAAGTAAAAGAATTTTCTCCGAATCTTGTCTTGCTTGATATCAGGCTTCCCGAAATTGACGGTATTGAAGTTTTGCGATGCGCAAAAGATATTGACCCTGACCTGGAAGTTATAATGGTTACCGCCATGAATACTGTCCAGTATGCGGTAGATGCCATCAAATCCGGCGCGTGTGATTATATTACAAAACCGTTTGATATTGGAGCTCTTTCTTCATTGATTGCCAAACTTTTGGAAGGACAAAAACTTAAAAAGCAGAATTTATATCTTAAAGAAGAAATAGGCAAAAATTATCGTTTTGAGAAAATGATAGGGGTTAGCCCCGAGATGCTTGAAATTTTTTCGCTCATTTCGCAGGTTTCAGAAAACGATTCAACCGTGCTCATATATGGAGAATCGGGAACAGGTAAAGAGCTTGTAGCCCGAGCTATTCACAACCTCAGTTCCCGCAGCAACAATCTTTTTGTGCCTGTTAATTGTGCCGCGATTCCAGAAAACCTTTTGGAATCTGAGCTTTTTGGGCATGAACGCGGTTCATTTACCGGTGCCTCAGAGCGAAGATTGGGTAAGTTTGAAATTGCCGAAGGTGGAACTTTGTTTCTTGACGAAATTGGAAGCATGCCTTTGGCGATGCAGGTAAAACTTTTAAGAGCAATCCAGGAAAAGGAAATTGAAAGGGTAGGGGGGCAGAAGACAATTCCTGTTGACGTAAGGATTGTATCGGCAACAAATATCAATCTTTTGGAGGCTGTTAAAAAGAACGAGTTTAGAGCCGATTTATATTACAGATTAAATGTTATTCCTATAAATATCCCACCCCTTAGGGACAGAAAAGAGGACATCCCTGTCTTATTGAAACATTTCCTTGATTTTTACAATATTGAGTTTGGCAGGAAAGTCAAAGGTTTTTCGGATGATTGCAAAGAGGCGTTGATAAACTATGACTGGCCCGGCAATGTTAGAGAATTGCAAAACCTTATTGAACGTTTGGTTGTTTTATCCAAAGATAATCTCATATCAGAGGAAAAACTGCCCAGGGAGATCAGGCGAGTGGGAGGTAATGAACCAATAGAAATAGAATCAGACCAGGACAGCATGAACCTTCGTTTGGCTTCCATGAAGTTTGAATCAGAGTTTATAAAAAAAGCTTTGGAAAAGGCCGGAGGACGAAAAAATAAAGCAGCCGAACTTTTGGGTATTCACCGCAATACCCTTATTCAAATCGAGAAAAAGCTAAAGGAACAGAATGACTGATGAAAAGCAAATTGAGGATGTACCATCCTCGACAACTGTTAAAAACAGGCTTTTTTATCACTTTCAAATATAGATCAAAATTCTTCTTGAATTGTTATTGTTTTACAGAGTATAATAACTTTATTCTTTTTTAGAAAGGGGATTTATTATGAATTTTGATGTAAAAGATGAAAAGCTCGCGTCTCATGGTAAAAAACGTATTGAATGGGCAGATCATGATATGCCCGTACTTCGTCAGGTTAGAGAAAAGTTTTCTAAAGATAAGCCTTTGAATGGTCTTAGAATGTCCGCATGCCTTCACGTAACAGCGGAAACTGCCAACCTTGTGCGCGCACTAAAAGCCGGCGGTGCAGATATCGTTCTTTGCGCCTCAAATCCGCTTTCAACTCAGGATGATGTTGCGGCTTCTTTGGTTTTTGACTATGAAATCCCGGTGTACGCCATAAAAGGTGAAGATAACAAAACTTATTACAGCCATTTACATTCAGCATTAAAGCATAAACCCCAAATAACAATGGATGACGGGGCGGATCTTGTTTCGCTTGTTCATACGGAATATAAAGATTTAATCCCAGGGATCATTGGCAGCATGGAAGAAACAACAACTGGTGTTATCCGCCTTAAAGCTATGGAAAAAGATGGAGCTTTAAAAATTCCTGTTATTGCCGTAAATGATGCCGCAACCAAAAATCTTTTTGATAACCGGTATGGAACGGGGCAATCGACAATCGACGGTATAATAAGAGCAACGGATGTTCTTTTGGCAGGAAAAAATGTTGTGACTGTTGGTTATGGATGGTGCGGAAAAGGTTTTGCAATGAGGGCCAGGGGCATGGGAGCGAATGTTATTGTAACCGAAATTGATCCTGTTAAGGCGATTGAAGCTGTTATGGACGGGTTCCGTGTCATGCCAATGGCCGAAGCTGCAAAAATAGGGGATGTTTTTTGTACTTTGACCGGGAATATTAATGTTATAGATGTAGACCACTTCAAAGCTATGAAGGATGGGGCTATCGTCTGCAATTCAGGTCACTTTAATGTGGAAATAAATATTGAAGGGTTAAAGAAAATCGCAAAGTCGGTAAATCCCGGAGTAAGAAATTTCGTTGATGAATATACTCTTCCAAATGGCAACCGTATCAATCTTTTGGCTGAAGGGCGCCTTATCAATTTATCCGCGGCAGAAGGCCATCCGGCTTCTGTTATGGATATGAGCTTCTCAACACAGGCGTTAGCTTCGGATTTTTGCGTTAAAAATAAAGGCAAACTTAAACCTGGTGTCCACTATGTTCCAAAAGAGATAGAAGATTGGGTTTCAAAACTCAAGTTGAAGTCTATGGGAATAGAAATTGACAAGCTTACGGCAGGGCAGGAAAAATATTTGGCATCCTGGAGTGAGGGTACGTAAATAACCCATATATATAATGGAAGACGATAAACTAATAGAAGCAATAGAAAATGTAAGGCGAGATAAAAGTCATCCTTGGCGTTATCTAGTGTTCACTTTTTTAAATGGTATAGCTTATGGAGTTGGACTTGGAATCGGAATGACTGTTATATTAGGTTTGGTCTTATTTTTTATTACAAAGATTATTGCCGGCATGGTCAACTTCCCTCTTATAGGGCATTATTTTAATGAAGTGGCAAAAATCATAGAAACTTATAGCAGCCAGGGGGCAAGAATAAGATAAATGCAATTTTTCATCATTACTGCTTCCGTCTTTTTGTTTGATCAACTGACAAAATTCCTGGTTTATCATTTTATGCGGCTTAACCAAACTATTCCTGTCATAAAGAATGTCTTACATTTGACTTATATCCAAAACACGGGAGCCGCGTTCGGTATTTTAAGAGGGCAGATGTGGTTTCTCCTTATTGTGGGAACGTTGGCTGTTTCGGCTATTTTTTATTTTCATGAAAAATTGAAATTTGACGACTATTTACAGACTCCTCTTGCCCTGCTTTTAGGCGGAAGTTTTGGAAATATGTTCGATCGGATTTTTCGGCATTATGTTATTGATTTTATAGATTTCAGGGTATGGCCGGTTTTTAATGTTGCTGACATAATGATAAATATCGCGGTCTTTTTTATAATTTTCATTATTTTAAAGGAAGGGAAATAATGCATCCGATTTTATTTAGAATTGGAAACGTCAATATTTATTCATATGGATTTATGGTCTCTTTAGGTTTTCTTGCCGGAATTCTTTTGGCTTATTATTTGGCACGCAAGGTAAAAATTGATCCTGATAAAATTTTGGACGCGGCTCTTTTTTTATTTGTTGGCGCGATATTTGGAGCTAGACTGTTTTATGTAATATTTTTCTGGCATGAACTTAATAGCCCATGGCAGGCTTTTATGGTTTGGAATGGAGGGCTTGTTTTTTATGGAGGAGTCCTTTTTGGAATTTTAGGCCTTATTTTAGCGTGTAAAATTTTAAAAATATCTGTGCTTGATATGCTTGATATAGTAGCACCTGCTACCATGTTGGGTTATGCTTTTGGCCGCATAGGGTGCTTTCTAAATGGATGTTGTTATGGAGAAGAATGCGCGTTCGTGTTTCCCTGGGCTGTCAAATTTCCTCATCTTACAGGATTGCGGTATCCTACACAAATTTACGCGTCCATTGCGGGATTGCTTATTTTTGCTGTACTGTTTTTTTTACTTTCAAGGAGAAAATTTCCCGGACAGATTTTCGCGGTAGGGTTGTCTCTTTATGCCACTTATCGATTTTTTATTGAGTTTTTTCGTACCAATGCAAAAGTATTTTTAAACCTTACTTTGGCGCAATGGGCTTCTTTGTTTTTAGTCGTGTTAGGGCTTATTTTTTATTTTATTTATAAAAAGAGAAGATAAAAAAAATAGAATTTATACGCGGCTAAAATTCTTCTTCTGTTGCTCCTTTAGCAATAAGATATCCTCTCGCTCTTTCAGTAAGGGGATATCTGTTCACCAGTCCCCAAAAGGATTTGCTGTGGTTCGGTTCTATAATATGAGCCATTTCATGTATTATTACGTAATCCCTTACCCATGTCGGCATGGTAGCTAAGCGGTGTGAAATGCGAATTCTCTTTTCCCTATACGTACAGCAACCGAATATTTTGTCCTGATTTGTTGAATATTCTATTGATTGTACCTCTATTTCACCTTCAAAGTATTTTTCGTTTAAATTTTGGACAATTGCCTGAAGGTTCGTGTCGGAAGTCAAATCTCTTTTTTTTGTCCGTTTTTCAATGCGGGATCTTAAATTCTCGATTATCTCTTTAAGCTTTTCGTCAGGAATATTTTGCGGTGCGCTAATTTGAATGGTCTCGCCGACAACTTTCGCGCTGACTGTCCGCTGTCTGTTTCTGCTTTTATTAATTTCTATTTGCATTTTAATATTATATTATACCCAAGAAATAAAATCCCGTCATTTTTTCCCTTGACAAGGGTTTTTGGCGGGTGTAAAGTTTTAAAAAATCCACAAAAAGGGAGATGGATCATGAAAAAACTTGTTCTTAACAACCGACACAAACTTTCTTTATTTGCCTTGTTTCTTTTAGTTGTAATTATTCCTTTGTTTTCTGTTTATTGCGGACAAAATGCTTCAAGCAGTGGCGGTGGCGCGGAGACAACTCCAACCACAGGAAATTCTATAACGGTTAAAGGTATGGCGACATCTGCCACGACCGGAACAAGTTCGATAAAAAACGTAAGGATATTGGCTTCTTCTGTTCTTGCGGATGCAAATGTTATTATCGGCAAAGGAGTTAAAGATAGTGATGAGATAGTTGAAATTGCAACAGGAACGACTGATGCTTCCGGTAAATACAGCATAGATTTGGATATTTCCGAACTTGAAGGTGCCGCAACAGACAATAAAGTAAGCAACTTAATGGTTCTAATTGAAAAAGATGGAGTTACAGTCGGTTCAACTATTCCGACAACAGATTTGGGAACAAAGACTGCTTTTGCCCCTACCGCTGACCCTTCGGGATACAAAAAACAGATGATTGCCAGAAATGTTTTTAAAAAGGGCCAAGACCCCAAAGATTTTAATTTTGTAGATAATGTAGATAGAAAATTTTCCGACATAAGCGGCGAAAAATTTGATGAAATGGCCGAAGCTATTAAAGCGGCCGACGATATGAGATTGCAAATCGCTGTGTCTTTGGGAATAAGCGCCGAGGCTTTGGCGTTATTGGATGCCAAAGGAAGAGAATATCATGATACTTACATTGAGCCTATTTTCAGGCAGGCTTTTGACAGCGGAAATCCTCCAAATAGGGAAACGCTTGATGCCGCATTTGCCCAAATGGACGAAGCTATGAAAGATTATGCTGTATCTCTTGGGATAACCGAACAACAATTTGTAGATTTAAGGGCTATGCACGATAAAAATATGCAAGGGCATATGCAGGAACAACTTGGAGCAAATGATACGGATTTTAAAGATATGAAAAGGCGAGATGAAGGAAGTAAGCTGATAGATCTGTTTATAGCCCAATTTGATGCGGCGGATACATTTGCCAACGCGTCGACCTCTTCAAAGCAAAGTTTTAAAGACGCAAATCCTGTTAAATATGCAGAGTTTTTGGCCAAAAAAGATACTATTATAACTGCTTTAAAAGAAAAAATGAATGATACAACAATTACTGATCCCCGGGCGATTGGTGATTATTTAAGAACAGAATTTTTTGACGCATTTCTTTTTCCTCCGGTAGAGCTAATGCAGGCAAATAGAGTAAGAGACAAAAAATCTGTTCAAAGCAAATTTTCAAAAGATAACCCTGAAGATATGGAAGCAATAATGCAAAATTATGCAAACACCAGAATTATGGTCTATTTTATGAATTTCTTTACAGCCCAGCAGAGGGGAGCTATTTTCCAATCTATGGGTCAGACCCTGCAGCCTATTTTTCAAGCTCGTTTTGAAACTTCTTCATCAGAATATTATATGGGATCCAGTTTTTGGGAGAGCCGTCCAACCGGAGAAGAAATCGCGGCTCGCACGGAGAAATTTAAAACAGCATTGAATAATGCCATAAACAGCATTGTTTCTACGCCTTTTAACGCGGTATCTTGGGCACAGGGAACAAGTGTCAGTGCTTTGATAAATGCTTTTGTAATTATAAACGCGCCTCCTGACGCGATGTAATTTGCAGAAATCGTAGAGATGCGATTAATCGCGTCTCTACGATTATATGTCTCTACGATTATATGCCCTTATGATTTTATGGAAACCTCTTTCAAAAAATGTTAAAATGCTTTTGTGATTGAACCAAAAATTTATCATGAACTTGGTCTTACAGATAAAGAATATCAGCGAATTCTTGGTATTTTGGGGCGTGACCCTTCTCCCACGGAACTTGCCATGTTTTCAGTTGAATGGTCTGAACATTGCGGTTACCCTCGCTCTCGAAAATATTTAAAACTTTTCCCTCAAAAAGGAAAATACGAAACTTTAATTGGCGAAGACGCGGGCGGATTTATTTATGATGACACTGCGATAATTTTCAAGATGGAATCCCACAACCATCCATCCCAGATTGAGCCAAAGCAGGGTGCGGCAACAGGTGTTGGCGGTATTATCCGAGACATTTTTACTGCGGGCGCCCGACCTATAGCCTGCTTGGACTCTTTAAGGTTTGGTGACATATCAAAACCTTTCAATAAATATATTTTTGACGGTGTAATTGACGGTATACAATTTTACGGCAACTGTGTCGGAGTTCCAACGGTTGGTGGGGAGATTTATTTTAATGATGCGTATGAAGGCAATTGTCTTGTAAATGTTATGTGTATCGGTGTCTGCAAAAAAGATAAGATTGCGCGTGCGAAGGCAGTCGGTATAGGCAACTCAATAATTTACGCGGGATCAAAAACAGGGCGTGATGGAATTGGGGGATGTTCTGTTCTTGCTTCCGCCGAATTTAAAGAAGGAGAGGAAGAAAAACGCCCTACAGTTCAAGTAGGAGATCCATTTACCGAGAAATGTCTTATAGAAGCAACCCTTGAGGCCATGGATACAAAAGTTGTACTCGGAATAAAGGATATGGGAGCGGCTGGTCTTACCTGTTCTTCTTCCGAAATGGCGGCCGCGGGTGAGGTTGGTGTTAAAATTGATCTTGCAAAAGTTCCTTTACGTGAAGAGGGAATGGAATCATATGAAATTATGATGTCAGAATCTCAGGAGCGGATGCTTTTGTGTGTTGAGGTTGGAAAAGAAGATAAAGTTATCAATGTTTTTAAAAAATGGGGATTGGAAGCCGTAAAAATAGGTGAAGTTATTTCGGAAAAACTGATTAAAGTTTTTAGGGGTGATGCCCTTGTTGCTGATATTCCAATTGCGGAACTGGCAAATGCTCCATTATATGATATGGCGTGGGACGAAAGCGGAAAGCAAAAAATGGAAAGCAGAAAAGTCAGGGTTCCAAAAGATTTTAATAAGACTTTGTTGCTGATGCTCTCTTCTCCTAACATTGCTAGCAAAAGAGCGGTTTATGAGCAATATGACCACATGGTGCAAATAAATACTTCTGTTTATCCAGGCGGTGATGCGGCGGTATTGAGGATGAAGGGGAAAAAGTGGGGAATGGCGGTAACTTCCGACTGTAATGGGTTGTATTGCAAATTAGATCCATATTTGGGAGCGCAGATTGCTGTTGCCGAAGCGGCGAGAAATTTGGTGGTAACTGGAGCGGATCCCGCGGCTGTTACCGATTGTTTAAACTTTGGCAATCCGGAAAAACCCGACCGTTTTTATTCTTTTAAACGTTGCGTTGAAGGGGTATCTCATGCCTGTTTAGAATTTGAACTTCCTGTTATTTCAGGGAACGTCTCTTTTTATAACGAAAATTGGAAAGGGCCTATTTTGCCGACCCCAACAATCGGCATGGTTGGCATTTTAAAAGATGTGGAAAACCGCTGCACGGTTCCGTTTAAGGATGATGGAGATATGATCATCCTTCTTGGGAAAAATAATGATGAGTTAGGCGGTTCCGAATATCTAAGCTTTATCCATAAAATTGAAGAAGGGGTTCCTCCAATGCTTGATTTGGATTTGGAAAAAAGAGTGCAGGCGGCATGTGCTACAGCTATAGAGGTAGGAATAGCAAAATCCGCACATGATTTGTCAGAAGGGGGGCTAGCCATTGCTCTTGCTGAATGTTCTATTTTGGGAGAAAAAGGGGCAGCGGTTTCATTAAATGACGACATAGAAGCTTCCTCTCTTTTGTTTTCCGAAACCCAATCCAGGATTTTGTTGACTGTAGATCCGAATAATATATTCGCAGTTTCGGATGTTTGCATGCTTTTTAAAATTCCTTTTGAGATTTTGGGGAAAGTCCATGGGAAAAAGTTTACAATAAGGCATAAAGATAAAAAAATTATAGATATCCCGTTCGCAAAAATGGCGAAAGAGTACTTTGGCGCGATTAAGTAGTTAAAAAATTATGGAAAGTACCATTGCAACAATTGTAATACTTGTTTTTACCATGTCTATTTTTAGCACTGTAACAGGAACTAAAAGCGAGCCAGTTTTAAAAAACGATAATACTGCAATAATTGAGCAGAATACTCCGATTTGTACCACAATTGATTCGACTCCGGTTCCAAAAAAAGAATTTGCTGACTGCGAAGAAGGCGAACTGTACAGGATTAGGAATTTTGTTTTAAATTATGGGAATAATATTTCGGAGCTTGACGCGGATGAAATATACAATAATATTATAAAACACAGCAGGTATTACAACTTAAATCCAAAAATAGTAGCCGCTCTTATCGCGAGAGAATCCAAATTTAATAAATTTGCCGTTTCTTCTTCGGGAGCACAGGGGCTTGGCCAACTTCTTCCGTCAACCGCGCATGGAATGGGAATTGATGACCCTTTTAATATTGACCAAAATGTTATGGGTACAACCAGATATCTTAGGTCTCTTATTGACAGGTTTCAGGGAGAAAACAGCCTTACTTACGCGCTCGCGAGTTATTTGGAAGGGCCAAACGCTGTCAAGCGAAACGGCGGCTTTAAATTTCCTTCAAAGTATTATATAGAAGATATTTACAGGCTTTACGATAAGATATGATAAGTCTCCTTTAGGGGATTTAGGGGCATCCCTGGCATCAAAATTGCTGTATGTCTTGTATGCAATTGGACAGCAATCAAAAACTGACGATAATTGGTCTGATAATCGCTATAATAATAGGTTCCGGTTATTATGCTTATAAACATCTTTTTATTGTTCAAGCACCTCAACCTCTTTTAATTCAGCCTGTTTCGGCGTTATCCTCTGCTGGCTCCGCGTTTTTGGTGCATGTTTGTGGCGCGGTAAAAAATGAAGGTGTATATAAAGTCCGATCTGACATGAGAATTTGCGATGTCATAAAATTGGCAGGTGGCGGGCTCCCAAGTGCCGATTTTTCGTCAGTCAATCTGGCGGAAAAAATTAAAGATGGTGAAAAAATTATTATTTTATCAAAAGATAGACAGGAGGTTTCGGATAAAGATGAGGAGATTACAAAAAAAAGACCTCAAAAGAAAACGAGTAAAAAAGTTAATATTAATAACGCTTCTCTTCTAGAATTGGATTCTCTTCCAGGAGTGGGACCTGCTACTGCCAAAAAAATTATAGAAGCAAGGCCATTTTCAAAAGTTGACGACATATTAAAAATCCCGAGATTTGGAAAAAAGAAATTGGAAAAATTAAAAGATTTGGTTGCTATATAATGTTTAAACGCCCTTTCCTTTTAATTGCGGTGTTTTATGCTTTTATAATAATATTATTGCGCCCGTTTATTCCTGTTCCTGAAAACATTTTTCTTCAACATCAAAAACAAAAAATTCCGATTATTTCTCAACTAAGCAGCCGCTTTGTTTCTGTTATTTCTAAAACAACAGCCCCCCCTTACGATAGCCTGCTTGCGAGTATTATTTTCGGAACAGGAATATCGCCGCTTGATCCAAGTCTTAAAGAGAGCTATAAAAAAGTTGGGCTTGCGCATCTTCTGGTGGCATCAGGGACGCAGGTTTCAATTCTTATAGGTTTCAGCTTGATGATTGTCAGAAGTTTGAAAATTCCTTTAAAGCTGGGGATTTTTTTTGTTTCTGCTATAAATGTTATTTTTACCATTATGACAGGATGCGGACCCTCTATGATAAGGGCGGCAGTAATGGGGCAAATAGGCCTTTTTGGCTTGTTACTTGACAGAAAGGGGGACACATACAATTCGCTTGCCATTTCTGCATTGATACTGATGATTTTTGATCCGTTGATTGTATTTGATATTGGCTTTCAATTAACCTTTGCGGCGACTTGGGCGCTTATTTACTTTTGTCCAATATTGGAAGAAAAGAAAGTCCCGCCTGTTATTGCTGTTTCACTTGCGCCTATCCTTGCCACAACTCCGATAGTGTTTTACAATTTTAACCAGCTTTCCATTGTGGCCCTTCCGGTAAATATTCTTGTTGTTCCATGGGTTGAAACCCTGACAGTTATCGGATTTATTTCGACTCTGCTTGGCAGTGTTTTTTTGCCGGCTGCCGAAATATTGAATTTCCCTCTTTTTATTGTGCTTAAAATATTAAATGGAATAGTGTATACTTTTTGCAATATTTCTTTTTCCAATCTGCATTTTAGGCAGCCTGGGTTTCTGTTTGTTTTATCTTATTACGCGGGATTGATATATGTGGCTGGAATTTGGAGAAGAGGGGAGGCAGTTGTGTTTACTAAAAAAAAGCTTCTTACTTTTCTGCTTTTTTTGGTATGCATATTTATTTGGAATGCCGCTTTTGGCACAGAAGAAAACTTTCCAAAAGATAAGCTTCAGGTATCTGTAATTGATGTTAAACAGGGAGATTCAATTTTTATAAGGAGCCCGTCGGGGAAAAACATGCTTATTGACGGCGGCCCAAAATTTAAAACAGGTGACGCGGGAAAAAGTTTTGTTCTACCGTTTTTATATAAACAGGGGGTAAATAAACTTGATGTTGTTGTTTTAACCCATCCGCATGACGATCATGTAGGAGGGCTCTCTTCGGTTTTAAGCTCTCTTCCTGTCGGACTGGTGATAGATTCCGGTCAGCCTCATACAAGCAGGGCCTATAAAAATTTTCTGCGGATAATTTCTGAAAAAAAGATTCCCTATCGGCTTGGCAAGATGGGTGAGCTTATTGATTTGGGTGAAGAGGTATTAGGTGAAATACTTCATCCTATTGATGAATTTATTGAGGAATCGGCATTAAATAATAATTCCGTTGTCATAAGGCTTGTTTACAAAAATTTTGCGATGATGCTTGTCGGCGATCTTGAGAAAGAGGGGGAGTTGGCTATTCTTGGCAGGTATGGCGGGGTAAAAATCCGATCGTCAGTTTTAAAAGTAGGGCATCATGGAAGCAATACTGCCAGTTCCGAAGATTTTTTAAATTCCGTTGACCCAAAACTTGCGGTAATTTCTGTTGGAAAAAGAAATAATTTTAATCATCCGCATAAGTCTACGCTCGAGAATTTGGACAGATTTGGAATTAGAACCTTAAGGACAGATATTAATGGAACAATTACTATATTAAGCGATGGAAACAATTATGAGATAAGATAAATTAATCAGAGTCTTTTTTTTCGGCCTTAACTTCTGTTGTAGCGTTTATTTGTGGCACCGCTTCTATTGTGGTTATCTCATTTTTCGGGAGCATCCATTCAGGAACTTTCCCTCTTTCCTCTGTTGCTCCCTGCATCCAGAAATCGTCGACCATTTTTTGAACGGGAGCTGTTTTGTATAGCACGTAAGAGGCTTCGGCTCTTGAAAAATCTTCCTCTGGCGAAAAAATATCTTTTTCATAGTGTTCTTTCAAATAATTAAGCCATCCTGACTCTTTTGCGGGAAGAATATATTTATTTGCCCAAAAATCTTCTTTTAGATCAGAAAACGCAATCCCTTCTTTTGTAGGAAGGTTCGCGTACCTAGCTATTATTGCAATCCCTTCCGCGCGAGCTAAAACTCTGTTTGGCTTAAATGTTCCATCAGGATAACCTTCCACCAGTCCCATGTCGGAGCCTATCTTTATATATGGTAGCGCCCAGTTGTCTTTCGGGACATCGGTAAATTTTTCATAGATAGAAGCTTCATCCAAAGCTTCCGGCGAAACATTTAAAGTCCTTATAAGCAGGGAGAGCAATTCCGCCCTTGTAATCCCTTTTTCCGGCCTAAAGGTGTTGTCGGGATATCCCTTGATTAACCCGATTTCAGAATTTAGTGCAATTGGCGTTATTGCCCAGTAGGTCATTTCTGTGTCTTTGAACGGATCAAATCTTAATACTTTTACTTCTGTTGTTATAGCTATGCTATCCGGAGTTATTACTCCTGTTACATATATTACATTTCGTCCGTATTTCATCGGTTGTGAATTTACTTCAACGGTTCCTGTTTGTTCGATTTTTTTGCCGTCAACATAAACGTTTGTAAGATCATAAAATTCTTTTATCTCCGCGGCTTCAGAAGTTCCTGTTGATTCCCAAATTTTCTTTTCTTCCGATATTACCGCGAACTTTGGTTCAGTGATTATTTTTACGATTTCCATTGATGTTATATATCTATCAGCAGGTTCTATTACTTTAATTGCGCTTTCTTTCTTTTTAAGGCTTTTTTCGATTTTTACGTTGTCTGAGCCAATATACGAGATAGAAAAGTAATGCGGGTTATCTCCTGATATTCCCGGTCGCGCCGCGTAAGCATAATCAAACCTAAAATTTCCCTGTATAAGCCCTAACCCGAGAGTAAGCCCCAAGCTTTGTGATTCCTGGTTCAAACCGCATCGAAGAGCTATATTTTTTATCGGAAGCCATTCTAATCCTACATGCATTAACGCTGCGCTGTCTAAACTATCGTGCGGCAGGTCATAATCAAATGCCGCGATTAACTTTTGTTCATGTTTGTATAATGCTTCTGTTGATGCCCCCAAAACATTTGCGGCAAACCCCAGCTTATAATATCCTCCTATTTTATCCGATGAATTATTCCAGTTTATCGAACCTCCAAGCATATTTTGCAGATTCAATCCGCTTTTTAACCAATTGACAGGATTATACATAACTCCGATATCCAGATTGATTCCGGTTCCTTTAGCCCCTGAGTTTCCTCCGGTGATTGATTGGTTGAAAAATTTTAAGTTGCATCCAAGAGAAAGCTTCTTTAAAAATTCATTTTCCTGTTGTGGAAAATTTTTAGCGTAAGACAATAGTATTACATTACTATCATATGCCATGACCTCAAGGCTTGGGTTTATTATTATCCTGTTGTCATTGTCTCTTGTTGTTGCATAACTTCCGGTTGTATACGCGCTTGCATACCCAAGGCCAATGTGCCCATATTCTGTTGGCATTGAAAACCCAAGAATAAAATAAGCTGTTTCGTCCAAGAATAACCTTCTTGATACCCCTGACATTTGAAGGTACTTGGTTTCTCCTAGTCCCGCGGGATTGGTAAATAGCCCTTCTCCGTCATCTGATAGCGCGGTATGAGCTCCTCCCATCCCAAGCGTTCGCCCAAGATATACAGTTCTGCTTGGATCTATTGATGTGCCTGCCGATGAAGGGAATCCCATTGTTATGACAAACAATAGACCTAAAAGTATAATTTTATAAAATTTATCTGACAATGGTTAACTTCCCTTTTCCGGCGACTTTGCCGTCTGCTACTATAAGATATATATAAATACCATTTCCCAGATCAGCTCCGCCTGTTGTTTTTCCATCCCAGGTTACTTCATTATATCCGGCTTTGCCTCCGTTTTGTCCGTTTGAGTAATTTTGTTTGCTTAATTGATTGCCCATTAGGTCATAAATTGTTAATGCTACATTTGAATCTTTTGATAAAACATAGCTTAAGTTTACATTCCCTACACCGTTGTAAGGATTGGGAAAACTAAGAGGGTCTCCCTGTAGAGATATTTCCTGTCCTGATTGGACTACAAGGCCTATAACTTCTCTTGTTGTTATATTTCCTAAATTATCTGTCATGTCGACTTTTAAACTGTGAGTGCCGTCTAAAAGGGTAGGGTTGTACAACGCTGTAATGATACCTAAGTTATCGGCATCAACAACTTTAGTCAGATTTTCTTGAAATATATTATCAATAAAAGCTCGCAGTGGATAAACCGTCAACCCTTTATTGCTTATAACTTTTACTTCAAATGAAGGAGACAAATCCACCGGATCCCCGCTTATAATTTTTTCTCCTCCGGAGGTAATGACAATTTCAGGCCTGTCGCCAACAACATAAAAAGAATAACTTGCGAAATTAGTGCTATCTACATTGTTTGCAGAATCTGTGCATTTAACTTCTGCCGTATGCAAAATAATGCCTCTAACCAGAGCTATAGGCGATTTAAAAGAAAAGGCTTCGGTGCTTGAATCAAGGATGCCGACGGTTGCGGGTGTAAAGGCTCCGCCATCAATACGGCATTCAATGCTTGTAATTATAGATTCTTCATCTGTTGCGATTCCTGTTAGTGTGGGGGTGTTATCGGTTGTCATATTTAAATTAAAAGGGATAAAGCTTGCTGCAGGCGGTATTGTATCAGCAAAGGCTTTATTAAAACCCAAGAGTATTATGATCGTAAATATAAAAAATATTTTTTTTATCATGTTTTTCACCTAAAATTTATATCCAACCGTTAAAGTTGTGGTCCATCTTAAAATCTGCAAATAATCTGTCCAGGTTGAACTGGAATTAATTGTTCCATTTTTATCCGCGTTAGAATATGCCGTCGCAGTAGACGAGATATCTAAATTATTTTGCAGAACACAATGCCAATAATCTTTGTCCAACGATATATTATAGTACATTGTCTTTCCAAAATTCGAGTTTAAAGTATCTAATTGTAAAACAGATAAAAGCGAACTTCCATCAATGCCAAAAGCTCCTCCGACTTTATATCCCCATAAGTTGATTGCTGTTGATAAGTCGAGAGAAAGAGGCGCATATTGGTCAAATAATACAAATATTTGGTTAAAACTGGCTTCAGAGCTGCTGTCTAATCCGATGACATTTGGTTTCATTAAAAAAGATAAACTACCTTTTAACCACATGGGAAGCGCGAAAACTTGCGTCTCCATGCCGAGTTTTAATATGCCTATATTGGAAAATTGGGCTTCAACATACGCGCCTGTTGTCGATTGATAGGTAAAAACAAGAGGATTGTTTTGCAGTTCATAATCGATTGTTATTAGCAACGGTTTGCGCAGAGTTAATCCTAACTTTGTTTTTTGCGGCAGATTAATATTTATAGCAGGAAGCATTCCTATGTTTTCTGTTCCGTCCATGGGTGTAAATGTGTCTGTGAATGGATTCCATGTAAAAACAATCTGGTTGCCTGTGGTAGTAATTGTTGGTGATTCTGTCGTATTAATTCGCGTGTCAACATACGCGACTTGTCCTGTCCCTTTCAAGTTAAATCCGGCTGCGCCAAAATTTTCAAGAACGGCGCCAAGTGTTAAGACATTTCCGAAATCATACATACAGCCAAGATCTGTTCGTATGGCTGAAGCGTTATAAAATCCCGTATATTTTGCTTCTCCAACGGATTCTCCGGCAGGAACCCTCACATAATTTTTTTGGTATCCTGCTTCTGTTCCGTAAAGATTCGGATCAGATGTCCAATTAAGAACATCGTTTGCATCATTTGGGTTGAAATTAGGGGTGTATAAATAAAAATCCGCTGTTCCCGCGTTTACAATTGCTTTTGCCGTATTATCAACATTTAAGTTAGCTGACATTGGTGTAAAATTTATCCCCAAAGAAAGGTCATTTACTTTTGCGGCACCAGTAAAAATCAAGGTTGACTGCACATTTACATTGTTTTTCATATCAGCATTAACGGTAAAAGGAATTCTCTGGGTTTGGGAAAGAAAGTCGCTCCATGCGGCTCCCGTACTTGTGTAAGTATATGGGATAGGGGATGTTTGCGAATAAGTTAATTTTCCGTCTGAATTAACTGAAATGCCGGAACCCAAAAAATCAGTTGAACCGTAGAGATTGGAATCTAAAAGGTATTGAGCCGGAAAATTTCCGGCAACCGATAATCCTATATCCGTGTCTCCTTTTGATGAAATACCAAAAGTAAACCAGTCGTTTACTTTTATTGCCTGCTTATAATCCATTCCGGAGGTTGAAGGAGAGTATATGATTGGAGCTCTGAACTCACGTGTTGCAAGCTCTGTCGCGGTTGGGTCATTTGTAAACAAAACTTTGTTAGAAAAAGATTCTCCTGTCATATCTCCGATCGTGAAGGTCTGGTCTTCTACGTTGTAGAGCTTGCTTGCTTGTGACGATAACGATGTTGAATTAACTCCAAAATAAACTTCAGATTTTTCTATTTTAGCAAGTCCCGCAGGATTCCATAGAACTGTTCTTATCCCGTTGCCAAGTGAGGAAAATCCATTGCTTAACCCGGGATACGGCGCGTCGATTCCAGGAAATCTTGCAGTTATATTGGTAAAAGGAAAATCCTGTACCGCATAAACAGTTGTAGTCAATATGGCTATTATAATAAAAAATGCGACAATGATTTTTTGTGGCTGCATCGCGAATAATAATATATCAAATATGTTTTTTGTCAAGGATTTTGACAGGATTTGTTTGGCGATTTTTATTTGTGGTTGACAGTTATTTGTGAACAGTTTACATTAGATATAGATGAACAATGCAGCTCAAAAATTTAAACTGGTTTCTAACTTTAAACCGTCGGGCGACCAGCCTAGGGCTATAAAAGAACTTACTGATGGAATCAAAAAAGGTTTTGATTTTCAAACTCTTCTTGGTGTTACAGGTTCCGGAAAAACTTTTACAATGGCGAATATTATTCAAAAAACCCAAAAGCCGACTCTTGTAATTTCTCACAACAAAACATTGGCAGCTCAGCTTTGCCAGGAATTTAGATCTTATTTCCCAAAAAACGCGGTTGAGTATTTTGTATCGTATTATGACTATTATCAGCCGGAGGCTTATCTCCCGTCGACGGATACTTATATAGAAAAAGATTCTTCTATTAACCAGGAAATTGACAGATTAAGACATTCCGCGACAATGTCGCTTCTTTCTCGGAGAGATGTAATTGTTGTTGCGTCTGTTTCCTGTATTTATTCGCTTGGCGCGCCAAAAGATTATTTAAAAGCAATGATATCCTTGAAAACCGGAGAAAAAATCAACCGTGAAGAAATAATAAAAAAACTTGTCGCTATTAAATATGAAAGGAATGATATTGAACTTAATCGAGGCAAATTCAGGGCGCGCGGTGAAGTTTTGGAAATACAGCCTTCCTATGAAAAAAATATTTTAAGAATTGAGCTTGACGAAAATGACATTGTTGAAAAAATCTTTGAAATAGACCCTGTCACAAAAAAAACTGTTAAAAGGCTTTCTTTTGCCGGAATTTATCCAGCTACCCATTTTGTGACATTTGAAGATAAACTGGAGACTGCTTTGAAGTCTATTCAAAAAGAACTTGAAATGCGGCTTGAGGAATTAAAAAAACAAAATAAACTTGTTGAATCGCAAAGGCTAGAACAAAGGACAAAATACGATCTTGAAATGATCCGTGAGCTTGGATATTGTTCTGGGATCGAAAATTATTCAAGGCATATGGAAGGGCGAAGAGAGGGGGAGCCATCTTCAACCCTTATAGATTATTTCTCAAAAGATTTTTTAATGTTTATTGACGAATCTCATGTGACGATTCCTCAGGTTAAAAGCATGTTTTTTGGGGATAAGTCGCGAAAGGATGCTCTCATCAATTACGGGTTCAGATTGCCGTCTGCCTATGATAACCGCCCTTTAAAATTTGATGAATTTGAAAAAAAACTCAATCAAGTGGTTTTTGTATCGGCTACTCCCGCGAATTGGGAAATTGAGAAAAGTAAAAAAGTTGTCGAACAGATAATAAGGCCTACGGGTCTTATAGATCCCGAAGTTATTATTCGCCCTATTAAAGGGCAGATTGAAGATATTGAAAAAGAAATTAAAAAGCGTATTTTAAAAAAAGAAAGGGTTTTAATTACTACGCTTACAAAAAGAATGGCGGAAGATCTTTCAGAATATTTAAATGAAAAAGATTTTAAAGTCCGATACCTTCACTCTGATGTTGAGACTTTGGATCGGATCCAAATACTGCGTGATTTGCGCCTGGGTAAATTTGATGTTCTGGTCGGAATTAATTTATTGCGTGAAGGGCTTGATTTGCCGGAAGTTTCTCTTGTTGCCATTCTTGATGCCGATAAGGAAGGCTTTTTGAGGTCGGAGAGATCCCTTATTCAGACAATCGGCCGCGCGGCTCGTAATGTTAACGGGAAGGTAATTCTTTATGCCGATATAATGACCGATTCCATGAAAAAGTCGGTATCCGAAACGAACCGCCGCCGGAAATTGCAAATGGCTTACAACAAGAAACATGGAATCGTGCCAAAAACCATAGTTAAAGAAATTGCCGATATTTCTGATCAGATAAAAGAATCAAAACTTGAAGAAATAAACCAGATAAAAGGGTTTGTCCCAAAAGCTGAAATTCCCGCGCTAATTAGCCAGTTAAAAGATGAGATGGATATTGCGTCTATGGAATTAAATTTTGAAAAAGCTGCTGAATTAAGAGATAAAATCGCGGCGATAAAAAAAACTTTTAACTTGGCGTGATTTTGATTATTTGGAGTCTTCTTTGAAATCTCCCTTAATATTTGCCGATATTTTACATATAAAGGAATAAATAAAAAAATGAACGGAGTTTCTGGCGAAGGACCTATAAGAGGAAGAGTCCCACTGGATGTTGGACGCATAAGAACTATTATTTCTGATGTTCGACCATCCAGCGGCATGGCTTATCAACATGCCATAAACATAATAGCTCCCCCGTTATCACTTTATCAAATTAGACCAGCCGATCTGAATGGCAGAATGGTTGAAATGACAGCAAGGCAAATTCTAAATGATTTAAGGCCTAAGAAAAATCAACAAGGTTTTTTGTCTATTGAAAGATTATTAGACCAACAAATGGAAGTAACTTTAAAAAACCAAGAAGCAAGTAAAATAGCCGGACAACCAGTTCTTGTAAAAACAAGTGTCGATAGGCCTACAAAGGTAGCTGCTATAGAATTATTAGAAAGATTAAAAAGAGTAGGAGTATCAAATGGAGGGATTTATAATTACAGATTTTCAGATTACATAGAAAACACTTTAAAAAAAGTAAATGATTTACAAGCATTAAGTTTGGAAGATTTAACCGAAAAGTTATCTAAAATTTTTGAAAATAAACATTTTTTTAAAAATATTGATATTTACTTTGTAGTAAAAACCAACAATGGCAATAGACAAGCTATAAGAGTAATTGGAAATGGTTATTCGCATTTTTCAGATTGGAGATCTGTCGATACAGGAGAAATTTTTTATCCATGGGTAAGCAATGGCTCTTCAGCTTCAACTAATTTCAAATTTTTGCCTAGCATGGAAGTAGATTCTAGAAAAAAAGGAGAAATTCGCAGACAGCATTTAGGCGCGCATCAACTCCATAGCATTGCTCCCCTAGAAGCTGCATATGGATCAGCCCCTATAAGTGGAACAGGAGGAGAAGAAGGCGTTCAGCCTGAAGCATGGGTTACATTTAAATTTAATGAATGGAAACCTTTATTATTTGCCAGAACAGAAATTCCTGAGGAGTTTTTTTGTAATCCAGCTATACATTCAATGTTTATTAGCCAGGATGGAGAGTATTATAGTTTAGGGATTTCAAACCTTGAAGATAATTTGATGCCAATAGAAAATACTGAATTAAGACAAAGCTTTAAGGAATTTATTGAAACTTTTATAAGTGAAAAACGAAAAATGTGCAGCAATAGAGCCTTTTATCCTGCGGCAGTAGAATATCCTTCAATAAATGAATTTAAATATGATGCGGATCGTACTGGGTATCGCAGAAATATTGATGAATTACTAAAGGAACTAATGAGAACTGTTGCTAGGAAAATACAGGAAACAGTATCAGCAGAACCAGGGAAAAAAGTAGAAAGAGAGCCTAAGCCTCAATCCATAACAGCACCTACTGCTCCCCTTATGGCAAAACAGCCGGAGCAAGTTCTTTCTGATGAAGAAAAAAGAGAAATTATTGGAAAAGGAATATCTTTCATCATTAATGGGCAAAAAGTAAAAATTTTCGAAATACCTTTTGAAAAATTCAGAGAGAAAAAAGATGCAGTTATTAATTGGTTAAGAGATGAAATTATAGCAGTCTATGATGGCACAGAACGATTAAAAGGCAAAACAAAAGATGAGATTATTAAATTACTATCTTTAGAAGATGATAAAATGGAAGAAAGAGTTATTTTTTCCAGGTACTTAATACTTATGGAAGGAGATCCTCCAAATGAAACAAATTTGAAAGGAGTTATTTCTTGTACCGTTTCAGACATTGATGGTGTTCCTACTCCAGTATTTAAAATTCCTGAAGCAATGATCAAAAAAGAAGGCCGCAGAAAAAGAATGCAACTAGCTGTAATAAACGAAATTGCGGTAAGAATATATAGAAAAATTAGGTCAGATATGGGGCCATTAAAAGGTTTCTGGCATATGCTTACAAGAGGAATGCCAGTATATGTTACGACTCAAAGTCTTAGGGCTTTAAAGGATATGCTACGATTGAGCAATGTCTCATTATTAAGGGTTGTAAGAGGCCAGCAACTAACTCAAGAACAAAGATTAATTATCAATGCCGGTTCTAAAGGGAAAGCTGATGACAGAGGTATTGAACAAAAGGCTTATGGCGGAAGAATTGCTATTGATGAAGAAGAAAAAGGCGTAGTTTTAAGAAAACCTATTTTAGGAGTTCTTTTCAAAAAACAGCGACGTAAAGAGGAGCAAGAAATTAAACGAATTATGAAAGAAGAATTAAATGAAAATGGACGAATTCATTTAGTAGGATCATATACGATTTTTGTTAGATGGGCAGTATCTTTTGTCTTATTTTTTGGAAAACTCCGAACAACATTTAATTTATCGAAAGAGGAAAAATAACAAAAAATATCGATATGAGATATATTGAATGTAAATTTTAACAAAAATGAATAATTGTATGATAAAACGAGCAACTTGTATTTTTATAAATTATCCTGGGTATCCTGCTTCTCCTAATGCTTTTATGCCTGATAACGGATTAGCAAGCTTAGCAGGAAGACTTTATGATGCAGGACATAAAGCAAGAATACTTGATTATGGAACTGTTGGTTTAATGCAGAGGTTAGTTCCAAATAGAATCCACCAAAAATTATCCAATGTATTAACTGAATATGAAAATTTAGCTCGTAAAAAGAAAGAGAAAGGAACTCTCTCCTATCGCGACGAGGCAAAATCTGCATGGTACTTTGGACAACTAACATTATTAACTCATGAGTTAGAAAGAGTTCGAATCAGAACGGAAATCGAGATTGCAGAAGAGGTTATTTGCCAAATTAAAAAAGAAGAAAACCCCTTTATTGGCTTTAAACTTTGGAACGGAGATGGATTTACCGGATCAATTAGAATTGCTGAAAAATTAAGAGAGGCATATCCCCAAATTTCTATTTTTGCAGGAGGTCCGCAAGTTAAATTTTTTAAAGATTTTATTTATAGAGAAACAAGAGGTTTTGATGCTTTGGCTGTAGGAGATGGAGAATCATCAATTATCCCTTTAGCAGAAGCGGCTTTAGGTAGAATAAACCTTAGCTCTGTGCCAAATATCTATAGATTGGCAAATGGAGAATCTGCTTACACATTCACAGAAAACATACAAAGACTTGATTCTTTGCCTTTCCCTTTATATGACTTTGAAACATATCCTTCAATGGAAGGAGACCAAAAAATCAAAATTGCGGTAGTAGAAGATCGACGCGGATGTGATAATTTATGCTATTTCTGTGCTCATCCGGTAATTAGTGGAGCAGTCCCCCGAGTAAAGACCGCGCAAAGAGTCGTTGATGAATTCGCATATATACAAAACAAATATGGAATTTCAAACTTCAGGTTAGGAGGCTCTAGCACTCCAGGCAAATCCCTTTCTGCAATTGCTGATGAGATCAGACAAAGAGAGCTGGATATAAAATTTACAGCTTTTGTAAGAGCTAAAGATTCAGATAGAGCAAATTTCCCCAATATTCATGAAGCAGGGCTTTATAGCCTTTTTCTTGGAATAGAATCCGGAAGCCAAAAAGTGCTTGATGGTATGAATAAAGGAGTTTCAATTCATAAAATAAGAGAGGTTATCGATCAAGCAAAAAGGGCTGGAATATTTGTTATTGGAAGCATAATCTATCCAGCTCCATTTGATACCACAGAAACAAGAAGAGAAACCGTCAATTTTTTAACCGAAACAAGACCAGATTCAGTCCCTCTACAATTTCTTGGGATTTATCCAGGTACAGAATATGCCTCCCACCCTGAGAACCATAACCTTCAACTGGTATATCCCTCAACCATAGATAATGTCCTTGCTAGTTTGGGGCTTAAAGCTAACCCTAAATTTAATGATGCTGAAATACTCCATTATTTAATTAGGTACAAACTTCAGCTCTTATTCCCTCCTAAATATTGGGAGCCTCTCCCTTGGAAAGTAAATGGAATGGGATATAAGCAATTTGCAGCCGAAACTCAATCACTATATGATGAATTGCAACAAAAAAATATCTTAACAATGCTCACTGATGAAGAAGCTCTAATGGCACATCTTGCCGGAACACCCCCAAGAGATTTTTATGATCAAACATTTTCTTATTTATTTACAGGTGACTGGGTTCAAATGGCAGATTTAGTGTCAAAAATAAATAATGGACACTAGTCGTTTGACTATTCATGCTTTTTCCTTGTATAATCGCTAATATTGAAAAGATATAGTTTTCAATTATATGTCAAAAACCTTATCACATTACATTCAATTCGTTTTAATACTTTGACCCTCCCCCCTTTTAGTAGACACAGTAATTAGAGATTTTGATAATATATTAGGGGGGTGTTTTATGGGAAAAAAGAAAGGACCATATAAACGGTGTGATCAAGACTTCATTAGTGAAACGCTGG
>Ga0208373_1001921_pt1 | contig 25095 bp, 20 predicted proteins | sample RifOxyC2_FD_184036 | JGI IMG/M metagenome (GOLD analysis project Ga0208373, IMG submission 184036) | Soil microbial communities from Rifle, Colorado - Rifle Oxygen_injection C2 (SPAdes) | ecosystem: Environmental > Terrestrial > Deep subsurface > Rock core/Sediment | place: Rifle, Colorado... | reverse complement strand
GGATAAGATTAGTTCCTTTTTGCCCATTTTAGTCATATTATTTAACCCAAATTATTAATTAATTTGAGTTAGATTTTATATGACTCAACCGATAGTAGCAAAGTTAGAAAATAGATGGCTCAATTCGAAAATTTAGAAAATATGATAAAATGCCGTGATAATTTATTTTTGTAATTTATCGTGTTTTTTAACAAAAAAATATTATTTTTAATGTATTTTAATTTAAATTCAGGAGGTAATTAAAATGTTTGATGACAAAAAATTCGGTATTGCTTTTTGGGCGATTATCGCTGTGTTTTGTATGTTTCAGTACAAATGTTGGGACTTTTTTTATAGTCAAGTGAAAATCAAGCACTATACTATTGTCTGCAAGGGTAAAATAGAGAAAGAGCCTATTGAGGGGAGGTTGTCTCCCTATGAAGCTTTAGTGGGATATGATGAAAAAATCCGCAATGCCAAGGCTAAGATTTGGCGCGACGGGGATAATGCCCGCACTCAGATTTTTAATCAGGATGGTATTAAGGTTTTTGATATAGAAGAAGAACTTAGTGATTACGATATAAACGAAGAAATAAATGAACTAACAAAATCGGGTAAAATTGCTCTTGGTCCAACCAAGGAAATAGTTCATAGAACGGTTTTTCTTCTTGGAACTAGGGAAATTTTTTATAGAGATGGCAAACTCAATAAAGATGGGGCCGCTAAAGCCGCATATGAATATTATGAAAATCTGAAAACAAGTATGCCGGCCGATATTACCTTTGAATATGAAGTTAGTGTAGTAGCCAAATACAAGGGACAAGTCAAGAATATTACCAAGAGGTTCAGGGATATGAATCAGACGATTCCTGAAGAGGATATCGAAAAACTTATGTCCGGTTTTGACGCGAAGCCCACATATAATGTAAAAAGGATTGATCCTCGGATTAAAACGCATTTTGAAATTTTGGGAGAAAAATTTACAATAGATAAGGATGTGCCCCAAGACGAAGAAGAGTCTTATATCGAAGATTTCAAGGTGAAATTATTTGAAGACGACGGCTGGTATATTACAAATCGTACCAGAAAAACCGAGATGAATGTTACTGCATGGATTGCATCTGCCGGATGTATTCCCCTTGGTTTTTTTATCGTGTTTGCTATTGTCAGCTCTTATTTTTTGAAAAACGAAGAAAAAGAAAAAATTAATGAGAACACCAGCAGTAAAAAACTTTTGGCCATGGATTTTTTTGGTCGCTTGGACAATCAGGTCCGCTGGGCTATTCTTCTTTTCTTGGTTTTTTTTGGGGTTTGGGCAGTACCATCTATCCTGGATTGGGCCAGTAAAGCGGGAATAGAGGTTATTCAGGAATCAAGAGGAATAATTATAGCAGTAGTTATCGCTGCGGCTATATTGGCTGCTTTTTGGTTGGCGCTTTCTTACAGACAAACCAAGAGAAGAGATGACCAAAGTTTTGCTGTTCAGATGGCTCAGATCGGTTATGCTCCGGAAGGTTTTACACACACTCTTCAAATTGGCCATGACGGCATAGATAACAAAACTATGTTTCTCCCCAAGCCCAAAGAAGAAAAACCAGAACTGATTACTGAAACTACCGGCAAAGATGAGTATGATGAGAATGCGGTTGATGCGGATTTTGAGACGGTTGATGAAGGTGTTGAGATTAAGAAGACTGAAAACGAGCAGAGGGAGGAAAAATGATGATTCTTTTTCTGGTAATAGTATTTGTGATTGTGTTTTTTATCGCGGGTTTTGTAGTTATGGAAGAAGGGGGAGATGGAGATGATGCTTGTCTTTTTGGTTTTCTTGCGGCAGCTATTGTCACGATAATTGCTTGGGTGGTTTTTATGATTATTACCCCAAATCAAAGCTCTTCTGCCCCTGATTTTCCACCGCCGATTATGGAAACACAAAAGGAAAACGGTTATACCAATGAAGAATATGTAAATACAGACAGATCTGAAGAAAAAAGTGATGAAATAGTCGTAAGGGACAAAAAGGACTGGTATCTTCTGGAAAGTTCGCCCCAGGCTAAATTTCATTATTGGGAAATAACCAACGATGACTGGAATTGCTCTTATATTGAAAAAGAGCAGACCATTGTCTTTGAATGCGAGCTGGGGAAAATAATCTTGCCGGCTTATAAATTTAAGATTAATGAAAATGATTCCTTTGATAAGGTGTTCATCGGTTTTAAGCTCAAAGAGATGAGCAGAGGCATCAGAGAAGATAATATTGAATATGTGGAAGTCCGTGGTCCGAAAGATTTTTGGCCATTTAGCGAAAGATACCAAGAGGGTCAGAAGCTTAGGACTTATAACGATCAGAAGATTATTGAGATTATTCCTTTGGCTCCGGTGAAAAACGGATCAAATACCATTAACACTTCAGAGAGTTATTTTGGCATCGACCATCCGGCATTGGTAAGCGCTTATTCCCAAGTTAGTTTAAACTTTGTGGTTGGTAAGAACAGCACGAAGCCATATGTTACTACGCTGGGCAAGCTTTATCTGACAGTTGATGCCAGTCTGGAAAAACCGATACTCAGGATAGATCGGAGCGGTGATATAGAAAAATGGGAGATTATTTCTTCGTCCAAAGATTGGCCTTTTGATTATCGTCCTAATGGGAATTATAAGAAAGTTTCCGGTGATATAGACAAATTGATTGTGGGAAAACATTTTTTGGTTGATTTATCCAAAAGAAATCCGAACAGGATTTATGCCGGAGGATATAACCCCGTATATTTTATCAGGGACGGAGAGAGTATCCGCTTCAAGTGGATGGATAATTCCGGAGAGGTAATAGAGTCTGTTTTACCCACAAGAAAAAATGATCAGCCGATTATGGAAATCATTACCATTGATACGGAACTTCCGCCGATCGTGGAATTTGAATTTGATTTTGGTGGTTATGGTAATTCACCAAAGGGAGTACTGGAGAATAACATTAAAAAAACAAAATTAACACTGAGTCCAAAAGACTCAATATTCTAAAAATGAAGCGGGATAGACAACTATCCCGTTTTTTTAATAGAAGTAAAGTATTTTTAATATATTGAAATACTTAATGTTTGGGTGTTTTGTATTTACATGTTTGCGTGCCGAACCCTTATATTATTTGGAAAATTGTGATATAATTTTAATATTAATAATATTTTTAATTGTTAATAAGTATGGCTAAAAAATTTGACTTTATAACACTGGGGGGAGTTACTGAAGATATTACTTTTTATACAAAAGAAGGAGAGATTATTTATAATAAAGAGGATATCTTAAAACAGAAATTAATCGCTTTTGAATACGGAGCTAAACTCAGGATTGACCGTTCATATTCCACATTCGGAGGGGGGGCGGCAAACGCTGCTGTGTGTCTCGCTTCTCTTGGATTTAATGTGGCCGCAATGGTGGCTATCGGCGACGACAATCGAGGGTTGAGTATTGTTAATAACTTTAAAAAGAAAGAAGTAAAGTCGAACTTAATTCAAAAAGTAAAAAATATAGAATCTGGTTTTTCGTTGCTCTTGGTCGGACAAAGCAATGAACATGTTGTGTTTTCTAATCGTGCAGCTAATAAAAGGTTGTCTATTAAAGCAAAAGAAATTAAACAATTAGATAGTGCCAAGTGGATATATATCACTTCACTTTCCGGTGCTTGGCGGGATGTGCTGCACAACGCATTTAAAACCAAGGCTCGCATTGCCTGGAATCCCGGACACATTCAGCTTCATGCTGGATTTCGCGTTATTGGCAAGTATTTAAAGAGAACTAATGTTTTGACTGTAAACAAAGACGAAGCTATTGAGCTCGTGGTTACTAATCCAAAATACAAGAATAAGGATTGTAAATTTTTAAATAATATTCAGAATTTATTAAGGGTTTTGCGTGAATATGGCACAGAAATAGTTGTGGTTACTAATGGGCGTTTTGGTGCTGATGCTTATGATGGGAAAAGTTTTTATCATCAGGATATTATTAAAGAGCGAAAAAGACTGGATACTACCGGAGTGGGAGATGCCTTTGGATCTACATTTGTTGCGGGTCTTGAAATGTTCAAAGGTAATATTCAAAAGGCCATGAAACTTAGCGCACTAAATACCGCCTCGGTAATCAGTATGCAGGGAGCGCAAAATGGTTTACTTACCAAAAGGGGAATATTGCAAAAAATGTAAAGCATAAAGCGAATTTAGTGAATAGTATGCAAGTATAGCGAATTCGAATTATGCGAATAAGTTTATTATATTGTAATTTGCATGATTCGTAATTTGTGATTTTGCATATTAATTCGCGGAATTTGGATTATAATTAAATAATTAATATTTTTTTAAAAAAATATGGCAAAAAAAGAGTCGCGAGAGCTGACCGATGTACTATCAAGCTCTCAAAAAAAATATAAGCCTTCAAAGGAGATGGTGCAAAACTCTAATGCGGGTGACTATGAAGCAATTTTAAAAAAAGCGGCAAAGAATCCCTTGAAATTTTGGGAAGAAGCGGCAAATAATTTAAAATGGTTCAAAAAATGGGACGAAGTTTTTAGCGATAAAGAAAAACCATTCTTTAAATGGTTTTTGGGCGCTAAGTGTAATTTGGCTTATAATGCACTTGATAGACACATTGAGGAGGGTAAAATTAATAAAAAAACAGCAATTATATGGGAAGAAGAGTCTGGCCGAACAAGAAAATTTACTTATCAGGAACTTTATACAGAGGTAAATAAGCTCGCTAATGCTTTGCGCGGCATGGGCGTAGATCGCGGAGATCGAATAGCTATTTATATGCCAAATATTCCGGAAATTGTATTTGCCATGCTTGCTTGCGCCAAAGTAGGAGCAATGCACTCTGTGGTTTATGCTGGATTTTCATCTAAGGCCCTCGCTGACAGAATTGATGATGCTCAAGCCAAGGTTTTATTTACCGCAGACGGTAGTTTTCGGCGCGGCAAGGTTGTTGATTTGAAATCAATCGCGGACGCAGCGGTGAAAAATGCTAAGAGTATAGAAAAAGTGGTAGTGGTACAAAATAATAAAGCCAAAGTTAATTTTAATAAAAAATGCGATGTGTGGTATCATGATTTTGTAAAAGGGCAATCAGTGTACGCTCATTGCGCGGAAATGGATTCAGAGGATCCGGCATTCGTGCTTTATACCTCCGGAACAACATCTAAGCCGAAGGGCGTAATTCATGTGCATGGCGGTTATCCAGTGGGGGTATTGCAGACCATGAAATATGTATTTGATATCAAGGGAGATGAAATATTTTGGTGCACAGCCGATCCAGGATGGATTACCGGACATTCTTATATTATTTATGGTCCGCTTTTAGCCGGTATTACAACCCTTATGTATGAAGGCGTGCCTGATATGCCGAAACCGGACAGAATATGGAAAGTGGTTGAAAAGTACAAAGTAAATATATTATACACCGCACCTACTTTGATCCGCGCCATGATGAAGTACGGCATAAACTGGCCCAAGGCTCACAAAATGGAAAGCCTGAGGCTGCTTGGTTCTGTGGGAGAACCCATTAATCCGGAAGCTTGGAAGTGGTTTTATACTTATGTTGGCAAAAAAAGATGTCCGATAATGGATACCTGGTGGCAGACAGAAACCGGTATGAACATGATTACTCCTTTGCCGTCAGCGCCGCTTAAGGCCGGTTCCGCCTGTAAACCTTTTCCGGGCATTATTGCTGATGTGGTGGACAAGAAGGGGAAAAGCGTGCCGACAGGCAAGGGCGGCTTCCTGGTGATCAGAAATCAATGGCCGTCTATGATTAGAACTATTTTTAATAATCCAGAAAGATATATCAAAACATATTGGAGCGAGATCAGGGGAATGTATTTCGCCGGTGATGTGGCCGCAAAAGATAAAGAGGGATATTTCTGGATTCAGGGCCGCACTGATGATGTGCTAAAGGTTGCCGGACACAGAATCGGAACAGCAGAGGTGGAAAGCGCTTTTGTTTCCCATAAATCAGTAGTTGAGGCAGCAGTGATCGGCGTGCCGGACCCCGTAAAGGGAGAAGTAATCGTCGCTTTTGTGATTTTGGCCGGGAAAGTAAAACCAAGCGAAGAATTGAATATGGAAATCCGAAAACATGTCAGAAAAGAGATTGGTCCGGTAGCTGTTATTAAAGATATTAAATTTATAGACAAGCTTCCTAAAACAAGAAGCGGCAAAATAATGAGAAGAGTATTAAAGGCACAGGAATTAGGCTTGGAAGTGGGGGATACTTCGGCAATGGTGAATTAGAATAAAGAATTAAATAATCTGCCCGCCCTTGGGCGGGCAGATTATATTATCGCATAGCGACTCCATATATTTTTCATGTCATTCTGAACCGAGTTCAGGATGACATGACAGTTTTTTATGATAAGAAAATTATTTTCCGGACAAATTAATAGTATTACCATAGCAGCGCTGCTTGTAGCGCTGTCTTCTTTGATTAGCAGGTTTTTAGGAATCTTCAGAGCCAAGATTTTAGCAAATGAATTTGGCGCCGGAGATATGATTGATATTTATTATGCCGCTTTTCGCGTGCCGGATCTAGTTTTTAATTTATTGGTTTTAGGGGCGTTATCTGCCGGATTTATTCCAATACTTACTAAATTAATCAAAGATTATGATTGCAAGCGATGTCAATTTTTTACAAATAAAAAAGCTTGGGAATTTTCTAGTGATATTTTAAACATCATTGGTCTTGGTGTATTAGTATTGTCTTTGGCAGGAATATTATTTGCCCCCCTGTTTATTAAATTTATTGTTCCCGGATTTGATGCAGAAAAACAGAAACTTACAGCAGGGCTTACGCGAATTATGTTTTTATCTCCGATATTTTTAGGCATATCCAGTGTTCTGGGAGGTATTTTACAATCTTTTAAGAGATTTTTTGTATATTCTTTGGCGCCGATTATGTATAATATCGGGATTATTATCGGTGCCCTGTATTTTGTGCCGGAGTGGGGAATTCGCGGGCTCGCATATGGAGTGGTGCTCGGAGCACTAATGCACATGTTGATTCAATTGCCAATGGTTTTAATTTTAGGTTTTAGATACAGACTAAGATTCTTTATTCCTTGGCGCGACAAAAATATTAGAAATATTTTTGTAATGATGGTACCGAGAATAATGAGTTTGGCTATTTCACAAATTAATTTAATAGTAATTACAATTATTGCCTCAACACTCGCAAGCGGCTCTTTAACCGTTTTTAATTTTGCCAATGATCTCCAATCTCTTCCGATAGGAGTTTTTGGAATTTCATTTGCGATTGCGGCTTTTCCAACTCTTTCTAGTGTAGCCTTTGATCGAAAAAGATTAACGCGGGAGTTTTCTTCTGTTTTCAGGCAAATTCTATTTTTTATTGTGCCGGCTACGGTTTTATTATTAACTTTACGCGCACAAATTGTGAGAGTAATTTATGGAGCCGGAGAGTTTGGCTGGGAAGACACAGTGCTTACCATAGATACGCTTGGATTTTTTTCGGTTTCACTTTTTGCGCAAGCCAGCCTTCCTCTTTTGGTAAGAATATTTTATGCGCGGCATAATGCTAAAACGCCATTTTTTGTTGGTCTTTTTAGTGCTGGTGTTAATGTTGTCCTTTCTTTGTTTTTTTCAGACAGATTTGGCGTGTCAGGACTCGCTTTAGCTTTTTCTATTTCTAGTATTATAAATTTTATTTTGCTTTGGATTATGCTTCATGCGGAGATTGGTGGTATGGATGAATATCGTATACTTGTTTCCGCAGTTAAGTTTTCAATTTCTGCCATTGCCTGTGGATTGGCTGTACAGGGAATGAAGCTTTTGATTTGGCCATTTATTGATATGACTAGATTTTGGGGAGTATTAACCCAGGGTCTTGTTTCCGGTATTGCTGGAATGTTAGTTTTTGTCGCTTTTTGTTTCATGCTTCGAAGCGAGGAATTATTTGATTTTTGGAATTCAATTAAGAGGCGTTTATCATGGAGAAAAATAGAGGCAGGAGATCAGGGCGAGGCGAGGGGAATATAATTTTCCTTTCAGGAAAATTAGTATACATTAGCTAGTGTTAAGTATTAAGTAATATAAAAAATCCGTTCACTTGTTGAACGGATTTTTGGTTTTTAAATTATTTTTTACCTAAATATCTAAGTTGAAGGTCACCAAATTTTTTATCATTAATACCTTTGCTCCACAAGCCCTCAACTGCGAATTCGTGTGATTCAATAGTTATTTTTTTTGTGTCCGATGAAAAATTTGTAATCATTTTTAAATGTGGTTCATTATTAAATATATCTATTTTACTTATGTTAATTTTAAATTCATTGCGTGTAGATACTGCATAATTTTCGGGAGCACAATATTGTAAACTTAAGTTGGAAGATATAATTCTCCAGCCGCCATCCTGGATATTAATAGTCTCTCCTATTTTTATGTTTAAATCATGGATATCGGTTATTTTTTTGTAACTATTTTTTTACTTCTATCCATCCGCCCCAAAATGATAAAAATACCAAAAGAGCAAGAAGTAATAATATTGATAAAATAATTAATGAAACTTTCATTTTTTAACCCTTAATAGTCAGTAGTTAGTGTTCGGTGGTGTTCCACTGTTGTTAGTTCGTGGCCGGTAAGCCAGAAAAGATAGTCTAATTCTGCCATAGTTAGCATTTTTTTCTTTTGAGCCCTTTTGATATTATTTACTTCTTTCATTATTTTTTCCCAAGCGATGGCCGTAAAAAGCCTGATAGCTGTTTCTCCGCCGGAGTATGCCGGAAGTTCCAACCGACTTGTTATCCAATTTTTTAAAGCTTCTGTATATTCCAGTATTCCCAATTCGGAAAACAATTTAGGTATCTGATAATCAACTATGGGACTTAGGCGGTGAGCGTCTTTTAAAGGTTTTAATATTTCAGAATCTTGCGCGCGACCATGGTAGCAAAGCGCTACTAATAATGCTTTTTTATGAAACGGAAAGAGCTGGCAGTTAATGGGGCGCATATCGTTATAAGCCCAGGGAAAATCGCGAACCAGTCTTTCGCAGATGCCGTTGCCGTTATCAAAACATTTATAATCCGCTTGTTCAAAAAGGTTCCGAAAATGACCGTCATATTTTTCAAGCAATATTTTTCCGACAGACCTAAGTATATTTAATCTTCTTTGCAGCAGGGGAAGCTCTGATGTTCCTGAAAAAATAAATTTCATAGTATCCATGCTTATGGTGGATAGAAACTCAGGATCCATAATTAAGTCATTGTGTCCCAGCAGCCTCATAAAGCAGGCGTTTAGGCCGTTAGACCCGCTATAATCCTTGTTATACTTTGCCCAGTGTTTGGTAAATTTTTGAGATGAGACAGGAGCGCTATAACAAGCATTGATAGATGTGGAAATTCCTATAAATTGGATAAATTTATCGTCTTCTGGCCATAATTCATTGCGCCAGTTAGGGAGTTCCATCTTTTGTTTAGCTAGTTTATGGGCAAATTCTTTGATTTTTTCTTCGTTAATTGATACGCATTTAAAATTTTGTATTTCATAAGCCTTTTTTAACTCTTTAAACCATGGGTTCATTTTTTTCTCCTTTTTGAATTTTGATATTAAGGTTCAATTTGTTTTATTTTATAGTTTGTTAAGTAATTTGTCAATTTGCCTTTGCAATGAAAAAGTTGTAAAATTAAAGAAATAGTTAACACTAGCTTCAAATTATTATGTCCTAGGTGAACCAATCAAAGTTAAGTTATTGGATGATTGAAAAGTTTATAAAGTTGAAAGTTAAATATTAAATGTTAATTGTATGAAATATATATTTTTTTTGTTTATCTCTATATTCGTTTTGACGGGATGTTTATCCAGACAGGTTAAGGAGGTGGCTGATTGGGAAGATGAGGTTTTGATAGCGGAAGAATGCGGGGTAGACGGACTTATTTGTTGCGCGAGCGACCCAAAATGTAAGTATGGACAAGTGTGCTGCGTAAATCCGACTAACGATAAAAAAACATATTGCGCCGAAGAATGTGTGTGCGGAGAGTTAAATAAATTTTGCTGTAGTGACAACTTATCTTGTAATGAGGGGTTGGTTTGTCTTGAGGGGTCTTGCATATCTTGCGGAAAAGACGGAGAGTTTTGTTGCGGCAATAATAGTTGCGAGGGGGATTTGCTTTGTTCTGGTGGAGTGTGCAGACCATGCGGAGTTGAGGGGGGAGTTTGCTGCGTGGAAGAAGATCCATGCTCAAAAGAGAAAGAGAAAAATTTAGAGTGCGCAAATAATATTTGCGAGATTTGCGGAACAGCTGGAAATAGGCCATGTGCTACGCAGCCGGTATGCAATGTGGGAAATTTATTGAATAACAATTCTTGTATTCCTTGTGGTAAAGCCAATAATCCCTGTTGCAACCAAGAAGAAAGCGATTATGAATGTGAAAATAATTTAAAATGTGATTTGGGGTTTTGTAATTAAATAATTTTAATATAATTTTTTCTTTGTTATTTTTTCCTCTCCACTCTGTCATCCCGGACGAAGCGGAGCGGAGATCCGGGATTCATTCCATGAAGTCAAAGTACAGTGTTTTACTTTGACCTTTAAGTTTTACTGTATGGATTCTGAATCAAGCACAGAATAACAAAGGGAGGAGATAAAAATATATGAATAATTTAGTAAAAAAAATTAATAGGAAAATTAATGGTATTATTTGGTCATTTTCTTTTTCTGGAATTTTATTGATTGTGCTCAGTATTTTAATAATGTGGTATCCGATTACTTTGCGGGTTTTAGTTGGAGTATTTGTGCTTGCCATGGCTTGCACGCTTATTTATACCGCTTATAAAATTTGGTCAATCAGAAAAGAGATTGAAAAACATTTAGGATTGAAATAGATAAATTATGAGATATTTCAAATCCACCTTCTTTATATTTTTAGGAGTGTATCTGGTAATAGTTGTTTATTATTTTGTTTTTCAAAAAAATATTATTTTTTATCCGACTAATGATTATGCCCCCCCGCCGATTGGCTTTGATATAGAGGAGGTTTTTATAAAAACTCAGGATGGAGAGATTTTGCACGGCTGGTGGATGAAGCGGGAAGGAGCTAGTAAAACAGTTCTTTTCTTTCATGGTAATGCCGGTAATTTAACTGATCGAAATTTCCGATTAGATATTTTTAAGAGATTGGAGCTTAATGCTTTAATGATTGATTATCGGGGATATGGGAAAAGTTCAGGCAAGATTAAGAGGGAAAATGATTTATATATTGACAGCGAAGCCGGATGGTATTTTTTGACTAAAGAAAAAAATATTATTCCGGAAGATATTATTCTCTGGGGGCGCAGTATAGGGGGAGCGATTGCTGTTTATCTTGCGCAAGGCAAAGATATTCATGCTTTAATAATAGAATCATCTTTTTTTTCTTTAGCTAATATAGGAGAAAAGCATTTTCCATTTTTACCAATCAAACAACTTCTTAAGTTTAAATTTGAGAGTGGAGAAAAAATCCAGAATGTTAAGCGTCCTATTTTGTTTACCCACAGTAAAAAAGATGATATAATTCCCTTTAGTGAAAGCGAAATGCTTTATAAAAAAGCACAAGAGCCGAAAGAATTTTTAAAATTAGAGAAAGGAGATCACAATACAGATTTGATTTTATCTTATGATGAATATTTTGAGGGAGTGAGGGATTTTTTATCTTCGATAGAAAATTAGCATTAAACAGAAGGGAAATTTAATAGTATTAGCAATTAGCGGATTGGCACAAAATTCGCATATTGGCATCATATTTATGAAAAAAATATTAGTATCAGGTTCAATTGCTTATGATCGAATTATGAATTTTCCTGGATTTTTTAAAGATCATATCTTGCCGGATAAGATTCACATGCTTAATGTAGCTTTTTATATTCAAAAAATAGATGAAGGTTTCGGTGGTACGGCCGGGAATATTGCTTATAACCTTTCACTTCTGGGTATAAAGCCGGTACTTTTGGGTTGTGTGGGTGAAGATTTTTCTCAATACAAAGAATGGCTGAAAAAAAATAATATTGATATTTCCAAAGTAAAACAGTTTAAAAAAGAAAGAACAGCCAGCGCCTATATTATTACCGACAGTGACGATAATCAGATTACAGGATTTTATCCAGGGTCTCTGGATACGGATTATACGAAGATTGTAGAAAAAATTAAAAATGTTGATTTGGCGATTATTGCCCCTGACTATGAAAAAAGAATGATAGCTTATGTGAAAGCTTATAAAAAATTAAAAATTCCATACATCTTTGATCCGGGACAGCAGCTCACATCACTTAGGCCCCAAGATATTTTATTGGCTATAAAAAGCGCCATGTCCGTGGTTTGTAATGATTATGAAGCGCAAATGATTATTAATAAAACAAAAATAAATATGAAAAAATTTATCAATATGGTTAAAATACTGGTAATTACCAAGGGTAGCAAGGGTTCGGAGATTTTCACCAAAGGAAAGGTTGTAAAGATTCCGCCGGCAAAGCCTAAAAATACATCAGACCCAACAGGGGCGGGCGATGCTTATCGCGCCGGATTAATTAAGGGGTTGATTGAGGGGTGGCCGCTTGAAAAAACAGGGAGACTTGCAGGGCTTATATCCGTGTATACTGTAGAGAAATACGGTACACAAACACATCGGTTTACGAAAAAATCATTGCAGAGAAGGTATAAAGAAAATTATAAAGATAAAATAGTAATATAAATTTATTGTCATTCTGAACTTGATTCAGAATCCATGATGTTTTAAATTAGTTTTACTGTGTGGATCATGAATCGAGTTCAGGATGACAAATGATAAATAATTTTAAAAGTAATTCATGAATTACGTAAAGAGTTACGAGTTATGAGTTATGAGTTATGAGTTATGAAATATGATGTAAAAAATTTTAAATTAGCCGAAGGGGGAAAAAAGCGCATTGAATGGGCCTATCATGATATGCCGGTTTTACAGCAGGTCTATGAAAAATTTGCAAAAAATAAACCATTAAAAGGTAAAAGAATGTCAGCTTGTCTGCATGTTACGGCAGAGACGGCCAATTTGGCGCGCGTGCTGAAAGCCGGCGGAGCGGATATTGTTTTGGTGGCATCCAATCCTTTGTCTACTCAGGATGATGTAGCTGCAGCTCTTGTGAAATATTATGGTGTACCCACTTATGCTGTTTGTGGTGAGAATAAAGATTCTTATTATAAACATTTGCATATAGCCTTAAAGCATAAACCTGTAGTTACTATGGATGATGGTGCTGATTTAATTTCTCTTCTGCACACCAAGTATATATCATGGGCCAAAAGCGTACTGGCCAGCATGGAAGAGACTACAACCGGAGTGATTCGCCTGAAGTCATTAGAGAGGGAAAACAGGCTCCTCTTGCCAGTGGTAGCAGTAAATGATGCCAAAACCAAAAATATGTTTGACAACCGTTATGGTACCGGCCAATCTACGATTGACGGCATTATCCGGGCGACAGATATTCTTTTAGCCGGAAAAACCGTAGTGGTCGCCGGCTATGGTTGGTGTGGGCGCGGTTTTGCAATGCGTGCTCGTGGCATGGGCGCCAAGGTGGTTGTTACAGAAATAGACAAGATTAAGGCTCTGGAAGCCGCGATGGACGGTTTTAATGTTATGCCAATGATTGACGCCGCTCGGATTGGCGATCTTTTCTGCACGCTGACCGGTAATATGAGTATATTAAGGAAAGAGCATTTTCGTGTTATGAAAAACGGAGCGTTTGTGTGTAATTCCGGACATTTTGATGTAGAGATTGACATTCCGGCATTGAAAAAAATGTCTAATAAGGTTATAAAGAATGTAAGGAACTTTGTAGATGAATATCGGGTCGGTAAGAAGAGTATTTATGTGCTGGGAGAAGGGCGCCTAATAAATTTAGCCGCCGCCGAAGGTCATCCTGCATCGGTGATGGATATGAGCTTTGCCACACAGGCGCTAGCTACTGAATTTGCCGTTAAGAATTATAAAAAACTGGAAAATAAGGTTTATAATGTACCCGACAAGATAGAAAACGATGTTGCCAGGCTAAAATTGCAATCCATGGGTATTACTATTGATACTCTTACTAAAGAACAGAAAAAATATCTGGAGTCATGGAATATTGGAACATAGGTTTTGGTTAAAAGTTTATTCCGCCCCCATTCCAAGGCGGGCACAGCGAGGCGGATCAGTTATTTATCATTTTAATGGTTAACTGAAAAGTTGAAAGTTTTGGTATTGCTATGCAATAAAATTTTAAATTAAATATTAATAAAAATATATGTCCAAAGAAAAATTTTCATTAATAGGGGAAGAAAAGAGGGAAATTTTAGAAGATAAATCCAAGAGTCCGGAAGAACGGGAAGCGGCTTTAAAGGTAGCAAAAGAAAAACTTGATACAGCTACAGATAGATTACAGGGATCAAAAGAATTAAGAGAATATAAAATAGAAGAAAGCAGCGAACAAGAAAGGGTGGCGGAACAGAAATTAATTAGCGCGGCTCAGAATCAATACAAAGCTATAAATGATAATTATGATAAATTATCTCAAGAAGATAAAATGAAGGCAATTGGAAGGATTGAAGATTATTTAAAAGAACTTTTACCAATATTCGCAGAGGATACTGAAGATATCAAGAAAAAGATGGAAGAATTAAAAGATAAAATACAGATTGATTTGAAAGAAAATTATTAATCCAGGGGCGTAGTAAATAATGGAATATCTAATATTAAACACTTTTACTCTTGATAAATAGTAAAAAATAATCCCCCTTCGGGAGATCCCCCACAAGATGAAGCCATATAACAGATATGGGGTTAGGGGGGAAAATTCCTATACAAAAATAAAAAATCATCAATTAGTTTTGATGATTTTTTGTATTTGACTAGTCCTCAATTTAATGATAAAGTTTTTTATTATTAGTTCATTTTATTTTAATTTTAACAACAATTATAGGAGAAATAAGCATGAAAGGAAAGATTGTGGTTGCTGGTTCTGTCGCTTATGATCGTATCAACAATTTAAGCGCAGCTTTTGAAGAAAAAATTTTGCCCGATAAAATTCATAAATTAAATGTGGCTTTTGGTGTTCGAAGCGTAAAAGAAGATTTTGGCGGGACAGGCGGAAATATTGCCTATAATCTCTCGCTTTTGGGGTTTAAGCCGATTCTTCTTGGTTGTGTGGGATATGATTTTCAAAAATATGAAGAATGGCTGAATAAAAGCAATGTTGATATTTCTAAGCTGGGTCGTTTTTTTGATTGTGTAACTGCTGTTGCCAATATAAATACCGACAGGAACAATAATCAGATTACTTTCTTTTTTCATGGATCGCGCGACGTGCAATATTGTGATATTTTAAGAGATGTAAAAAATGTTGAATTGATGATTATTTCTCCTGATTATTATCCTAGAATGATGAGATATGTTGAATTGTGCCAAGAATTAGGCGTCTCTTATATTTTTGATCCTGGACAGGCTGTTGGATCTATGAATCGTGATGATTTAAAAAAAGCAATTAGCGGTTCTAGAATGTTGATTTGTAATGAATATGAGTATTTTGTGATTATGAGAGAAATAGGAGGAAATCTTAAGAGTTTATTAAGCATGACTGATATTTTTGTATGCACCAAAGGATCTCATGGTTCAGAAATAGCTACAAAAGATAGAGTGTTTATACTTCCTTGTGCAAAGGTTGATAAAGTATTAGATCCGACCGGAGCAGGAGATGCATATCGCGCCGGATTTATTAAGGGTCTGATAGAAGGATGGGATCTATCCAGAACTGGTCGTTTCGCCGGAGTGGCATCTGCTTATGCCGTAGAACAGTATGGTACACAGAACCATCATTTTTCTATGAAAGAAATAAAAGAAAGATACAAAAACAGTTATTAAAACCATTAAACCTCGTTATAAAGCGAGGTTTTTTAATTTTTAAGTATTTGAGTGGTTTTAAATAATAGTACAAAGAAATAAAACTCAAAAACAGAATAACCAATGAAAAAGTCTTTTTCTTCCCAAATATAAAATAAAAAACAGAGTATGAAACTCTGTCTATTATATGCGGAGAGGGAGGGATTCGAACCCTCGGACCCCGTGAAGGGTCAACATCTTAGCAGGATGCTCCTTTAAGCCTCTCAGGCACCTCTCCCTGTTTTATGATATAATTTTAGTTTAAACAGCTTAAAATCACATTCTTTTAGAATTGTTATAAATTTGCTATAATAAATATATAAGAAACAAACTAATTTGTCAAACCATATGCAAAAAAATACCAATACCAGCATTAACACCAATAATTATGCTAATTATTTAGGAAAAACATTGTTTGAGTGGGAGATTGATGAACTAAAAATAAGAGAGAGAACTAAAAGGTGGTATATTGTTGCTATATCATTTGCCCTGTTAATGCTGTTATTTTCTTTTATGACCGCTAATTTTTTATTTGCTGTAATTATTATTATTACATCTTTGATTATTGTTTTAACAGACGGTAAAAGTGGAGAAAAAATAAATATAAATATTACCAGTATTGGGGTGGGGGTTGGAAAAGGTTTTTATGAATATGATGAATTAAAGGATTTTTCTATTGTTTATAAACCACATTTAAATGTTAAAAATTTGTATTTTGAATTTAAAAATGTTTTGCGTCCTAGGCTTTCTATATCCCTTGAAAATATGGATCCTTTGACAATTAGAGAAAGTTTGCTAAAATATTTACCGGAAGACCTAGAAAGAACAAATCGACCATTATCAGAGGAACTTGCTAGTTTATTTAGATTGTAAAATAATCAGAATAGCACTCGTCGTTCAACGGATAGGACGCAAGATTGCGGATCTTGTAATGCAGGTTCGATTCCTGCCGAGTGCACAAATACAAAGATTCCCGATTGAGGGAATTTTTTTGTTTGAGCATTTGACAGGATGAGAACTTGCACATGAGCAAGGCAATCAAAACTTGAAACATTTAAATATAGTAAAACTTATTAAGAAGTAAGAGTGTACTTAATGAGGGGGTGGGGCTTTCGCCCCTTCTCAGTTCATAATAATTTAAATAAAAAAGAACTGATCCGCCTTTGGCGGAGATTCCCTGACTGCCGATAGGCAGGCTGCCGAGTGCACAAATACAAAGATTCCCGATTGAGGGAATTTTTTTGTTTGAGCATTTGACAGGATGAGAACCTGCACATGAGCAAGATAAAAAGGGGAAGAATATTAAAATACAGAAAAAGAAAACATATAGAGGGGGTTCTTTATTAAACTGATATGGTTTATGATATAATATGGGTATAATTATAAAATAATTATTTAAACAATAATAATTATGCAAGAATTAAAAATAAGAAACAGGGATAACAAGAATATTGTTATTACAATTGAAAAAGCAAATAATCAAAGAGGTTTAGCTTTTGTTATGCATGGATTAAGCGGTTTTAAGGAACAAGAACAAATAAAGACTTTTGCCAAAGTTTTTATAGATAATAATTATACAGTAATAACATTTGATACCAGAAATACTTTTTCAGATAGTGAGGGTAATTTTGAAGATGCTACAATTACTAACTATTATGAAGACCTAGAGGATGTAATAAAATGGGCAAGCAAAGAGGACTTTTATCAAGAACCATTTGTTTTGGCAGGGCATAGCGTGGGCGGAATGAGTATTTCTTTATTTGCTGAAAAATATCCTGAAAAAATAAAAGGATTAGCCCCAATATCTGCTGTAATTTCAGGTGAGCATATTTTTGAAACTTGGGGAGAAGAAAGAATGAATCAATGGAAAGAAACCGGTTGGGATATAGAAATTAGTTCTTCCAGATCAGGGGTGATAAAAAAATTAAAATATGATTTTGTAGAAGATGCAAAAAGGTACAGTTTAATAGATAATATAGATAATTTAAAAATGCCCGTTTTGTTGATGGTGGGTGAAAAAGATGAATGTACACCCCCCAGTCATCAAAAAATGTTTTTTGATAAATTACCAAACAGAGAATTACATATTATAAAAGGAGCTTCCCACACATTTAAGGAAGAGGGTCATTTAAAAGAGATTTATAATATATTTAACAGATGGATTAAAAATTTGGAATGATTTTTAAATTAAATATGGAAAATAATGTTATTCAATCCGGGGAAATTATTAGATATCGGAAATTTTTGGGCAATAAGACTCTTAATTTAAAAAGAGGTGTTGATTTTGGTTTTTGTGTTCCTGAGTTTGTGGCTTTGCCCGCCACTATTTCTAAAAGATTGTTTCTGGACAAAAAATTTAGAGATCAAGTCGTGAATGAGATTATAAAAAATACTCAATATAAGAGTTATGCCGTAAGATCAAGTGCTTTGATTGAGGATGGCAAGAATGAATCTTTGGCCGGTAAATTTTTAACAAAAATAAATATTACCAAAAATAAATTAGAATATGCTGTTTATGAAGTTTTGAAGCAGGCAGAGGCCCGCGGTGATTTGAAAAAATTTTCTGTTATTATCCAGAAATATATTCTCCCAAATATTTCGGGCGTAACATTTACCAGGGATCCAAAAGGCGGAAGGGAGATGGTGGTTGAATATGCATATTGTACCGGAGAAAAAATAGTCGGAGGAGAAACAAAACCTCGCAGAATATCATTTTATTGGCATGATATTTTTCCAAAAGATCTGCCGGAAGAATTTATAGCAAATAATATTATTGAAAAATTTAAGAAAATAGAAAAAGAATATGAATTCCCCCAAGATATTGAATGGTGTATTCGGGACAATAAATTCTATTTATTACAAACAAGACCGATAAGCACTATCTCTGATAAACAATATGAACAAATTATTTTTTTAGAAAAAAATTTTTCGCAAAAAGAAAAATATTATTTTGCCAAGACTGAAGTTTCGGAAACCTCCCCCAGACCGACAAATTTTACTTTTGATATTTTACGCTCCATTTATATGGAAAATGGTCCCGTAGACAGAGTGTATAAAAAATATGGAATTGATTATCAGAATACGGATTTTTTAAAAATTATCGGCAACGAGTTGTATGTTGATAAGGAAAAAGAGATAATTAGCTTGTTGCCGGCATATACTTATTTTAAAAATAAGTATTTTTTGCCAAGATTTAGTAGATTTTCAAGGAGTTTAGCAACCATAAAGAATTTATTTTTTCTTAATATGATTAGGGGTGTTAACCATAAAATACTGTTTAACAAGTTAAAGATTAAAATAGAAGATAATCAAAGCATAACAGATTTAAGAACTGCTATTAAAAATTTTCTAATTGATTATGAGTTAGTTTTTGAGATTAATTTATTATCTGGTATTTCTATAAAGAGATTAGAATCAATGATAAAAAAAGAGCCTTTTAGCTTTTTGAAAATTATCGGCAGTAATTCTATTTTTTCCGTGTCGGATAAATATAATATGCAAATTCCAGCAGGATTAAAAGGCAATTCATTAGACATGATAGATGAGTCCGAATTTGTTGCCGCCTATAATGATGAGAAAAAAGAAGATCGGGAATTAATAGTTTGGTGGAATAGCGTTCCGGATTATAAAAAATATTTTTTAAAAGATAAGATTAAAGGAGTCGTTATTTTTCACCGCCTACGAGAATTGGGGCGATGGCTGACGGTAAAGAATATTAACATCATTAGAAGAATATTATTGGTTTTAGCGGAAAAAAATAAATTTCAAAATAAACGCGATATATATTTTTCTTCCATGAAAGATGTGTTGCAAGATAAAATTAACGAGGAAACCTTCGTAGGACGCAGGGAAGATTATAAAAAATATAATCATTTCATCTTCCCTAAAACCATAACATCATCTATTGTCGCCGGAAAATTCGAGACATGCGGCGTTTCTTCCGGTTTAGCAGAGGGTGTTCTGTGGACATCGGAAAAAATAGAAAAAGAGAAGGAGGGAGATAAAAAGGCTATATTGTATACAGAGGTATTGTCGCCGGATTTAGCAAGATATTTTAATAGGATTGGCGGGATTTTATCCAATAACGGCAGCTTGTTGTCCCACTTGGCGATTTTGGCTCGCGAAAGAAGCATCCCCGTTGTAGTTGGTTTTTCTTTGGATAAGAGCGCTGTAAAGATCGGGGACAAGATAAGAATGGATGGGGATACGGGCGAGATTACGAAATTATGATATAATAAAGATAGGATTTTTTCAAGAAAATAATATGGAAATAAGATTGTATTTTTTTTGCATTATTTTTTTAGCGGTTATTATTGGTGGTGCAAGACCTGTGCACGCTGTTTTGCCGCCTAATTTTATTTTTGATATCGGAAGTCAGATTTTTTATATTTTTTCCTTAGTATTCACCTTGCTTTCATCATCTTTTGGTATTGTTTTTTTGTATTTCAGGAAGAAATTTTTTAAGAAAAAAATAGGCCATGTTGCTGGATTATTTTTCGTATTATTTGCAGTGTTGATAATTTTTTGCCTGTCGGTTGCAGTCGTCTTTTTTTATAATGAATACAAACAGGAGGTAGAATACGATAAATGGTTGACAGAGTCTGAATGTTTCGGGAAATCATCCGATAACGATTTTAGTGGCCGGATAAATATAAAATTTGGAAAAGTAAATAATAGGTTCGCTTATTTATCAAATTATTTTGGCTCCAGTATGGGCGAGCAAAAAAATGACGATGTGATAAAATTTATTTATAATTATTATGCCAAAATCAATGAAGGGGAATATGAATTTGCCTATACCCTCTCTGACAAAAAAATTAAATTTGAAGAATATAGGGAGTATTATTCGCAGATATCTAAAATTGAGTTCAATAATATTGTGCGGATAGATGATACGCGATCATCACTGGAATTGGTTTTGTATAAGGGGGATAAATTTCAAAAATATGATGTTCTGTTAAATTTGTCATTAAAAGAAGATGGCAGCCCCAAGGAAATATCCGATGCTTATGCTGTTTTTACGGAAAGGGGAAGTGTAATGACAAATGATTTTTATAAGAGGAATTATGTCGAGGATTTGGCCGTTGACAATAAAGATTTTGAAAGTATTATTAAAAGTAAGAGGGATGATTATGTAGTGGTTGATATACGGGAAGAATTTGAATATGGATTGGGTGGAGATGATGATATAAAGAATGCGCCGAATATAGCTCGGATTAGAATGGCGGACTTGATGACGGGTAGATGGTTGGAGCTTCCCACGGATAAGTATGTTTATATTTTTTGCGGATACGGCAATCTTAGAAGTGAAGATGCGGTTCGATTTTTGCGCAGCAAAAATATTTTAGCTTTTTATCTAAAAGAGGGACTTGCTGGGTGGAAGGATTTTACAGAAGGGTATTTTTCTAAAAATGAAATTACCGCAAAAAGTGTAAAAGTCATGAGCACAGAGGATGTACTAGGAGAAAAAGAAAAAGATAATACTTTTGTGGTTAGTTCTAACCTTTATATCAAAGGATTTGATTTTTATGTGAATTATGAAATGACAACTAATGAGATTGATAAGATATTGGATGGAATACCGCCCAGCAGTAGAATAATATTGGTGTGCCACGATGTTTTGAACTGCTCTACCAACCAGATGATTTGGTTGAAACTCAAAGAAAAAGGACATGTGGTGGTGGGTTTATATAATTCACCGTGGGAATGGGAGCGAAGTCTTTCGCCCGAGGTGTATCATCAAAATATTAATTGATAATATAATAAAGAGTATAATAATTATTAAGTTTGTATGAATTTAAGGAAAAATCCGGTAATTAATTTATTTTGGTATTCTTGGAAATATTCACAGACAAAGAGGCTTTATATTATTTTTATCTTGTTTTCAGTAATAGCCAACATTATTATTTTATTGGAACCGATTGTAATCGGGCGGGTTTTTAATTCTGTACAGATTTCATCTGATGATCCGAATCTGCTTAAAGATATTATTTATAATTTGTTGCTCCTTGTTTTAATAACCATAGGTTTTTGGATTTTTCACGGTACATCCAGGGTTATGGAATTTAAAAACGCATTCTTGGTCCGCAAAAAATACAAACAGGAGATGTTTGACCGCATAATGGATTTGCCAGCCCGCTGGCACAAAGACCATCATTCCGGAGACACGATAGACAAAGTAAACAAATCTTCCGAAAATTTATATACTTTTAGCAGAAGAATTTTTATAGCTGTTCAGAATTCAGTAAGACTTGTAGGGTCTATAATTATTTTAATATTATTTGATTGGCGGATAGCTTTAGGCGCTGTACTTATTTCTTTGTTTGCAGTTTGGACATCACTTAAATTTGATAATTATTTAAGAAGGGGTTATCAAAAAGTTTTTGAGCTGGAGAATTATCTAGCTTCGGCGGTTCATGATTATATTAGTAATATTATTACGATCATTACCCTCAGATTGAAACAGAGAGTTTCAAATGAAATAGAAAAAAGATCCTCAATTCCCTTTAATATTTTTATAAAAAACAGAAGAGTGGATGAATTTCGCTGGTTTTTGATTAGTTTCTATGTTTCTATGACTATTTCATTGGCCTTAATTTGGAATGCTTATAATTCTTATACTAAACAAGGAGTAATTGTCCTAGGGACGCTTTTTATTTTATATCGGTATTTAAGTAATATGGGTAATTTTTTCTTTACTTTTGCCCTGCGATATGGAGAGATAGTACAGGAAGATACTGCGGTCAGGGCGGCAGAAATTATTATTGAAGCTCATGAAAAAATAATGGTAAAGAATAAAAGATATTATCTTCCTCAAGAATGGCAATCTATCCAAATCAGAGAGTTGTCTTTTCGATATAAATATAAGAAAAAAGAAAATAAAAAATTTATTAAAAATAATTTAGAAAATATTGATATAAGCATAGGAAGAGGGCAAAGAATCGCCCTGGTGGGAGAATCGGGATCCGGTAAGAGTACAGTTCTTTCTTTAATCCGCGGTTTGCATTATACCGATGAGGTAAAGATATATTGCGACGGTCGGAGACTGGAAAAGGGGATGCGCCATTTATACGAGCATACTGCATTGATTCCGCAAGACCCGGAAGTATTTAATTCTACTATTTTAGACAATATCACCATGGGTACCAAGGCAACACCTGAATTAGTGGAAGAGGTAATGCGCATTGCCAGGTTTGAAAATGTTGTCCATAAACTCAAAAAAGGACTCAAAACCAATGTATTGGAAAAGGGGGTATCGCTGAGCGGGGGGGAGAAGCAAAGATTGGCTTTGGCGCGCGGACTGCTTATGGCAAGGGGTTATGAATTTTTACTTTTAGACGAACCCACCAGCAGTGTAGATAGTGAGAATGAACTTAAGATTTATAAAAACATATTTGAATATTATCCGGACAAGACCATTCTTTCCGCAATTCACAGGTTGCATTTACTGCGATTTTTTGATTATGTTTATATTTTTAATAAAGGAAAAATTATAGCAGAAGGAACATTCAACACCTTGGTGAATGATGAAAATTTTAAGGATATTTGGGAAAATTATTCGCGGCAAAAATAAAAATTATGGAAAGCCGGGGATGGTGGGGCGGGATTTAAAAAGTGAATCATTTTGATTCACTTTTGTTATCGTATAGTAATTTTCCCCCTAACCCCATAGCTGTTATATGGCTTCATCTTGTGGGGGATCTCCCGAGGGGGGATTGTTTTTTACTATTTATCAAGAGCAAAAGTGTTTAATGTTAGATATTTCATTATTCACCATACCTCCTCCTCCGGCGGAGACCTCAAAAAGCCTTTCAGGTTTTTTTGTTTATAGAGGCAGAATCTTTATAAAATTTTTATAAAAATTTTATCTTTTTTTTATCTTTTTTTTATGTAGTATTTGTTATAATGATTTTATAACAAAAAGATTATTATTAATTTATTATAAACTTATGAATAAAAGTTTACAGATGATAGCGGTTACTGTTCTGCTATTTATCTTTATTTTCCCGGTTGTTTTTGTTTATGCATGTGAACAGGGCAGGGGAGGCAACAATAATAAATTCCAAAATTGTGGAATTGAAAAACAAAACAAAATAAAAGATTATTTGACAGAAAAAAGGTATGCGATTTTATTGAAAATCGTAGAAAATATAAGAGAGAAAATAGTTGGATGGGGATTTGACCCGGTTGATTTTGGTTTTTGTCCGCCTATACCAAATGCGGTGTGTGGTAATGGTGAATTAGAAGAAGGGGAGGAGTGTGACGATGGTAATTTAACAGAGGGGGATGGTTGCGATCTACAATGTCAAAAAGAACGGGTGATGGTTACAGAGCGGTTTTATCCAGAACCAGGTGATGGTTATGTACAATATCAATATAATGTTCCTTATGAATGGGATCGTGTACATGATTCTATGATGGGAAATTCATTAAATTATACTAGTGCGACAGCTGGACAAGTTACATCTTGGACAACTGGTTTATGGACATTAATACAAAGGGCTTTTTATCCGTTTGATACATCTTTGTTGCCAGATGATATAGAAATTATTTCAGCTGAATTAAATATATATTTAACACATATACAAGATTATGATAATGATGATAAAGATTTTTTAACTGTTGTTCAAACTTCACAAGCAAGTACTAGTGTGTTAACAAAAGCAGATTTTGATAATTGTGGAAGCGTAGATAATCCCATTGAAGGGATTGATAATTCTGACAGAATAGATCTTTCTAATATTGGTATTAATAGTTATATTAGCTTTCCTCTTAACGCAACAGGTATTGGATGGATATCAAAGACGGGATATACTAAACTTGGAATTCGTGAAGGACATGATGTATTGGACGAATCTGTAGATTATCCAAAACTTAATCAAACATCTGGTGGATATTCAGAAGCAGAAATATCAATAAGACCTTATTTAGATGTAACTTATTTGTATTTTCCTTTGAATTAATTAATTATTTAATAATAAAATTTTTTAGTTTTTATTAAAATTTAACCTATAAGCTTTTAGTCTATTTGGGTTAATTTTTATTTCATTATATTAAAGTTAAAGCTTGCACAATAATACCGCATTTAGACATTTAAAAATCTAACTTTACTGCCTCTGGTTGAGGCATATATTATCTTACTTTGTTAATGATTGCATTTTCTTGATTTTTTTAACTTTTTCGTTAATTACCTTTTTTAATTGTAC
>Ga0208373_1001920_pt1 | contig 25108 bp, 25 predicted proteins | sample RifOxyC2_FD_184036 | JGI IMG/M metagenome (GOLD analysis project Ga0208373, IMG submission 184036) | Soil microbial communities from Rifle, Colorado - Rifle Oxygen_injection C2 (SPAdes) | ecosystem: Environmental > Terrestrial > Deep subsurface > Rock core/Sediment | place: Rifle, Colorado... | reverse complement strand
AGCCGTGGCCTTGGCCCATAAAGATATCACCTCGCCGGTCAACAAACCTTTAAGGATTTATTGCCAGCCCATAAAAGCCACGCCGGGCAGTTTCCTGGTGGTCATCTATGACATCAGCGAATCAATGAAATACGAGCAATTGCGCAAGGACTTCGTGGCCAACGTCTCGCACGAACTGCGCACCCCGCTGACATTTATCAAGGGCTATGCGGAAACGCTCCGGGAGCATAACCTGGGCGATAAGGCCCAGACCCTGGAATTCCTGGATATCATAGACAAAAACGTCCGGCAACTGACCAATCTGGTGGAAGACCTGCTGGAGCTATCGCGTCTGGAATCCCGGGCCGGCATTGCCCGCATCAGGCCGATAAAACCGGCCAAGATAATTGACGATGTGGTCAGCTACTTCCAGCCGGCCATAGAACAAAAGCATCATGCCGTTACAAAAAATATACCGGCCGATTGCCCGGAAATATCAACCGACCCGGATATGCTGGCCAAAGCCGTCGGTAACCTGCTGGACAACGCCATAAAATACACGTCTGAAAACGGGCGGATTGAAATCAGTGTTATCCGGCAATCGAATGAAATAGAAATAACAGTCCGGGACAACGGCATCGGCATCCCGGCCGAAGACATACCCCGGTTATTTGAAAGATTCTATCGGGTGGACAAATCACGTTCGCGGGAAATGGGCGGCACGGGTCTCGGGCTATCCATCGTCAAGCACATAATCCAGACCCTCAAAGGCGAGGTCACGGTCACCAGTCAACCCAATCAAGGTAGCGCCTTTGTTATAAAACTGCCGTTAATCCGGGAATAGTCGGCCAGGGCCACGAAACCTACCAGATATTTAAGGACACGGTCAAACCGTTTGACGACCGGGAAGTGGTAAAACAACTGCTCCAATAACAATAGTCCGAATAATACTAATCATCTTTAGTATAATAATGTAAGGGAGTCCCGATGACCATCGGGGTGACAGAGAGGTAGTAAAACAATTACTTCTCTAAAACCCCATCCAGACCCAACACGAAATCCTTGCCTTAATAAGAGCAAAATGGTAGGATGAAATAAACTGGTATTGTGTCCCCAGATTAGGAATTGCGGACCGGATAAAATCTGCCCGGAAACTGATAGTCGACTATAAAAGGGGCGGCGATATGTATGAAGAACTTATCACCGATGAACTGGAAAAGGCCATCGCTTCCCGGCCGCTAATTATCACTTGCGGCAACCGGGTCACCGCGCTTTGGCCCAAAATCAGGCCATACGAGACCATCGGCATTAATCCGGAAATGTGCCGGGCGCTCGGACTGGCATTGGATGGCCGGAAGGTTGGTATCCATCTGCCGCTGGCTGAGGATGCGGTCACCGAGTCGAAATCATTCGTCGGCCGGGTGCTGGAGGGAACCGGAAAAATAGCCAGCGTATTCACCGGATTATTTACGGATAATTCGCCCAAGCCGCTGATAGATGCGGTCGTAGCGGGCAAATCACTTCCCCTGTCAAAAATAGACCGGTATATTGTTTCTTGATTACCTGGATTAAACTGACCTATCTGACTAAACCAACCTGACTCTTATCCGCTTCTGCGGACGCTTTTCCTTGCCTTTCCGTAAAAAGGGGGGTATAGTGCCAGCGTAAGAATAATTCGGTAAGGTGTCCCCAAATTATACAAAAGATAAAATATGCAAAAAACAACAAGAGATTATTTAGACGAAATATTAACGCTTTATCATAAGATTTGCACCTTCAAGGGGAATGAACTTGGTGAATTAGAAAATTTAAGAAATCAGTATTTAGACTTTAATGAAAAACTTAGTATTTATAAAATTTTTAATGAGTTGAATGAAGAAGATTTATCGGTTTTGAAGAAAAGTAAGCCGAAAAACATTTCCGAGTTGCACAAAAAACTTGAGGAAATAATGTGGTTTCACCTTACTTTTAACATCTACCCGTCATTAATGGCTGCCAAAAGTAACCTTGAATATTTCTTGACCAGAGTTGAGTTGTCAAGGTTGTATTTTGCGCAAAAATATAGTGAAGTTCCACATTTCAGTTATCAGCCTGGCAAGGGAAGGGTGCTTAATTTTGTAAAAAAATACTCTGCACTAGAAATACGAACCCTTATAAAAAGTACTAAGGAAAAGTTAAGTCACTTGAAAAAAGGCCTTCTAAAAGACAGGAAACTGTCTATCAAAGAAGTGAAGTATATAACATCAAAAATCGAGCCTCATTTAAGTGGATATAAAAAAGAGGTAGAAAAGAACTTTTTTGAAATCAGGGACTTGTTTAATTTTTATAATAAAGAAGCCAGGGTTTATGTAGGCGGTTACCTTAGGAAAAACAGTTATGAAATTTCGGTTTATCTGTTAGATTCTAAATCAACATCTGTGTATATCTATCCGAAAGAGCTGGCTATTTATTCAACGTTTGATTTTAACAATGAGGAGCTTGATAACAATGCCCGTTTCGCCTTGATGACATTCCTTTCTAAAGTGGATGGCAAAATATGGGCGGGTTTTCTTGATCCTACCACTGAAGCATTAGAGATATTTTGGCATACTGCTTTACTAGAGGATAAATGTTTGTTCTTGAGCAAGTTATTTTATCTGTTAGGATATACTTTTGAAAAATATGATACCAGCCCCAGGATTTTTAGATTATTGCAATACAATATAGATATAGATAAACCTGCAGATCCAAAGATGTTTAGCCAGCAGCAATTATTTGTGGCTTTGGGCAACAAAAATTATATGGACGATTCGGATGTAAGCGAATTAATTAAAGACGTAAATTCAGCAAAAGGCATTCGTGAATCAAAAGCCAAAATCTATGCAATCGGCAATATGGATTCCTCGAAGGAAACTAAACTAAAACAAGATGGCATACTTACTTTGAATATAAGGGATATAAGCACTCTACTAACAAAATTAAATTTGTTTGAATTTTTAACCCCAACAATCAAAGACTCAATTCTCAAGAATAAAAAAGCGAAAGTTATCTCAGAACTTGAGCGAAAAAGAATAGGGGATGATTTAATCAAAAAATTAAATCGGATAGATTCCGGGCATGCAGCTTTTAGAGATTTTGAAAATCTAGTAACAGAAATATTTCATTATTTATTCAAGGACTCCTTTAGAACGTATTATGCAAAACCTCAAGCCACTGAATTTCAAGGACACCGAAGGCGGGATTTAGTTATTTATAACATAAATCCAATTCAAGAGTTTTGGAAATCTCGGAAAATTGAGGAGAAAGCGAAAAGGATAATTGTCGACTTTAAGAATTATTCCACTTTAATAAACCAAAATGTTGTTCACGATGTAACAAAATATTTCAATGGGCAAATGGGTAATTTCGGAATTATTGTTAGCAGGCAAGGTGTTAATGAATCTGGTCTAAATGAACAGAAGCTTAAATATAGCAGTGATAATAAGTTAGTGTTAGTTCTAGATAATAAAGATTTAGTGGAAATGATCTATCATAAAATGAATAATCAGATTATCGAGGATATTTTTGAACGTAAAATTATTGAATTAAGTGATAATTAAATTCTGGTTACTAACTGGGCATAAATAATAAGGGAAAAAAGGTATTCAATACCCCCCTCCCCCAACCCCTCCCAGACCCTACCCTAACTACCCAGTGGTGAAGACATACCCCCCAGCAGAGGTATCCCATACCTCCGGTTGAGGTATGCCTACCCGGTAAAAACCACTATCTACGCCCATTTCAGCCCGTCATTTGTACCCGGTGCGCTTCGTCCGCCGGACGAATGCTGAGCCGACCAGTACTGCGTACAGGGCCCCAAAATCCGTTCTTTTTAGGCACCCCCCCTATACCCTATAGGGGGGTACCCTATACCCCCCAGGGGCATACCCTATACCCCCTCCCATACTACCCCGGCATTTCCGCTATATTACTAGAAAACTCCCCTTAGATTACTATCAAACCCCGGCTATATTACTAGGAAACTCCCCTTAGATTACCAGCAAACCCCGGCTATATTACTAGAAAACTCCCCCTAGATTACCCCAGATACACTGATAGAACACCCGTCATCCTCTACCTCCACCTATTTTAAGAATTTACACATTATTCTCAGATTTTTTGTCACAAATCTAATTTCCGGTCATTTGAATACGGGTGAAGATGATGATATCCATCCTAACCTCAGGTCGGGCGTTCTTTCGGGTGCGGACGAATGGTGACGAATCCCACGAATAAATTATTCGTGCCATTCGTTCCTATTCGCTGGACGCGGTCCCTTCTGGTTCGTGTGATTCGTGTTAGTATTTCTTTGTGTGCTTTTGGCGCCATAAGGGCGCCATGGCGCTTCGGCGCCAGTGGCGAATCTCCTTTTATGTGTTTCTCAGTGTCGGGAATAGAATCACATCCCGGATAGACGGGCTGTTGGTCAGGAGCATTATCAGACGGTCAATGCCGATGCCCAGGCCCCCGGCCGGCGGCATTCCGTGCATCAGGGCATTGACATAGTCCTCGTCAATCGAGACCATACCCTCAGCCTTGTTCTTGAGTTGGCATTCAAACCGCTCCTTTTGGTCCAGCGGGTTATTGAGTTCGCTAAAGGCGTTGGCCAGTTCCATCTTGCTGATGAATAGTTCAAATCGCTCGGCTAACTCCGGGTTATCTCTTTTTGCCTTGGTCAGCGGACAGATGGCCAGCGGATAGTCGGTGATGAAAATCGGCCCGGTCAGGTTGGGTTCCACTAATTTCTCGAACAGGTCCCCGGCCACGAATTCATATGCCTTTTTGGGGTCTATCGGTATCGCCAGCGCCTTGGCCTTGGCGATGACGGCCGGCTGGTCGTGCCAGTCCACGCCGCAATACTGCAGGAAGAGTTCCATATACGGCGCCCGTTTCCAGGGCGGGGTCAGGTCAATCTCCTGATTATCAAAGGTTATCTTTAAGTTAATGTTGTCATTCTGACCCCGATTGCTATCGGGGGAAGAATCTCTATTTTTAGGAGACCCTTCTGTCGCCGTTGGCGCCATCAGGGTGACAGGTGAAACAGCCAGTATATGCCTAGCCGCGTGCACAATCACGCCCTCGGTCAGGTCCATCATGTCGTTGTAATCACCATATGCCTGGTATGCCTCCATCATGGTGAATTCGGGATTATGCTTGACCGACATACCTTCGTTGCGGAAGTTGCGGTTGATTTCATAGACCCGTTCCAGTCCGCCGACTAAGAGCCGTTTGAGATATAGTTCCGGGGCAATCCTGAGATACAGGTCCATATCCAGGGTATTGTGGTGAGTAATGAAAGGCCGGGCCGCGGCGCCGCCCGGAATCGGATGCATCATCGGGGTCTCCACTTCCATAAAGCCCTGGGCGTCCATATAGGCCCGGATGGACTTGATGATGGCGCTGCGCGTCATAAAGGTCTGCTGGACCTCGGGCGCGGCAATCATATCCACATAGCGCTGGCGATAGCGGAGATTGACGTCCTGCAGTCCGTGCCACTTTTCCGGCAGGGGCAGGAGCGCCTTGGTCAGGAATGTGAGGGTCTCGGCCATGATGGTCACCTCGCCGGTCCGGGTCTTGAACAACTGCCCTTTTACGCCGATGATGTCGCCGATATCGAGCAGTTCGTATATCTGGTAGTCGCGTTCACTGATTTTGTCTTTCTTGATATAAATCTGGACCTTGCCGGTCTTGTCACGCAGGTCCATAAAGGCGGCCTTGCCGTGCGACCGGATGGAGATAATCCGCCCGGCCGTGGTGGTCACTTGCGGAGGCGTGGTTTCCTGGAAATTAGCCACGATGTCCTTAACGGATGTAATATTCCTAAATTCGTAGGCAAAGGGATTTACGCCCAGTGCCTTTAGTTTAGCCAGTTTATCTAAGCGAATCTCTGATTCCTTATTCATAAAGAGCTATCTTATCAATCACCTATAATGAGTCAAGAAAAATATACTGCCACGAAGACACCCCGCCCTCAAGGGCGAGGCTCGCCCCCGAAAGGGGCGGCAAGACACTAAGAATTAAATTATTGGTTTTCCATTTCGTGACTTTGTGCCTTAGCGGCTAATCTTATAATCCTCTTACTTACCCAGCGCCTTTTTGATATCCGCCGCCAGTTTCTGGGATTGGTCCTTCTGATAAGTGCCAATCTGCCAGTTGAAGCGGATGGGGTCGTTGGGCTTGCGAGGAACCAGATGGAAATGCAGATGGGGAACGAGTTGCCCGGCACAGCGTTGATTATTCTGAATGATGTTAAAGCCCTCGCATCCGGTGGCCTTCAAGAGCGCCGAGACGACCTTTTGCAGGTTCTTAACAATACCGCCTAACTTGCCCTCAGGCACATCAAGCAAGGTGGCATAATGCCCCTTGGATATGTAGAGCGAATGGCCAAAGGTGATGGGATTGATATCCAGAATGGCAATGGCTGAATCATCCTCAAAGAGTTTGGTAGACGGGATGGCGCCTTCAACTATCTTGCAGAAGATGCAGTCGGAGTTTGGAAGCATAGAGCTTAGAGCATAGAGTATAGAATTACTACCAGCTATACGCTCTATGCTATTATTTACTTCGTCGCGACTTCGGCCTTCTTTGCCTTGGGTTTTTTCTCGGCTTTATCAAGCTTGGCCGACTTGTCCGTGGTCTTTTCACCCTTTTTCTTATCCGGCTTGGCCGGTTCGGCCTTGACGACCAGTTCCCAAATGACCCGCTTGGCGTTATCACCCATGCGATTCCAGGCAAACTTACCCGGATGCTTCATCTTTTCCAGGCGCGAGCCGCCCAGTTTGATAATCCGGGTGTATCCACCCGGCCGATCCTTGAACCGGGGCGCGATTTCCTTAAATAACTTGCTGACGATGTCCTCGTGCTGGAGCCGGGAAATCACCATGCGATAGTGATGAAGTGAATATTCTTTGGCCATAGTAATGAGCTTCTCAGCTTGGGGCCTGAATTCCTTGGCCTTCTGTTCGGTGGTGGTAATCCGTTCATACTTGAAAAGGTCCGACATCAGGTTGCGCCCCATCAGTTTATAGTGGCTGTCTTTTCGGCCTAATTTACGCCATTTTTTACCGTGTCTCATAATTTACTCTTTCTCTGCTGTAACTGAGGTCAGGTCCATACCCAAGGTCAGGCCCATCATCTCGGATAATTTCTTCTTGACCTCTTTAAGCGAGGTCTTGCCGAAATTCGGGGTCTTGAGCAGGTCCAGTTCGCTATAGGCCACAATATCCTTGATGGTCTGGACCTTAAGTTTAACCAGACACCGGGAAGCCCGGGTGGACAAGTCAAGTTCGGTAATGGGCAGGGTCAGTTTCTGGTGGAGTTCGGCCACGTATTCTTCCTTCTTGATGGTTTCTTTTTCCTTGCGGTCATCCACCTGCATTTCCTTGCCCACGTCAGAATAATAAACAATCGGATTAAGGTGCTTGCGGTATATCTTGCCGGACTCAACCAGGGCCATTTCCGGGCTGATGGAGCCTTTGGTATATATCTCAAGAATCAGCCGTTCGTAATCGGTGCGTTTGCCGACCCGGGTGCTCTCCACCTTGTAACTGACCCGGGTAATCGGAGAGAAGATGGAATCCATCAATATCATCCCGATTTCATGCTCTTCGTCCGAAGTCAGGTGCTCCTCGGCTTTGACATAGCCGCGTCCCCTTTTCACCGTCAGCTCCACGATAAAATCACGCTCTTTGACCAACGTGGCAATATGCAAATCGGTATTAATAATCTGGATGGTCGGGTCGGGCTTGAAATCAGCGGCCGTGACCGCGCCCAGTCGGTTCACTTCCAGATACAGTTTCTTGGGCTCGCTGGAATCCATCTGGACCACCAGTTTCTTGAGGTTCAGGATAATCTCGACCACATCCTCCCGCACGCCGTCCATCGTGGAGAATTCGTGTTCCACGCCTTTAATCTTGACGCAGACCGGAGCCGCGCCTTCAATGGAACTAAGCAGGACCCGCCTTAAACTGTTCCCGATGGTATGGCCAAAGCCATTCTCAAACGGCTCCACGATAAATTGGCCGTAGGTGGATGTCCGGGTTTTTTCGTCCAGTGTTACGCGTGAGGGCATTTCAAATTCTCGCCATCTTACTCTCATAATCTTAAACCTCCATTTATATAATAAATTTCAGGCACTGATTCACCCAAAGAAACCATTTCGGTTTTATCAGGGTAACCGCCGTCACGCGGCGGTGTTATCTTGACGCAAATTCTACAACTAATTGCACATTAACCGGAACCGCGATGTCTTCCAGTTTAGGCAATTGGATAATTTCTATCTGTTTGGTATCGTCTTTTCGCTTCATCCAGGTAGGCGTCAATTCTTTCTTGGAAATATCCTTCCAAGTGACCACTAGCTTCTGGCTTAACTCGTGCTTATTGGGAGCAATCACATCGCCGGCCTTCACATTAAACGATGAGATTGACACCCGCTTGTTATTAACCATGATATGGCCATGCGCGATAAACTGCCTGGCCTGGCCGCGCGAGGTAGCCCAACCGGCATTATAAAGCACGTTATCCAGCCGCGTTTCCAGCAGAACCAGGAAATTTTCGCTGGTATTACCGGGCTGACCCACGGCCTTCTTGAAATAGCGCGAGAATTGCCGCTCACCCAAGCCATACATCCTTTTAATCTTCTGTTTTTCCCTGAGATGAAGGCCATAATCGGTCAAACGCGTCCTTTTTCTTTTGGCGCCATGCTGTCCGGGCATCTGGGGCCGGCGTTCCACGGCACAACGGACGGTTTCGCATCTTTTACCGCGCAGGAATAATTTGGTCTTTTCCCGGCGGCATAACTTACATTTTGCGGTACTTGAATTTGCCATTAAATTTAACTCCTTTTGCTAATAACTGATTAAACACGCCGTTTCTTACGGGGACGGCAGCCATTATGAGGCAGCGGCGTAACGTCCTCGATGGAAGTAATCATCAGGCCTTCGGCCTGAAGCGCCCGGACGGCTGATTCGCGGCCGGACCCTGGCCCTTTGACCCGGATTTCCAATTCCCGAACCCCGTATTTACGGAGTTTATCAATCATGCTGGCCGCGGCTTTCTGGGCGGCAAAGGGCGTGCTCTTGCGCGAGCCCTTGAAGCCGATAGTCCCGCCGGAGGCGGAGCAGATGACACAACCTTGCTCATCGGTAATGGTAATAATGGTATTGTTAAAGGTGGATTTTATATGAGCCACGGCCTTGGTTACGATTCTCTTTATCTTTTTCTTAGCGGGCTTGGGAGCCGGAGCCTGTTTCTCTTGCTTCTCTTGCTTGCCCTGCTTCTGTTTATCTTCCGGTCCGCCTTCCATGACCTTGGCTTTTTGTGTTCCCATATTTTATAATCCTTCTTTTAAAGTTCAGGTTATGTCTTTTCCAGCGCCATCTTCTTGCCGGCTACGGTCTTACGAGGTCCTTTACGGGTCCGGGCATTGGAACGGGTCCGCTGGCCCCGGGCCGGCAGTCCTTTGCGATGACGCATACCCCGATAAGAGCCGATGTCCCTGAGCCGCTGGATATTCTGGGCAATCTGCCTTCTTAACGCGCCTTCCACGGTATAGTGCTTGTCAATCGCCACATTGAGCCGGCTAATCTGCTCTTCGGTCAGGGCCTTAACCCTGATATTCCCGTCAATGCCGGTCTCTTTTAATATGGCCAGTCCGGTCGCCGGCCCGATTCCGTAAATGTACGAAAGTGCCGCTTCAATTCTTTTAGTCGCCGGTAATTCAACTCCAGCAATACGTGCCATAAGTTAGATTTTCCTTTCCTCGCTCATAACTATCCCGGACGAAAAGTCGGGATACGAACCAGTAAGTTCTCCGGTATCAAATCGGAGCCCAACCGGCTCTAACAGGTTATTTACCCTGCCGCTGTTTATGCCTGGGATTAGAGCAAATTACCCTGATGACTCTTTTCCTTCTGATTATCTGGCAATTTTCACAAATCCGCTTTACCGATGGACGAACTTTCATATTTAGCCCCTATACACGATTCTGCCTTTGGACAAGTCATACGGAGAAATTTCCACGGTCACCCTGTCTCCGGCCAAAATCTTAATAAAATGCATTCTCAGTTTACCGGCCACATGGGCCAGGATTATATGCTTATTCTTTAATTCCACCTTGAAGTTAGCATTGGGCAATGCCTCTAAAACTATTCCTTCCGTTCTAATCGCTTCTTCTTTAGCCATATTTTAATGATTCATAACCGAGGTCATGATTTCGCTGCCAGCTTCTTTTACCAGAACCGTATGCTCAAAATGAGCCGATAGTTTACGGTCCCGGGTAACAACCGTCCACCCATTGGACAGCGTATCCACCTCATAATCCCCCTGGTTAACCATGGGTTCTATTGCCAGCACCATTCCTTCTTTAAGAATAATATTATCTTCCACCCTGGTTAAGTTTTTATCCACATAGTTCGGTATCTGCGGGTCTTCGTGCAGGGCCGAGCCGACGCCATGCCCCACCAAATCCCGGACTACCGAGAAACCATTATCCTCCACGAAATTCTGGACCGTCGCGGATATCTCGAATAATCTTATACCCGCCCTTATCTTATTTATCGCCAGACGCAACGATTCTCTGGTTACGTCAACCAGGCGCTGGGCCTCGGGTTTTATCCCGGCCACCGGCACGGTCACGGCCGCATCGGCATAATATCCCTTATAGCAGACGCCGATATCAACGCTGACGATATCGCCCGCTTTCAGAACACGTTTATCAGGAATACCGTGCACCACTTCCTCGTTAACCGAAGCGCAGATATTTGCCGGGTAACCCCGATATCCCTTGAAAGCCGCCTTGCCTCCTTTTTCAGTAATATACTTAACAATCGCTTCATCAAGCGATTTAGTCGTCACACCCGGTTTAGCTAATGCCGAGGACAAGTTCAGGGCGCCCCCGACAATCGCGCCTGCCTGGCGGATTAAATCTATCTCGCGAGGCGATTTACATTTTATCATTTCCTGATAACTTAAACGACTGCCACCTTAAGTTTATCCTTGATGCTTTTCCCGATATGCTCTATCGGCATATCTCCTTTGATATCAACTAATCTATCCTGATAATAATCAATTAATCCCTTGGTCTGATCCAGGTAAACCTGATATCTTTTTACCACGGTGTCCTGTTTATCATCATCACGCTGATATAATTCTCCGCCGCAAGCATCACATTTATCAGCTATTTTAGGCTGCGAGTATTTAATATGGTAATTGGCCCGACACTTCTTACATACACGCCGGCCGGAGATGCGGTCTATGGCCACGGACTCGGGAATTTCCAGGTAAACAACCTTATTAACTTCCTTGTTTATTTCCATCATAGCCCGATCCAATGCCTTAGCCTGGACGCTGTTACGCGGGAATCCATCCAGCACAAAACCGTTCACGCAATCCTTCTGGGTCACCCGCTCTTTTATCATGCTAATCACATCACTGTCCGGTACTAATCCACCCTGGTCCATAAATGACTTGGCTTTAAGGCCGAGCACGGACGACTGGCCGACTTCCTTGCGAAGCATATCGCCGGTAGAAATAAAAGGTATGTTCAAATTCTGGGCCAGCACCGATGCCTGGGTTCCCTTGCCCGAACCCGGGGCTCCTAAGAAAATAATTATCATTTTACCTTCTCCCCCTTACCCTTCCTTTTTTCAGGAAGCCATCATATTCTCTCACCAATAATTGAGATTCTATCTTCTGCATTAAATCTAATCCGACACCCACGACAATCAGGATGCCGGTGCCGCCCAGGAAGGTGGTGACATACCGGTCAACCCCTAAAGCATATGAAGCCATATTAGGCAGCAGGGCTATCATAATAAGGAAAACCGCGCCCACTAAGCAAATCCGGTTCATTATCCGCTCCAGATATATGGCCGTGTCATAACCAGGCCGGATGCCCGGAACAAAACTACCCCATTCCTTAAGGTTTTCCGCCATCTCCACCGGCCTAAAATATAACGCGGTCCAGAAATAAGTAAAGAAAATTATGAGTCCAACATACAACAAACTATATATGAATCCGGCCTCACCCCGGCTGAATACATTTACCAGCAAATCGGACTTTAATACCCGGCCCATCATGTCCGGGAATGCCATCAAAGTGGAGGCAAAGATAACCGGCATAACGCCGGCCTGGTTTATGCGCAACGGCAGAAAATGCCTCTGCCCACCGAACATCTGCCGGCCCCGGATATGCTTGGAATACTGGACCGGAATCCGGCGCTGCGCCTGGGTCATGTACACAATCGCAACGATAACCGCAATATATATCAAAATAATCAGAATCGGCCGATCTGAAGTAATTTGACCATTAGAAACATCCCGAACCATCTCGATTATAGCGTCAGGCATACGGGAAATAATACCGGTCATAATAATAAGCGAGGCTCCGTTGCCGATGCCGAATTCCGTAATCTGTTCGCCCAGCCACATCACAAACAATGCGCCGGCGGTCAGCGCAAGCATAGCCGTAAGCCCGAATGACCAGAAACCCGGATTTGCCACCAGCGACTGGCCGTCGATACTGCCCTGGTTTGATTGCAGATACATAACCGTCCAAAACGCCCAGAAAATACAAATCGGCAGAGTCAGCAGCCGGGTATATTGGCTTATCTTACGATGACCCGAAGGGCCTTCCTTGCTAAGCGCCTCCAATTGCGGAAGCACCTTCACTAAAAGCGATAATATAATCGAGGCCGTAATATAAGGCATAATACCTAAAGAGAAAATAGAGAGCTGGGAAACCGAACCGCCCGAGAATAAACTGACAAATCCATAAAGCCGGCCGGCGTCCTGGGCTAGCTGCTTCATCCACTGGGCTAAGATATTTTTATCAATACCTGGAATAGTAATAAAGTATCCCAGCCGGAAAACAATCAGCAAGGCAAAGGTAAACAGAATGCGCCGCCGCAATTCCGGCACCATAAAGATATTGGTAATTATTTCTTTTATTCTTTGCATTCTACTATCTTACCGCCCTTTTCCTGTATTTTCTTAATAGCCGCCTGGCTGAAATAATGAGCTTCCACAATCAGCCCTTCTGCCTTCAAGACGCCATAGGATAGAACCTTTATTTTATCGAAAGCGCCTTTTAATATTCCCTTTTCCACAAGCGTAGCCCGATTAACCGTAGCGCCATTTTCAAATATGTTTAAATCCCGGGAATTAATAATGGCTATGCTTTCCTGGAATCTGGTATTGTGGAATCCCCTTTTGGGCGTCTTCCTGATTAAGGGCATCTGTCCGCCTTCAAAGTAACCTCTCCGTTTATAGCCGCTCCTGGCTGACTGGCCCTTGCCGCCCCGGCAGGAAGTCCCGCCGTGGCCGCAACTGTCGCCGCATCCGCGCCGCTTGGCACTTTTATTATATCTCCGGACTGACTGACTTAATTGAGTTAGATTCATATTTTAATTCTCACTATGCTCCCGATTGGGTAGGACGGTCTTTAATAATGATTTTCTTTCCTGGTATGTTCTAATCGACATCAACGCATTGATTGTCGCTTTAACCACATTAGTCGGATTGGTGCTGCCCATTACCTTAGCCAAGATATCCTTAATCCCAGCCAGTTCCAGGATAGCCCGGACCGATGAACCGGCAATAATGCCTGTACCCCGGCAGGCTGGCCTGATAATCACCTCGGTAGCGCCGTATTTACCCCAAACCCGATGCGGTAAGGTGGTGTCTTTCATCGACACATGCACTAAATTCTTATTAGCGTCTTTCACAGCCTTTTCCACGGCAAAAGGCACCTCGTTGGCATTACCCTTGCCAAAGCCGACATTGCCTTTCCGGTCGCCTACGGCAACTAAGGCCGCAAAACTAAATCGCTTACCGCCTTTAACTGTTTTACAAACACGCTTAATTTTAATAACAATTTCTTCTTTGCCGTCTTGCGGTTTTTCTCTTCCCTGTCCTGGTCGTTTGGTATTAGTATTTTCCAAAATTATTTCCTTTCTTACTCGCTATTAAAGCGCACTCATTAGAGCGAGTTAGATGACGCCATCGGCGCCATTCCCCTTAACTTAAAACTTCAATCCAGCCTGTCTGGCGGATTCAGCCAGGGCTTTAAGGCGCCCATGATAAGGGAAACATCCCCGGTCAAAGACCACCTTTTTGATACCTTTGCTGAGGGCCAGTTCGGCTAATTTCTTGCCTACTTCTTTAGCGGAAGCAATATTGCCGCCGCTTTTAATACTCTTCTTTATTTCAGGTGACATCGTGGAAACCGCGCATACGGTCAGACCTTTATGGTCGTCTATTATCTGGGCCCGGATATGCTTTAAACTCCGGCAGACGCTCAAACGTGGCTGTTCAGGTGTTCCCATAATATTTTTCCTTACATGCCAGCGTCTCCTCTGGCGCCTGACTAACTTCTGCTCGTGAATATTCATAAACTATAATCCTTATGCTGTTCCGGACACAAAGGTCTTGCCGGTTTTACGCTTAATAACCTCGTCCACATATTTTATGCCCTTAAGGTTATATGGCTCCGACGGCTTAATTGCCTTTATTTTAGCGGCAAAAGCGCCGGTTATCTGTTTATTAATGCCCTGTATAACCAGCAGGTTGGGATTAGGAATAGTTACTGTTATCCCGGCCGGAACATCCACCTTGACCGGATGGGAAAACCCCAAACTGATAGCCAGATTCTTTCCTTCCATCGCTACCTTGTAGCCGGTACCGATTATTTCCATCTTTTCTTCATAACCGTGATGTACGCCGATGAACATATTATTAATATGGCTCCGGATGGTGCCGTGGTTGATATTATCCTGAGGTATAACGTAGGTGGTTTCCACAGACAGCAATTTCTTGGCCTCGTCAATCTTGGCCTTGACATTAGCCGGCAGTTTATACTCCAATAACCCCTTAGGCCCTTCAGCCTTGACAATGCTGCCATTAAGGGACACCTTAACACCGTCAGGAATCGGAACCGGTTTTTTTCCTAAACGAGACATAATACTTTTGCCTTTCTTACCATTTATAGTAATACCCATGAACCCGAATGACCCGCGTAAAGCGAATCCACTCGGTGACTACCCACCGCCCGTTGGGGCGGGATAAAAATACACGCACCCACTACTGCGGGACCGCGAGCACTCGTCCAAACGCTACGGAGCGAATTATCACTTATAAACTATTTGCGTTTTAAAGTCAAATATTTTGGCAAAAATTTATATATTATCTAAGAATTGTAAATATCTTAGTTTTTCTTGATCTTTTACGGTGATATTTTACAATTAACGCTCTTAAATAGAAAGGCTTATATGCAAGTGCCTCCGTTAGACCTAAAATCACAATACCAAGCCATAAAGAAAGAAGCTGATTCAGCATTAGCCGAAGTCATTAACTCCCAGCACTTTGTCCTAGGCCCAATCGTAGAAAAACTAGAGGTCGAATTAGCCGGATACCTTAAAACTAAATACGCCATTGCGGTTGCGTCTGGTTCTGATGCCCTACTGATTGCCCTAATGGCTCTTAAGATTGGTCCAGGCGATGAAATCATCACCACGCCTTTTACCTTTTTTGCCACAGGCGGGGCCATTGCCCGGCTGGGCGCCAGGCCGGTCTTCGTGGATATTGACCCAGCCACCTACAATATCAGTCCAGCAAAGATTCGTTCCTATCTTGGTAAATCAAGCAAGAAAGCTAAAGCCATTATGCCGGTCCATCTCTACGGCCAGGCATCTGATATGTCCGAGATTATGGCCATCGGCAATGAATACAAAATACCGGTCATAGAGGATGCGGCCCAATCGCTGGGCTCGGATTACGCCGGCCGGAAAACCGGCACAATCGGACTGATGGGCTGTTATTCGTTTTATCCCACAAAAAACTTAGGCGGCTGGGGCGATGCCGGATTGGTCACCACCGATGACGAGCCGCTGGCTAAATTAGTCAAAACCCTCAGGGTGCACGGCGCTGAAAACCGGTATTTTCATCAATATATCGGACTAAACAGCCGGCTGGACGCCCTTCAAGCTGCCATCTTGAGAGTAAAACTAAGATACCTTGATAAGTGGAATAAGGAACGCTTACACCGGGCTGATTCCTATAACCAACTCATCAAAGAATCCGGATTGCTTAAAGACATCTCTTTGCCATTCGTTAAAAAAGACCGTGACCATATCTATCATCAATATACAATCAAGGTATTAGGCAATGAAAATCCCGAGACGCGCGATAAACTGCGTGATTTTCTCAAAACTAATAACATCGGCGCAGAGATATATTATCCATTGCCTCTGCATCTGCAGGAGTGTTTCAATTACCTGGGCTATAAAAAAGGCGACCTGCCTGAATCAGAGAAAGCCGCCTTGAGCGTGTTATCACTACCGATGTATCCTGAATTAACACCGGAGATGCAGAAATATGTCGTAGATAAAATAAAAGAATTTTTTCTATGAAGCAAGAAATCGGTTTTTTGACTTACCTATCGCAGTTGGAAAAGGTACCGCTTCTTACGGCCAAACAGGAAAAGGAACTGGCTATTCTGGCCCAATCCGGGAGCAATCGCGCAAAAAAGAAACTCGTTACCGCTAACCTTAAACTGGTGGTAAAAATAGCCGCCGCATTCTTGTATAAAGGGCTGCCATTCCAGGATTTAATAGAAGAAGGTAATTTAGGTCTAATGCGCGCGGCAGACAAGTTTGACCCCAAAAAAGGATTTCGTTTCACCACCTATGCCCGCTGGTGGATAATCAGTTATATCAGACGGGCGCTCAGAAATTCCGTCCCGACCATTCGCCTATCAGCTTCACTAATCGACATCATCAGCCGATGGAAAAAGACCAGCGTGCGCTTAGCCCAGGAATTAGACCGGGAACCCCAGTATGATGAAGTGGTCGCTAAATTAAATCCGTCTCCGTATTTTCTCCGGATTTTAAAGCGTTTCCTGCGCTCGGATTATTCCCGCAAACCCAATATTTTCCCCGGCATAGTATCCAGCGAACTGAAGGAATTCTCGGACCAAGACTCGCCGGAAGTGGATGGCCATCTAATGGATGATGCGGACAAAAAACTGATTCAAAAACTGCTCTCAACCATCAGCGAGAAAGAAGCATTAATCCTAAGTATGCGCTACGGACTAGACCACAATAAACCACCCCTGACACTAAGACAGATGTCCCGAGAATTAAAGATGTCCAGCGAAGGCATCAGACAGATTGAAGAAAAGGCATTACGGAGACTGCACCACGTCTATCTGTTCCAAAAATAATCATTTATGAATTCTGTTGAAGGTAGTGGCGCCTTGGCGCCACATGATTTATCAAAGAGCCCGATATATAAAATAAAGGGTGCCCATATGACCTGTCCTACTCCTAAATCAAAAAGAACCTCTAACGGGATAAAAATACCCGTTCTGATTTCATCCGCGCGGATTCAAAATAAAGTGAGGCGACTAGCCCGACAGATATCCAAAGATTACCGCCATCGTACCCCACTGATAATTTGCATCCTCAACGGCGCCTTTGTATTCATGACCGACCTTTTAAAGAATTTGACCATACCCATAGAGTATGACTTTATCCGGCTATCGTCCTACGGCCAAACCACCAAATCATCCGGCCGAATAAAGGTCGTGCTGCCCACCCGGTTGGGCAGTGATATAACCAGCCAAGTCAAAGGCAAGGATATCATCATTGTAGACGATATCATCGATACCGGCCTAACCGCCAGATTCCTGACCAACCGATTCAAGCAGGCCCGGAGCATCAGGATATGCGCCCTGCTGAATAAAAAGACCCACAGAATAGACCAGGTAAAAATAGATTATTTGGGGTTTAATATTACCAATAAATTCGTGGTCGGCTACGGCCTTGACTATAACGAACAATACCGTCAACTGGATTACGTAGGTTATATACCTGACTAGAAATGGAGACGCTATGGAAATCAGAATTTACTATGATGACACCGATTCCGGCGGCGTGGTCTATCACGCCAATTACCTGAAATACTTTGAGCGGGGTAGAACCGAATATATGCGCCAGCGCGGGGTTGACCCCAAGGATATGGTAGCCAAAGGACTTATCTTTGTCATCACTCATACGGAACTTTCATTTCTGGCCCCAGCCAGGTACGGAGACATCATCACAGTTGACACCTTTATTGAAGAAATAGCCGGTGCCTCTATCATCTTCGGATATAAAATACGACTGTCAGGCAAAGAAAAACCGCTGGTCATTGGCACGACCAAAGTAGCCATGGTCAACCAGGAAATGAAGGTCCAAAGATTAACCGATGATTTTATTGCCCGACTGAAAAGTAAAGTATAACATCATCTTATATGATGAACGCGAGGATAAAATTCTGCGGCGGAACCAGGACTGTCACCGGCTCAATGCACCTAGTCAAAACAGAACAAAGCCGAATCCTAATTGACGCCGGACTATTCCAGGGCCGGCGCAAGGATTTCTACGAAATTAACAACTTTTTCCCTTTTACGCCGGAACGCATAAACGCCATGGTCCTATCCCATGCTCATATTGACCACAGCGGCAATATCCCCAATCTAGTTAAACACGGACTAAAAGCGCCTATCCACGCCACTTCAGCCACAGTTGACCTGTGCAACCTCATGCTGACAGACAGCGGGCATATCCAGGAGGAAGATGTAAAATTCGTTAATAAAATTAGGCTGCGTAAAGGCATACCTCCGGTAAAAGCGCTCTACACCAAGGAAGACGCCAATAAATCGCTGGAATATTTCCACGGCGCTTATTATGAAGAGCCTATAAAAATTACTCCGGACATTAGCTGCGTCTTTTACGAATCAGGCCACGTGCTCGGCTCAGCCATCCCGGTCCTGGAAATGAACGGAATCCGCCTGGCCTACGCGGTTGACCTGGGACGCAAAAACCTGCCACTCTTAAGAAACCCGGTCGTACCCAAAAATATTGACTATCTGATTGTTGAAAGCACCTACGGCAACCGGTTACACGACCCCATCGCCACCGCCAAGAACAAATTAGCCGACGTCATCAATAAAACAATAAAGCGGGGTGGGAAGGTAATTATCCCTTCATTCGCCTTTGAGCGCACCCAGGAGGTGGTTTATTTACTGAGCGAGATGTTCAATAAAGGCGTCATACCCACAGTGCCAATATATGTCGACAGTCCGCTGGCCACCAACATTACCCTGGCCTTCCAGCAGAATATCCGGTATCTGGACGAAGAAACCCAGGACCTGATGCGCCGGCAACAAGACCCCTTTGGCTTCAGCCGCATCAAATATATCCGTTCCACCGACGAATCCAAACGGCTCAATGCGGACAAACAACCCATGATAATCATCTCGGCATCAGGCATGTGCGAAGCCGGAAGAATCCTCCATCACCTCAAGAATAATATAGAAAACCCTAACAACACGATAATGATTATCGGCTATATGGCCGAAAACACCCTGGGTAAGAAGATTGTCGACCGCCAACCCATCGTGAAAATATTCGGCGAGGACTATCACCTGAAAGCCGAAGTAGTCAAAATTAACTCCTTCAGCGCCCATGCGGACAAGAACGAACTTATTGACTTCATCAAGCAATGCGCGCCTAAAAAGAAGATATTCATCGTCCACGGCGACATGAACCAGGCCGAGCCTTTTACCGAACAATTAATCAGCATGGGATTACCGGCCTATCTGCCTACCAAAAATGAAGAAGTGGAATTAAGCTAATCGTGAACAAATCTAAGCGCCTACTGGCGCGCAGGTCAAATGATGTAAGTCTATTTGTTGCTCAACGGCTTAATCACAGATATAGCGTGGTATTTGGGATTAAGCTGCTCTCTGATACGCTTATGGATTTCGGATAGCGTTATCTTTTTAATCAAGCCGGCTATCTCATATATCTCCTGGCCCGGTTTTGGCATGTTCAATATCTTACTAAAATAGTACCCGGCAAATAGCGAGGCAATGGCCATGGGCGAATTGAAGACCCAGGTGAATTTGCCTATCATCTTGCGCTTTTGCTGTTCTAATTCCCGCTGGCCGCAAATTTTATTCTTAGCCAATTTATCCAGTTCACCCATAATCCGTTTATAAAGGGCCTCGGGCTGGTCGGTCTCGGCTGAAATCACCGTAAATCCATAGGTTTGATGTGAACTATACCCGCATCCGAATCGGTCGTCAATCAGTTTGTCCTCATAGAGTTTAGAATACAACTTGGAACTTTTGCTGAAAATCAAGTCCAGTATCATGTCACTCAGAATATTCTGTTTCAGGAACGGCAGACCTTCCAATCCGGTCCGGGCTTCTTTATACCCGATGAGCAAACTCGAGGTGCTGGTGGACATCTTTTCTTCTGATGAATAATTACTTATTTGAACCGGCTCTTCGGGCATATTGCGGACAATCTTGGTTTGACTTTCCTGGTCTTTGAGATACGGGCTCTGGTTAAGAGTTTCAATAATCCGCCCTATTTCCGGTTCCAGATCGCCCCTACGGGACTCCTGAAAGTCGCCGCACAAGACCAGAACCATATTAGCCGGCTGGTAGAACGTTTTATAGCATTGTGCTAACAACTCAGGGGTGATAGTCCTAACACTATCCACTGTTCCGCCAATAGAGATTCTGACCGGATGGTATTTATAAAGGTTGGTCATCAGGTTATCATAAACCTTGAAACCCGGCATATCGTTGTACATCCTGAGCTCCTGCTCAATGATGGACTTCTCTTTGGCCACGTTGCCGGGATTGAAATATGAAGTCAGAACCAACTTTAACAGGATATTGAGGTTATCCAGGAAATTATCCGCGCCCATAAAGTAGTAGGTGGTTGAGGTGTTGCCGGTTCCGGCATTATGCATGGCGCCGAAGCGGGCGAATTCCAGTCCTATGTCGCAAGCCTCTTTCTTGAATTGCTGATGCTCCAGAAAATGAGCAATGCCTTCAGGTACGGTTATGGAATTCTTCTCATTAGGCAAACGCCAAGAATTATCAATGGAGCCATAATTAACAGCCAGCACTCCGACTTTTTCGTTAATGCCTTTTTTAGGAATGATAAAGACCGGAAGATTTCCAATGCGGGTAAAGAAATACTTTTCGTTCAGGTGTTTATTGAAGACCTTTTGCATATAAAACTATAAACCACCGCCCGTATGGGCTTTCAATCCGTTCAATCCCATTATTATTTACTTGTCTTTTATTATAATTTTATCTATAAGACAATAATTATGTCATCAATTATTTCTAGTATTGAACGACTAAAAAAAGAGCGCCAAGCCATTATCCTGGCCCATAACTACCAACATCCGGAGGTCCAGGACATCGCCGACTACGTGGGTGATTCTTTGGGACTGGCTCAGACCGCAGCTAAAACCGACGCCAAAGTAATCATCTTCTGCGGGGTGCATTTCATGGCTGAAACCGCGGCTATCCTCTGCCCGGATAAGACCGTGCTGATGCCAGACCCGCAGGCCGGCTGCCCCATGGCTAATATGATTACGCCCAGAGAACTGCGGAATTTAAGGGCCCAATATCCGGATGCCGTGGTGGTCACCTATGTTAACAGTAGCGCGGCAATCAAGGCTGAAAGCGACTACTGCTGCACATCTTCCAATGCCATCAAGGTCGTGGAAAAAATACCCAAAGAAAAACGCGTTATCTTTATCCCGGACCAGCATCTGGGCCACTATGTCCAAACCCAAACCAAACGCGATAATATGGTGCTCTGGCGCGGTTATTGCCCGACCCATCGGCGGATTTTGCCTGAGGATATTAGCAAGAAAAAACAACTCTATCCCGCTGCCCTGGTCGTGGTCCATCCCGAATGCGCCACCGAGATAGTCAATATGGCTGACCAGGTCGCCTCAACCAGCGGGATACTGAAATATTGCCGGGAATCTAAAAATGAAACATTTATCATCGGAACTGAAATCGGGTTGATTCACCGGCTGAAGAAAGAAAACCCGGACAAGACATTCATTGCCGCATCTGATTTGGCTGATTGCCCGAACATGAAACTCAACACGCCGGAAAAGATTCTCTGGTCATTAGAAGATATGGTTTATAAGACAACCGTGCCTGAAGACATTGCCAAACTCGCCATGAAATCAATTCGAAAAATGCTGGAAATTACCGGATAGCCGCAGATTATTCAACAGTAAAAGCACGAAACGATAAGATTGTTTTAAGTTGGCCTCTAACGGGGCTCACGGCAGTGTCGTGAATGAAAGTATCACTCCATAGGTAGTTCCGGCCGCATTAGTCGCATAAACCTGGAAACTATAAGTGGTATTAGGGCTGAGCGCAGGGAGTAATTGCTGAGAGGGCGCGCCGGCCGAGACAATCCAATCTGTAGTGCCATTGCCATTATCAAAAGGCGGTGACTGGACGTTCCAAGCGCCCTGAGGAGTTGTCCTTCTATACCGGAAATAAACAGTCGTCGTCTGGCCATTTGAATTAACGATGCCGCTTAATCGCGCATTAGTGCTGGTAATATTGTCAGCGGCCTGGGTTGTCACATTCGGCGCGCCGGCCAGCGGAGTCGTAAACGACTGCTGCGCTCCAAAGGACGGTCCGCCTGAATTATATGCCACTATCCTGAAGTAATAGGTAGCTCCCGGAGTAACCCCCAATGGATAATATGCGGTCACAGTAATAGGCGTTCTTCCATTCCCGATACTCTGAGCAGATGAAGTGTAACCGTATGAAGTCGTGAAGCCAAACTGGAAATAAGCCGTGGTATAATCCCCATTTGGATTGACCGTGGCATTTAATCTGAATGTAGATGATGTTACCTCACTGGCTGGCAAAGTAACAACCGTCGGCACTTGAGCCGATGTCGTAAATGTCCTGTTTATTCCATATGAGGTGCCTAACCCGTTTATAGCCACAATCCTGAAATAATAAGTCGTGCTTGAGGTCAGGCCGGTTAATGTCCAACCGTAAGCAATCGGGTTATTACCGCTGCCGATAAGCGTCGAGGTCGTGACATTTCCATAAGCTATCGTTGTTCCCCACTGGAAATAAACCGTCGTGGCACCGCCGTTGGGATTTACAGAGGAATTCATTCTGCCCGAAGAGGCGGTAATTGAAGTTGCCGAAATAGTAGTCGCGGTAGGCGGCGGTATCGGAGTGGTGAATGACTGGTTTGAGCCATAGCTCGTGCCGCTGGAATTGGTGGCCGCGATCCGGTAATTATATGAGGTATTGCCGGTCAAGGTCACCGCAGCGCTGACATTAGTAATACCGGTACCGATAGATTGAATAGCCGTAGAATTACCGTATGGAATACTCGTGCCCCACTGGAAATAAACCGTGGTGGGCAGACCATTAGGATTAACCGTGCCCGTTAATATAGCGGAATTATAAGTAAACGTGGTAGCCGGCGTGGTTGTGGCAATCGGCGGTGGCGGAGGCGTGGTAAACGACAGCCGCGCACCATAACCATCGCCGACCGGGTTTCTGGCCGTCAGCCGGAAATAATAAGTGGTGCTGGAAGAAAGACTGGGAAGATTGGCAATAATGCTCACATTGCTGGTGCTGGCCGGGATAACCTGTGTCAATGTGGTATTGCCATACGCCGTGGTTTGCCCCCATTGGAAATTAACGGTAGTCTCCTGGTTATTAGGATTAACCCATCCGTTTAATACTGCGGAATTGTAAGTGACGTCTGTGGCCGCTGCTGTCGTGGCAATCGGCGACGGCGGGCCCGAGGTAAACGTCCGGGTATTCCCGTAAACCGTGCCTTCAGCGTTTACAGAGACCGCCCTGTAAAAATAAGTCACATCAGGACTAAGCCCAATTATATTACCGAGCACATTAACATTATTAGTTCCGCTGCCGAGGACTTGCTCGGCGGTGTTATTCCCAAATGCATAACTCAAGCCCCACTGGAAATAAGCCGTGGTGGTCAACCCGTTGGGATTAACTATGGCATTAAGGGTGGCGGAAAGAGACGAGATATTGGTGACGATTTCAGTGGTACAACTCGGTCGGCCAGGCGTGGTAAATGACTGGTTATCGCCATAGGTCAAGGTGCTGCCTACCAGAATAACCAATCGGTAATAATAAGTCGTACCCGCCAGTAAACTTGTCACGGTCTGGGTCACCGGCACATCAAGATTTCCATTGCCAACGCTTCTCGGCGTGCTTGAACTCCAGCCGTTAGTCGAACCCCATTCAAAATAAACCGAGGTATCAACCCCGCCGGGATTAACCGTATCCGTCAGGTTGGCTGAATATGAACCGGTGATTACCACGGCATTGCTGCTGCCGCTGTTCCAACTATAAGGATAATACTCATACTGATTCTGGCCCATGGAACCGCACTGCCAGCCGCAGGTAACCAGACTGACAAAAGCCAGAAGGATAAATATCCAGATTTTAAAGGTATTCACCCCGCGCATAAATATACTCAGAACCCTCTGACACACAAATGGGTTAGGTTATTCATTTATGTGCTGGGTTCATATTCGTCAAAATATTATACCCGGCTTCCGGTAAAAGGTTGCGTATGATATTTACTATTACTATAAACGATACCCAGACCAGGGTAAAAGTCAAGCAAAAAATAATAAATTATCTCTTATTATTGACAAGAAAGTATAATTATTATATTGGTTACTTAATAATTATGGTCCTAGAGCGTCCCGCTGGCCGCACCATAAGAATTAAGCAACCGACATCACTGCCTGACGACAGGCCGAGATGGCGCCGTAACTGATTCCAAGGAGTAAACTATGTTCGACCGAAAGGATAAACCTGAGCTCTACGAACTTCTGAGGACGAACAAATCCAAACTCGGTAAATTATCCGCCCAGGAAAAAGAGGACCAGGCCGCCAGCGTTCAGGCCGCGCCTCCGGCTGATTCAGACCCGATTCCTTACAATACTCCGCCATCCAATACCGTAAACCCGTATCCCAAGCTCAAGATACCGTTTCCGACTCTTAAACCCAAGGAACCGACCGGCGTATTCCAGAAACCCAAGCTGAAACCGATTCGCCCGCCCGCTCCGCCCAGACGAAGCGAGCAGAGTGACCCAATAGGCCGTCCTAAAACAAACGAGCCAAAAAAGCCCGTTGATTATTCCAAAATCGGCGTCATCGGCGGCGTCATTGTTATCGTCATAATTGTCATGTACCTGGCGTTATCGCAATCTCAAAACACCC
>Ga0208373_1001918_pt1 | contig 25122 bp, 21 predicted proteins | sample RifOxyC2_FD_184036 | JGI IMG/M metagenome (GOLD analysis project Ga0208373, IMG submission 184036) | Soil microbial communities from Rifle, Colorado - Rifle Oxygen_injection C2 (SPAdes) | ecosystem: Environmental > Terrestrial > Deep subsurface > Rock core/Sediment | place: Rifle, Colorado... | reverse complement strand
ATTTTGCGATTCTCTTGGTTCAATTAAGTATCGTGTAACATTTGACATTATTTTTATTCCGTGTTAAACTCGCTTATTCGAATATGCGTTATTATTTTCGCTTATTTGACAGTTTTTTGACAACCGAAGGAGTGACAAATGGAAAAAAACCAAGTGATTCTGCCGAGTTGGTACAAGGATGATTTGCTGAAAAAGTTCAAGGCGCGCATTGCACGCGAGTTCATTCTCTATGGCAATGTGAACGACATTATCAGGCATCCGGACCCGGAAGCGCGAAAAACCAAACCGTATTTGACACTGAACGAATTCCTCGAATGCCTGCTGGTCTCGAGCGGCCGAGAAGTGGTGGTTTTTTACAACATTTCCGACGGCTTCACTTTTGCAAACGCACGCATGGAACAGTTGTTCAATCAACTGACCGAAATCGATCGGTTGGACCAGAACCAACGCACAGCCCAATTCAACGACTCCACGAGCTGTTTGAAGCTCCTGGAAAAAGCGTTGAAAAACGGCTCCAAGATCGGCGTGGTCATCACCTCGGCGCAAACCATTGTGCCGAGCACCGGCGGCAACGCCATGATGCCCCTGCCCGATCGGCAAGCCGTGGAACGACTGAAGCGATGGGCCGACAACGCCAAGATCAAAGAACACGGCAACGTCATTGTGCTCATCACCGATTTGCTTTCCGAGGTCAACGCTGACTTACGCAAGAGCGGTATCGGCATTGAATCCATCATGTTGCCGCCACCTGATCGCGCGGAACGCGAAGCGTTCATTGAAAGCTTCATACCGACGGGATTGGATATAAAAAAAACGCTGGTAGCGGCGCAAGGGCTTAACCTGCGACAACTGCAAGAAATTTTTGCGTTGGCCGCTGTTTCCGGCCAACCATTAACCCCGGCGGAAATTTTCGCGCGCAAGAACGAAATCTTGAGTAAAGAATTCGGTGACGTAACCGAGTTCGAAGACCCCTTGCCCTTTGCCGACATCGGCGGACTGGTCAAAGTCAAATGTCGCCTTTCCCGATATATACTACACATGAGAGAAGGGCGAATACACAAAGTGCCGCAAGGCATTTTACTGTGCGGACCTCCCGGCACTGGCAAAACCTTACTTGGCCGAGGCGCGGCGCATGAAGCCGGATTTCCTTGTCTCATTTGGAAAAACACGCGCGACAAATATCTAGGCGTGACCGAAGCGCAAACAGAAAAACAACTGTACTGCACTTTTGCCTGCGCACCCTGCATCGTGATCAACGATGAAGCGGATTTGAACGATGCGACACGCGGCGGCGACAACGATTCCGGCGTATCGGAACGAATCATGGGAATGCGCATGAAGTTTCTCGCCAACACGAAAATCCGCGGCAAGGTGCTTGTTTTGCACATGACCAACCGACCGGATCGAATTGACGCTGCGCTGAAACGCCCGGGGCGAATGGACGAACGTTGGCATATTGATGTGCCCGCGCCAGAGGCGCGCAGGCAAATCTTTGCCATCAGTTGCCGTAAACGCGGCATCAAAACAAGCATGACCGATTTCAGCGAACTGGCCGCCTTGACGGATGAGCTGTCCGGCGCGCACATCGACAACTTTTGCCGCACAGCAGAAGAACACGCGGACAGCCTCGAAAAAACGGTCGTGGACATTGATGATTTCCGATTCGCAATCAACGACAGAATACCGGATGCCAGCCAGAAAGAGAACGACGAAATGACTCTGAACAGCATACTGGAATGCTCTTCAAGGAAAATGCTGGAAGACAACATCAACGACCGCATCATGACCATCATGAAGCGAGGCTTGGTGGACGATCTTGGGTCTTACCTTGAACGACTTATCGGACGCGGCATCTTCGTGCCACCGGAAGACAAGATCGAACCAAAGGACAAAGCTCCGGCCGCGGCCGTTGAAAAGCCGGTGGTCGAAAAAACGGCTAAACCGGAACAAGCGGTGCCGACGGGAGGTAAAGATGAAAACAAATCGTAAACCAACGCTCGCGCAACAGGCCTTTAACAAACCGCGGGCACTGGCTGAATGTCTTGTAAAAGATTTAATTCTGGGTTGCGGCGCGGATTTCCCCGTAATCATCAACTTCGATGTAACAGGGAAGGGAATGTGCCGGTTACCACAAATTTTTTGGGAAGACATGGCCGAATTTGTGAAAGCAATCCCGGCCACAGAAAAGCCAACTATTTATTTCAGCGGCATTGGCGACATCCGCTATGATTACGCGCCGCTCCAAATCACCGGTCATGCCGTGTTTGAAACCGAACACTTGCGGCAAGAATTGGCCAAGCTCTGGCTCGAACAAGGCGGCGGTGGCGGTGAACAAATCGAGAATCTGAACGAATCATATGAAATGATGGCCTACTTTCTGGCCAAACGCTTCACTCTGCCAAGAGCCTTACATACGGCTTGTATCTTCGTAGCCGATGAAGCGCCGCGCGGCGAACTCGAAAAGACAGAACTGGATTACTATCTCGGCGGCGTGAACGCATCGACTGATGCCACGACCGTGTTCGCAGAACTGAAACAAAAATTTCACGGCAACGTGTTTCTCATCTGGCGGCCATCGTTCGGGGCCAAGGAAAACAACGCCATTCTAGAACAATGGCGCGCATTGATTGGCGATAACAAAATTCTGACATTGCCAAACGACAGACTGATTACCGTCGCTGTTCGCGAACTGATTATCGCAGTGGCGGCCAACCACTCGATGGCTGACGCGCAGAAGAAGTTGAATGAACTGGCGCCAACGGTGTGTCCACGGGCGGCGGTTGTTCAAACAACAAGTACAACGCCGAAACTGCCGCTTCAGGAAGTCCGGCCAAGCAACATTCCGGCTGAATTTCAACTGGCGACCGATGCCGACAACAAACTTGACGCAAAGCCGGAAGAACCGACTCTGCCAATCGAAACACTAAAAGATTTAGGATTATAACGATTTTACTACAGCCCGCCGTTCTCAACGGTCGGGCTTTTTCTTTGGCCAAAGGCGAGGGCGCTCTCCCGCTAAAGCGGGGTAAACACTGGAATGTATTCGGGCAAGCGTGCCGACGTGCGTCGGCACGCTTGCCCGAATACCCGTTTATTCACCCCGCTTTAGCGGGAGAGCGCCCGCCACGTATTGCCCGTACGCAAACGCATACGTGACGATTTGTTCGATCACTTTAGATAATTAAATCAAAAAGGCCGCATCGCCACCGCGATCGGCCTTTTAATTTTATTACGTATTTACTATCCCTCGGCTCTTTCTACTGCTTCAACTTTACCCTTTTAACTCCTCAACATTTCCTTATACTTTTGTATTTCATTCTGAATCCCCTTTTTCACGTCATTGATCGCCTTCATCATGTCCTCATATTCTTTGCGAAAGCGAATCAACTTTTTCGGCACGCTCACGTTCGCTTCGCAAAAATAAATTTCCCCTTTTTGCTGTCCCTTGGTAATGAGCCCAAGCTCAACGTCTACTCCTTGGATGTTGTCGAAATACTTGTCAAGCGCGCCGAACTTTTCTTCGACGTGCGACTTGATCGCGGCCGTGAGCTCAAAGTTGGTGGCTTTGATGTTGATACGCATAATTAAAAAGTTAAAATTTTATTATTGCGGGACCCGAACTTTGTTGCGAATGGTAAAAAGCAAAAGTGCGCCGACACAGGTGGCAATGCCAATCACGGCAAACAAGGATTGAAACCCGAATTTGTCGGCGATAAACGCACCGAGCGCCGACGCGAAAGCGATACCCACGCCCATACAAATGTCATACAAACTCCATTCAAACGCTTGCTTCGACTTGTCAACGTGCCGCGTAAAAATCGAATACCAACCGGGAAATGCCAGCGCCGCGCTGATGCCGAGAAGCACCTGCAAGAGATAAAGGTGCCACACCTCACTCACAAAAATGTAAGAAAAATAAACCCCGGCCGTCAAAATCGTTCCCAGCATGGCGCTGTACAACTCGTCCCGCTCGCCCTTGATTCGATCCAGCGTCACCCCCACCGGCACCTCGCATATCGCCTTGGTGATGAAATACAAACTGGCCGCAATTCCCACCGACTCCAAACCGGCACCCGGAATTTGGCGGGTAATAAAAATCGCGAAAACCGGCGCAAGCAGATTGTATGACGACCAAATAATCAAATCAGATAAAATCAAAATTTTAATAATCGGGTTGATGTCAAAATGCTTTATGGAGCGCGCCACCATTCGCAAATGCATACTTTTTATTATTTATTTTTACGCCGCTAAGTGTCAAACCCGACGCATTGAACCTCTTCCTCCAACTGAACATTAAACTCATCGCGCACTTTCGTCTTGACTAAACTAATCAACTGAACCACATCATCCGCCGTGGCATTGTCAAAATTCAAAATAAAGTTCGCATGCTTGTCCGACACCATGGCGCCGCCGATTTTCGCGCCCTTAAGACCGGCCTCTTCAATGAATTTCGCGGCCGGCAACTTGCCTTTTACCGCCCAGGATTCAAATCGGTTGAGATCATTCGAATATAACAAATTTTTAAATGAACAACCGGCGCTCGGCAAATCAAGCGGTTGCGAACAAAGACGCTTTTTCCATTCCGCGTCAATCGCGGCCAGCTTTTCTTCGACGCTCACCTCTTTTGCCAACGCGAACGTCACTTCGGAAATAATCCAATTTTTATTTCTCTTAAAAACACTTTCGCGATACGCAAAGCCGCACTCTTCTTTCGCCAGAACCCTCAAGCCGACTTCCCGATCAATAACAATCACTTCCACTTCGTCCACAAAATCGCCCACGCCGTGGCCATACGCGCCGGCGTTGCCGAAAACAGCGCCGCCGACCGTGCCCGGGATATTGGCCGCGAACTCGAGACCGGCAAAGCCGCTCTTCACCGCTTCGCGGATAAAGTGACCGAGTAAACTGCCGGCAAAAACCTTGATTCGATTTCCCTTGATTTCCGTTTCGCCCGGCTCAAGCTTGATCACCAGTCCGTCAATCCCCTTGTCCGCAATCAAAACATTACTGCCGCCACCAAGAATGGTGAACGGAATTTCCAAATCAGCGGCCGCCTTCACCGCCTTGAACAATTGAGCTTTGTTGTTAACAACAACAAAAAATTTGGCCGGTCCGCCAATTTTAAAAGTGGTGTATTTCTTGAGCGGCTCGTCAACGAGTACGGGCAAGCCGATGAGTTTTTCCAGTTGTTTTTGCATGGCTTTATTATATCAAATCAGGAAATTTTCGCAACTCGCATTCATGCGCCGCGCTCAAACGCAAGTCGCACCTAGCCCGCTAAAGCGGGATGAAGTTGTGGAGAGACGAGGGTGAGCCGACGAACGTCGGCTCGCCCTCGTCTCGATTTTCTTAACCCCGCTTTAGCGGGATAATTGCCTGCCTACGTAGGCAGGCGATTGATTATACTCGCTTCAGCGAGATAGGCGCGATTGAATCCGGTCCAACAACGGTACTTGACAAGCACTTTATACCTGTTAATATCAACGGAATAACGTTCATTAACAAAAAGGAGCGGCTACCATGGTGAAAAAAAGTCTGAATCAAGGTGATGTTTCCAATTTCTGCGTTTGGCAAAAATCCCTGCTGGAAAAAATTGGACGAAAAGAAAAGCAACTGACCCGGCTGCTTCTCGAAAGCGCCCCCGAGCCGCTTCGCAAGGCGCTACAACGCAATAACGTAGTTTCCAACCTGCTTCACTACGGAAACGCGGGTCAGCTATACCATTCGGCTGATTCATATGTATATCTCGGCCATCAGGAACATATCGTTGAACTATCGCTCAACAAACTCAAAAAACAACTCGCCGTTCTACGTCGCGCCTGGAAAGGCGTGGTCACAATTTCCAGCAAAGAAGATCATGCCAAAAAAACACTGAGCGTTAATTTTCTCGCCGTTGACAATAGACAAAGAGAGGAAAAATGAAAAAAACGCTATCACCCGAAAAACAGAAATTTCTCGCCTGGCTCGACGCTCACCGCGACGGTCTGCGACAACGCCTTACTTTGCTCACCCCGCCGGAACTTCGGCGGTTCGCGCGAAAAATCATCGCCGATCTCGCGTTTGATGGTTGTGCCACGAAAACTGCCAGCGGTTTCAAAAACCCCAAAAAGTCATTCACAAAATTCCGCCACACAGTCAAATTGCTTCGCCAGCTAAGGCGCGCGTGGCTTGGCGTCGTGAGCATTCGTAAACACGTACAGTGCGCCGGACCAGAATATCGCTGCATTGTCGCCATATTCAAACTCAAATAAAAATCAACTCCCCCGAACGGCCAGCCGCGGGGGAGTTTTATTTGAACATTATTTCGTAAGGACACCACTACACCGCCGGCAATCGAGGAAAAAGCTGATATTCGTCAAACGATCGCACCTCTTCACCGGATAAAATACTTTTCGTTTCGAGCAACTTTAACAACTTGTTTACTTTGTTGTCTTCTTTCCTTAAGTTGGAAACCATACCACCTTCAAGGTCGGCCAATTTATCATCCAGATAGCTCTTCGTGACCATTTCGCTTCTCATCTTGGCCATCTCGCTTCGCAATTCTTCAAACTGTGGCGTGATCTGGGTTTCCAGCAACTCGGCAATCTCCATGCGCATTCGCCCATCTTGCTCGGCAAACTTTTTATCGCTTTTAACGTCTTGCTCGGCAAACTTTTTGTCGATTTTAACGTCTTGCTCGGCAAACTTTTTGTCGATTTTAACGTCTTGCTCGGCAAACTTACGATCAATCTTAATATCCTGCTCGGCGAACTTCTCGACAAACTTTCGATCAATTCTCGCATCCTGCTCGGCAAAACCTTGTTTAATATCATTCCTTATCGCCGCCAGCTCTTGTTTTAAGATCTCGGTATCCATAATATTTTTAGCTTCTTATGCCTTATGATTCAAATATATCAAATTCCCATTCATGAAGCAAATTGGGGATAATCCCTCATTTCATCATCACCTTAACCCGAACACCCCTCCCGTCGCGATAATGTTTGGCTGTTTTGGTACGCGAAATTTGCCCGGCCAGCGTGGCCGAACTCTTGGCATAGTGCCGTTTCTCTTGTTTACGAACGCGCGCTTTTTTGCGCAACAACGCTTCAACGCTCATAACGATTCACATTAGCCGGCAGGCGTTGCTCGCAACACCCCCACAATATTGTAAACATCGCCCGCCCCCATCACAATCACCACGTCTTCGTCTTTAATCAGCTTTTTAACTTCCACCACGGTATTATCAAGATCGCCGGTAAAATAAATCTGTTTCTTCGGGTCAAACGCCTTCATCGCCTTGGCCAGATCATCTGAACTAATTTGCATTCCGACTTCTTCTCGCCCGGCAACATCATATATTTCCGGCAGGACGACAACGTCCGCCGCGCTGAAACTTTTCACAAAGTCATTGAACAACTTTTTTGTTCGGTCTTTTTGGTGCGGCTGAAATACGGCCACGATTCTCCGGCCGGGCATAAACTCCCGCGCCGCGCGCAGGGTGCCATCCACGGCGGTCGGATGATGCGCGTAATCGGAGATGAGCGCGATGTTATCGTTGCGAATAACTTCAAACCGGCGCCAAATGCCGCGGTACTCGCGCAAACTTTGCTTCACCTTGCCGATCGGCACGTCCAGCGTCAAGCAATAAGCAATCGCCGCGAGCGCGTTGTAGATATTAAAGTTACCGGGCACGTTCAACTCAAACTCGCCGATATTTTGACCGTAATAAATCACGTCGAACATTTGCTTGCCCGGCAATTTGCGCACGTTTTCCGCGCAAACGTTCGCGCCCGGAATAAAACCGTAGCTGATGCGCTTGCACTTTGGCAATTTGAGTGTGCGGATATTTACGTCGTCGCTGTTATAAACCAACAAATCATCCGCCGCCCGCAAACCGTTCACGTATTGCTGGAAAGTTTGAATAATGTGATTCAAATCTTTGTAAAAATCCAAATGATCTTCCTCAATATTCGTCAGCACGATCGTTTGCGGTTTCAACAGCAACATGTGCGCGCGATACTCACACGCCTCAACCACGAACAGGTCAGATTTACCGGCGCGAAAGTTACTTTCAAGCTTCGAACATTGCGAGCCAACGATCACCGTCGGGTCAATCCCCGCGTCAATCAAAATGCCGGCGATCATGGCTGTGGTCGTGGACTTGCCATTCGTACCGGAAACAGCAATGGTCTTGAACTCACGACTCACCTCGCCGAGCACTTCGAAATAACTTTTTTGTAAAATTTTTAATTCTTTGGCCTTTTGCCGCTCCGGATTTTCCGGCGGCACGGCCGCGGAATAAACGAATAAATCAAAATCCGGCGACACGCTCGCCGCTTCTTGTTTGTAATAGATTTTAACGCCCAACTTTTCCAGCGCCTCCGTGATTTCCGACTTGACGCCGTCGGAGCCGCTAACCGTCACTCCACGGGAAATAAAAAAACGCGCAAGGGCAGATGTGCCGATTCCGCCTATGCCGCTGATAAAGATATTATGTGAGTTTAACAAGTTCATGGTCAGCGAAAGGGCAAGGGGCAAAGGGCAAGGAGCCCGCCTGCGACGCTATGCTTATGCATTGCGGGCAGGCAAAGAAAGCTCAAAGCACAAAGCCGAAAAACCCAAGATAAAGAATCACTGTCAATCTCATTCTACCGCAAAGGAATGAATTTTTCAATAAAACGCGCTTACTGACGACCAAGAAATTTTGCTTCCATGCACTAGTGCATAGGAGCAACGTAGTTTAAATGTTTATGTTTGATTTTTTGACAATAGTAATTATATTGTGCCCGAACAAACCGTGCGTCCGCTTTCCTTTTCTTGAATAAAAACTTTGCTCAACGACCAAACAGCCGCGTTCGAGCAGTTTTTTCAATGCGCGCCTGGTGAACGCGTAATAATAAAGCGGCTCATTTTCCCCGCCCCCTTTCCACGTGGTCATCACGTCTTTTTTCAAGCCGTTGAACCAAACGGATTTTTTGTTGAAAATATTCCACAAGTTCCAGTTCGCCATGAGCAGGACGCCGCCCGGCTTCAACACGCGCTTCACGTTGGCCACGAACAGATTCTGTTTGTCGAGCGGGATGTGATTCAAAACGGAAACACAAATGACAACGTCGAACGCGTCGTCCGGCAACTTCAAATCCAACGCATCCATCACCGCGAACTCTTTGTCCGGCCGATTGACTCGCGCCTGCTCAATCAATTTTTCCGAAAAATCAACGCCCAGATATTCAACGCTTTTCTCTGCGAGTAACATCAACAAGCGACCGTTGCCACAACCGAGATCCAGCACGCGGTCGCCATCCTTGATATATTCCATGAACGGCCACAGGTCCGGCCAAACGTAAGAGCGGGACGCGGAAAAAGCGGGCGCGATTTTGTCATACGCGCGTTTGTTCAAGTTAAGCAAATCGTCATTTGAATGATTCATAATTTTAGTGTATTCTTTATCATATAACAGCCAAGCAAGCGATGGTCGCAATTGGATTCTTTCACAAGAATATGGCCCACCCCGGCCCTCCCGCTCGCGGCTCGCGGGAGGGAGATTGTGTCCTGGCGGACGGCCTGGTCTCGACTCGTCCCGCTACGCTGGCCTCGCTCGCCCCACATTTTATTTATTTCGGCTCGAGAATCACAATTATTTCACTCAGCCAATCGCTATCCATTCTTTCAAATAATTCGCGCAAATTCATAATTCGTATAACGAATATGCAAAAAACAAAAACGGCGCTCATCTTACTTATCGCAATTATTACATGTTTACCAAATTTAGCAAGCGCGGCATCACACGTCGGCAAAATTTATCTGCAGGTCGAATCGCACGGCGAAGCGTGGTACGTGAATCCGACGGACGGACTGCGCTATTACCTCGGTCGGCCGGCTGACGCGTTCAACATCATGCGAGAGCTGGGTCTTGGCATTTCAAACGCGAACATCGCAAAAATTCCGGTTGGTATTTTGGCGTATTCCGGTAATGATAATGATAACGACGGACTGCCGAACGACCTTGAATCAGCGCTCGGCACCAATCCGAACAGCGCGGACACGGACAATGACGACATTGCTGATCCGACCGAACTTGACGAACTAACCAACCCAAACGGTTCAGGCCAGATCAGCGTGAGTCAAACATTGGTCAACAAATTCAAAGGTCGCATTCTACTCCAAGTGGAACAACACGGCGAAGGCTGGTACGTGAATCCGGCGGACGGTCGGCGCTATTTCCTTGGCCGACCGCAAAACGCGTTTGAAATCATGTACTATCTTGGCGTCGGCATTTCGAACGCCAATCTCGCCAAAATTCCGTTCAACTACACCAAAAGCTCGCAAACCGTACCGGAACAATACGCGCTCAAATATCCAAACGACTGGGCGGTCAATCCGAACTACAAAGAAGAAACCGAGTTCAACGGTCTGCCGGTCATTGATCAGCGCGAATTCACGCTGGCGAGTGGCGTTGGACTGATGAAAATTTTCGTACTTGAAGATTCGAAAGATTATACGCTGGCGAAAATGTTAATCCCCGCGCGGAAAAACGCCAGCTTGATTTACGTGAAGGACGCGATGGTCGGTGTCAAGCCGGCGAAAAAGACGAAGTTTGTTTACAATACGGTGGTGGAGGGCAAAGAATACACGATCAACAAAGGCGCCCAATTTTTCGGCGACATCATGATTTCCACCAAGAAATTCATTCATCTCGACCTCATCGTTTTCAACGCGAAAGACATCGCCACCGCCGAACAGCAGTTCAATCAGATAATGAACGACTTTAAAATTCTGCCATAGCGGGCACAGTCGCACCCACCCCCTTCCCCCTCCCTGTACTCCGCTCCGCTTCGTCGGGAGGGGGCTTCTCTTACCAGAGGGTGGGGTTCGCGCCCGCCGTTGGTCGGGCACTCACCCCGTTAGAAATATCAAAACATAGTCATTTAAATCTTAGCCGCACAAAACATCTCATACCACGGGGTCTGGGGCACCTCGACAGGCTCGGTGCAGGCTCCGTTCACTCAACACCACACCCGAAATAATTGCGTGGGGGTTTGGGGGCAGCTTGGTGAGCCCATCGCATGCCCCACGCGCGCGCAAAGCACCACGGCGAATAAGCGCCCCCAAAACTTTTGGTTACTTTTGGTTACAAAAGTAACTCGGGTCGTAGACCCGAAATGCCGCCCTCTTGCCATTACAAATAATTCCTTCATTCGAATCACCATGAACGAGAATCGAATCCTGCTCCACTCCCTCGCTTCTGCGCGGATAAAAAACGCGAACCGGCTGAATAAGTTGAAACGCAAATTCGCGAATAAAGCAAAAGTCGGCATGATATCGAATGCCGCGCTTTTAAATTTGTATCACACCGAACTGAAACACGGCACAATAAAAAATAATCCCGAGCTGGAAAATCTTTTACGCAAGCGAAAGATTAGAACTTTATCCGGCGTGGCGCCGGTGGCCGTTTTGACAAAACCCTTCCCCTGCCCGGGCCGATGTTTGTTTTGTCCCACGGAAGAAAACATGCCAAAAAGTTATCTTTCCAACGAACCGGCCGTGATGCGCGCTATTTCGTTGAAGTTCGATCCATTCAAACAAGTGGCTCAACGATTACGCGCCCTCGAAGCGAACGGACATGCCACAGACAAAGTTGAATTGATTATAATGGGCGGTACGTGGTCATGTTTGCCGGTTGTCTATCAAAAACAATTCATCAAGCGCTGCTTCGACGCGTGCAATCAAGTTAACTCCGCGAACCTAGCTCAAGCGCAAACACGAAACGAACGAGCCAAGCACCGGATCGTGGCGCTGACGCTCGAAACGCGGCCGGATTATATCAGTGAAACGGAAATCAAGCGATGGCGAGAGTATGGCGCCACAAAAGTGGAGCTGGGCGTGCAAATCGCGGACGACGCGATTTTGAAGTTCAACAATCGCGGCCACGGCAAGGCGGAGGTGATGCGGGCAACGGAACTTTTAAAAAAGGCCGGCTTCAAAATCGCTTACCACATCATGCCGAACCTGCCCGGCGCCACTCCGACCAAGGATTTGCGCGAATTTAAAAAACTTTTTTCCAAGCCAGAATATCAGCCGGACTTGCTCAAAATTTATCCGACGGTGGTGACAAAAAACTCCAAGCTTTATCACTTATGGAAACGAGGCGACTTCAAGCCGTATTCGGATAAGCAACTTTTGAATTTACTGATCAAGATGAAGTTGGCCGTGCCGGATCGAGTGCGCATTATTCGTTTAATTCGCGATATTCCGGAGCAAAGCATTGTGGCCGGCAATCTTGTTTCAAATTTAAGGCAAGAATTAAAAAAGGAATTGGAAAGAATTGGGAAGAATTGTCACTGTATAAGGTGCAGAGAAGCGAGAGAGAATATCATCGGCTTGAGCAAAGCCAAACTTTTCGTGGAAAAATATCAAGCGTCAGGCGCGGATGAATATTTTTTACAATTCTGCTCACCGGACCTGCCTTCGCCAAGGCTTCGGCAGGCAAGCAAGTTATTCGCATTTCTAAGGTTGCGGCTACCGGCAAAGGATGAATGCAACTTCATACCTGAAATTCAAAACTGCGCCATGATTCGCGAGGTGCACACGTATGGACGATTGATTCCGCTCAATAAAAAACAAACCGGCATCCAGCACGCAGGGCTTGGCACGCGATTAACGTTGAAGGCGGAAGAGATTGCCAGGCGCGCCGGTTTCAAAAAAATCGCGGTAATTTCCGGCGTTGGCGTCAGGGGGTATTATAGAAAGCTGGGGTATAAGAAAGAAGGGACGTATATGATAAAAAATTTGGGATAACTAAAATCTGATTAATAACAGAGAATCAAAATAATTTCTCATGCTTTATGCAAAACAAAAACGACAAACCGCAAATCGCGATCTATCAAGTACTTGGCGATGAGCACAAAATACGCGTCAGGATTGAGGACGAAAATGTTTGGTTGACGCAAAAATTGATAGCGGAACTTTTCGACGTTGACGTACGCACGGTTAATGAACACTTAGGGAACATCTTTTTGGAGCAAGAATTACACCAAAATTCAGTTATCCGGAATTTCCGGATAACTGCCACGGACGGCAAAGAATACGAAACTATGCACTATAGTTTAGATGCCATTTTGGCAGTGGGCTATCGAGTCCGCTCTGGTCGCGGTACGCAATTTCGCAAATGGGCGACCGAAAGATTACGCGAATACCTTATCAAGGGCTTTACAATGGACGATGAACGGCTCAAACAAGGCGGGAGCCGGGCGCGATATTTTCAAGAATTGCTTCAGCGCGTGCGAGACATTCGAAGCAGTGAACGTATGTTTTATCAAAAAGTGACTGATATTTACGCGACAAGCATTGATTACCAGTCGGACGCGGATTTGACCCGAAAATTCTTTGCCACCGTCCAAAACAAGATGCACTATGCCGTTCACGGCCATACCGCCGCTGAAATCATCGCGACGCGGGCGAACAGCCAAAAGCCGCTCATGGGGCTGACCGGATTCAAAGGCGACTACATTACGGCAAACGATATTGTAATCGCGAAAAATTATTTAACTGAACCGGAGATAAATCAATTAAATCTGATCGTTTCCTTGTATATTGACTTTGCGGAATTACAGGCCAACAGCGGACGGCTCATGAAAATGCAAGACTGGATCAACAAACTGGACGAATTTTTAACTATTGCCGAGAAAAACTTATTGCATTCGGCCGGCACGATAAGCGCGGAGCAAGCGGAAAAGACGGCGGTGGCGGAATTTGAGAAATATCGCCAGACCCAAGATAAAAATTACATTTCTGACTTTGATCGCGAGGTAAAAAAGATTTTGGAGATGGAGAAGGAAGATAAAACGTAAAATGGTAAAATCTTTAATCAGTAAATGAATTAGCCCATTCAGTTGATATCCCCATTGTAAATATCAACCAAATGGCCTATAATGTTGATATTAGTATGAACAATATCCACAAACCCAAAATTGGCCGTTATTTAGCACAAAATGGAGGCTTTAGCGCCTTCACTCCCTTTGATTTTCCACCAAAAAACGGTTTCCCTATCAGCCCTCGCCTATACAAAAAACACGAGGAAGCCATACGGTTAGTCGGCAAACTTGACGGCATTACGCGACTTCTGCCAGACAAGGATTTTTTTCTTTTGATGTTCATAAAGAAAGATGCTGCTTTCTCCAGCCAAATCGAAGGGACAAAGGCCACACTGCAAGATGCGGTTGCCGCGTCAGTGACGGAAGAAAAGTCGCGCCGACATCCAGACGTTGATGACATCGTTCACTATGTAGAAGCGGTAAACTACGGTATCGAGAGAACCCAAACGCTTCCCATATCCTTACGGTTGATGAAGGAACTGCACGAAAAATTAATAACCAACGCCCGAGCTACTCAACACGCTTACCCCGGAGAGTTTCGTTGTTCACAAAATTGGATTGGCGGGAAAACACCGGCCGATGCTTCGTTTGTCCCGCCGGCACCACATGACATGCACCAAGCACTCGGTGACTTGGAAAAATTCATTCACGCCAAAGACGAATATCCCTCTTTGATCAAAGCCGGCCTGATCCACGCGCAGTTTGAAACAATTCATCCGTTCACCGACGGCAATGGCCGCACGGGACGAATGCTCATCGCGATGTATATTCATCATGCGAAGCTTTTAGAATTGCCCGTATTGTATCTTTCAAGTTATTTTAAAAAATATCAAAAATTATATTATCAAAAATTAAATACCTACCACGACGAAGACGCGGATGTTGACGCTTGGCTTGAGTTTTTTCTGGAAGGAGTCGCGGAAATCGCCGGATCATCCATCGAGACCTGCGCAAAAATCACCGCCCTACGAGATCGCGACTTCGCCAATATGCAAAAACTCGGCAAAAGATCAGCCGGCCCGACATTGGAGATTGTGCGCAAATTATTTAGCCAGCCAATCGTTGGCGTGGCACAAATAATGAAGTGGACGGGATTTACCCTTCAGGGATCTTACAATGTCATCGCCCGACTCAAGAATCTAAAAATTCTCGAGCCGCTTGGTGTTGCCGATTATGGTCAGAAATACGTTTACGCCGACTACTACGAAATTTTCGATGATACATTTCGCGGCCTTCGGTTAAAGAAAAAATAAGTCGCGAAACAGCGATCTAAAAAAAGCGTACCGATCGTACACTTTCTTTATGTGAAGCAGCGTCTCATGTGGTGTTTGTTCCCCGATTTTATAGGGACATCTGCAAAACTCCCATTCGTAGCGAAACTTTCAAATTTCAAAGCGAAAAATCGAAAATGCGACGAAGTTTATCTGGAAGATAAGCAGAGGAGCAGTTTCGATTTTGCAGCTGAAATTTGAAAGTTGCAGCAGAATGGAGTTTTGCAGAGGTCCCTATAACCGCATTAGCAGTTATGCCCCCGATACTCGGAGGGAACATTGAGGCACCTCATAAGCTATTATTGCATGCTTCTGTAATGAATATACCAACCGAATCCTGAAAAAGCAATACTTTGTTCGGGGGTGGGGACGTATATGATAAAAAGATTGCAGTATTTCAAAGAGTGAATTATTTCAATTTAACACATAATGACAATAACATGAACGACCTAATAAACATCAAAGTCATCCAAAAAGATTTTGACGGCGAAAAGAAGAGGTTTGTTAATGCCCGTGAATTATACAGATGGCTTGGGGTCGGCAGGGACTTTTCCACTTGGATAAAAGACAGGATTGACAAATATGATTTTACTGAAAATCTCGATTATTTTGTCGCCTTCCCCCAATTTGGTGATGGTTTAAATTTGCAGAAAAACGGCAAAATCATCAACCCCAAAACCGGTCAGATTTTACCAAAGGAATATGTCCTTTCTGTGGACATGGCCAAAGAGTTGGCGATGGTGGAAAACAGCATTATCGGCAAAAAAGTTAGAAAATATTTTATCCGAGTCGAAAACGATTTCAAGAAAGTGATGCAAGTGGCGGCACTGGATCCAAAAATCGTTAATCAGTTAACAAGCCAATTTTTGGAAACCAGACGGGAAACAAAAAATTACAGGAAAGATTTCACTGACTGTGTTAAAAACTTTGTTGCGGTAAAAAATTACGGAACATATACGGACATGCTTTATGATTTCCTATTCATGGAAAGAGCCAAGGAATACAGGAAGCTTTTGGATCTGGCGCGGAAAGACATGACCAGAAATTACATGTATGAAGAAATCCTGCTAATCATCGGCGCCTTTGAGGCAGGGCTGGCCGGAGAGATTGAAAAGGAATTCAAAAAATTGGGCAAAATGCTAACCAAAGGCGAGTTTGAAAAAATCTTTAATGACTTTGCTTCACAAAAAAACTGGCTGGTATATCAAAAGCGGGCAAGAGGCATAATGGCGACTTATGACGAAGAATTGCGCAACATCAAGCACCCGAAACTGATTGACTATAAAAAAGAATTCAGCCAAGCGGATATTCAAAAACTCCTTGGGGGAAATTAGAACCGGATGCAAATTCAGTTATCCGGAATTTCCAGACAACTGCCAATAACGCAAAAAGGATCCGTGGCGGACCCTTAAGCCCTAGAATTATTGAGGATATCTATCCTCGCTTCAAAGTGAAGCAGCGTCTCATGTGGTGTTTGTTCCTCGATTTTATAACCGCATTAGCAGTTATGCCCCCGATACTCGGAGGGAACATTGGGGCACCTCATGAGCTATTATTGCATGCTTCTAGTAAAAATATAGCACACCGGATGAAACACGTCAAAATGAATTGAAAACAAGGACTGGATTTTTTGCGTTGATTGGGGTAAAATTGAGGCAGTTGCATAACCGAGTATTACAACATAGCCCATAAACACAGACAATAGAATCATCACGCCTATGACAAATATCTCGCCATATCACGCCAAATATTTTGCTCACGAATTAACAAAGCGCTGTCCTTCTGATAGCTTAGAAAAGTTATCCTCCACGCTTTCCAACTCCCAAGTTGATCTTAATCCGCATCAAATAGAGGCCGCGTTATTCGCTTTTAAATCCCCTCTTTCAAAGGGGGCCATTTTGGCGGACGAAGTCGGTCTTGGTAAGACGATCGAAGCAGGGCTTGTCCTTTCCCAAAAATGGGCAGAACGAAAAAGAAAAATTTTATTAATTGTGCCCTCCAGTCTCCGAAAACAATGGGCATCCGAGCTACAAGAAAAATTTTTTTTGCCCTCAATAATATTAGAGACAAAATCATTCAATGAACATGTAAAAAATGGCAATCTCAATCCTTTCAATCAAGAAGTGGCAATCATTATCTGCTCATATCATTTTGCTAAGGCAAAATCATCCTATATCAAACAGACCAGTTTCAATCTTGTGGTTATAGACGAAGCCCACCGATTACGTAACGTTTACAAAACAAGCAATAAAATTGCACGCGAAATAAAAGAGGCCGTTCAGGACTATCCCAAATTATTATTAACTGCGACACCGCTTCAAAATTCATTATTGGAATTATACGGATTGACGAGCATAATTGACGATCATATCTTTGGAGATCTTAGCAGCTTCAAAGCAAACTACGCAAAAGTTTCCAAAGAACAAGACCTTTATGATAACGAACTTGGGCTTATTGAGCCAAAGCAAGAAATGTTTGCTGATTTACGCAATCGCCTCAAACCTATTTGTATTCGAACACTTCGCAAGCAGGTGTTGGAATATATTAATTACCGCAATCGTAAACCCATTACACAAGACTATGTCCCGACCGAACAAGAGATTGCCCTTTATGATGGCATGTCAGAATATTTACAACGACCGAAACTATACGCCCTGCCGTTTAGTCAACGACAGCTCATTACACTCATTTTGCGTAAGCTTCTGGCATCATCCTCTTTTGCAATTGCCAGCACCTTAAACGGTCTTATTTATAAACTGAAAAGCTTGGAAGAAACGATAAAAAAGGATTTCACAACTCTTTATGGCGGATTTCCGGCTGGCCTTGAAGAAAATTACGAAGCTCTCATGGACACGGAGGATGAGTGGATTGATGAGGATGAGGATTGCGATGACAAGCAAAGAAACAAGGGGAAAAAAAGATACACGCTGAAAGACATCCCCCACATTCGAGCCGAGAAAAGAGATTTGGAAAAATTTAGAGACCTTGCAAAGGCTATTTTCAAAAACTCGAAGGGTGAATCCCTCCTTATCGCTTTGAAAAAGGGGTTCGAAATGACCACAACATTAGGCGCACAAAAGAAAGCGGTTATTTTCACGGAATCTACGATAACTCAAAAGTACTTGTGGGATCTGCTTTCTGAAAATGGACACAAAGACAAAACACTACTTTTTAACGGTTCGAATAACGACCAAAAATCAAAGGAAATTTACAGCGCATGGTTAAAACAAAATAAAAACAGCGATCAAATAACCGGTTCAAAGACAGCCAACTTACGCGCAGCACTTGTTGACTATTTTAAATCAGAAGCAGAAATAATGATCGCCACAGAGGCCGCCGCCGAGGGCATCAATCTACAATTTTGCTCGCTGGTAATTAATTACGACCTCCCATGGAATCCCCAAAGGATTGAACAACGAATTGGTCGTTGTCATCGCTATGGCCAAAAACATGACGTAGTGGTGATAAATTTTGTTAATCGAAAAAATGCAGCCGATCAACGCGTATACGAACTACTAGATCAAAAATTTAAACTTTTTAAAGGTGTGTTTGGTGCCAGCGATGAGGTGCTCGGCAGTATTGAATCCGGGGTTGATTTCGAAAAGAGGATCGCCGCTATTTATCAATCTTGCCGAACCGAAGACGAAATTAATTCTGCTTTTGATACGCTGCAAAAAGAAATGGAGGCGCCAATTCAAGCCGGAATGCGCGGGGCGAAAGAAAAGCTCCTGGAAAACTTTGACGCGGATGTACATGCAAGACTCAAAGTGAATTTACACGAGAGCAAGGAATATTTAGAGGAGTATGAAAAATGGCTGTGGGATATTTCGCAGTATTATTTGGGAAATAAGGCGATCTATGCAGAAAACGAATATTCGTTTAAGTTAAAAAGCAATCCGTTTCCGAGCGAAAAAATCGATGTCGGACCCTATAAAATCGGAAAATGCATAGATGACGCACATATCTATCGCCCGGGTCACCCCTTGGCTGAAAAAATCCTAACTGAAATTAAAGCACAAAAATTACCAAGCGCGACGTTGATTTTTAACTACTCCAAGTTTGGTAAAATCATTTCCCCGGTAAAAGAACTTGTTGGCACTTCTGGAATACTAAAGGCTTCAGAACTCACTATCGAATCCTTTGAGACCGAAGATGTCATTATACTAACAGCAATAAACGATGATGGCATTACGATTGACGATGATGTGCTTCAAAAATTTTTTATGCTCAATGCCGAGGTGACACAACCCGACATCGCAATCAACACGGCAAAAATAAACCAAAAAGAGCAAATAAAAATAAACGTGCTCACCGACAGTATTACGAAACGCAATGGTACTTTTTTTGACGAAGAAGTAGACAAGCTGGACAATTGGGCGGAGGATGTAAAAAAAGGGTTAGAGTTGGAATTACGACGCCTGGACATCAACATTAAAACCATGAAAACAACGGCGAAAAAGGCCGTTGTCCTCTCAGAAAAAGTAACTCTCCAACGTGAAATAAAAGACTTGGAAAAGAAACGAAACGACATGCGGCAAAAACTTTATCAGTCGCAAGACGAGGTTGATGCAAAAAAAGAAGACTTACTCGGAAGGGTGGAATCGCAGTTAAAACAAAAAATAATCTTAAAACCGCTTTTCACAATAAAATGGAAAATTGTTTAACAAAAAAAACCTACCGGGTTCGCATAAGCCGGAAATGGCCCAGAGGCGCGATAGGTGTTGACAATAGAAGTATACATCAATAATTAACAATTGACAACATACTGTTAATAAGCCAAAAAATGAACGAAGTTAAGCTAAAATACAGCAAACCGCCATTAACACTGAATGAACAAATCATCCTTTTGAAAACGCGCGGACTTATTGTTGAAAATGACAATGAACTAAAGTATTACTTAAAAAATATAAGTTATTATCATCTCTCAATCTATTTCAAGCACTTTCAGGACGCTGACAAATTTTACAATGGCGTAAGTTTCAATGATATTTTGCGGATTTATAAATTTGACAATAAATTACGATTTTTATTATTGGAATTACTGGAGAGAATAGAAAAATCATTCAAGTGTCGCATGGCGTACGAACTGTCAATTGAATGTGGCACGGGGCATTGGTACTTAAACAAAAGTTTTTTCGTTGACGTCAACAGGCACAGCGAAATCTTGAAAATTATTTCCGACGAAGTGGCTAAAAGCGGCGAGATCAGCATTTCGCACTACAAGGAAACATATTCCGAACCACCGCTACCACCGATTTGGAACATTATTGAAATTCTCTCATTTGGCCAATGCGTTAAAATATGCAAATCGCTAAAACGCGAATATCGAAATAAAATCTCACGCACCTTCGGCGAAGATGAGAAATTCATTTTGAGCTGGATGCATTGTCTATCGGCCTTGCGAAACAATTGTGCCCACCACTCACGACTCTGGAACAAGGTTTTCAACTTCACTCCGAACAAAAGTCACAATAAATATCAAGCTTATTTCTCGACCAAAAACGAAATACGCCTGTTCGACTTTTTAATCGTTTTGCAAATCATCTTGAGCAAAATAAATCCGACGTCAAGCTGGTTAAGCAGATTGAAAGATAATATTTCTGAATTTACGATCGACACACGGAGTATGGGCTTTCCCGACGATTGGGAAACGAAGTTTAATAAAATAATTGCTGACAGCCAATCTTTATGACTAATAAAAAGCAAAAACTAGAGCTAACATGGATCGGCAAGGATGAGGAATTAAAACTTGAGCCGAGAATTTTGATTGAGGACCCAAACAAGTCCTACGGCGACAAGTCGTCCGAAAATATGCTTATTCACGGCGACAACCTCCTTGCGCTCAAAGCCCTCGAGCAGGATTTTGCCGGACGCATTAAATGTATTTATATTGATCCTCCGTACAATACCGGTAAGGCTTTTGATAAATATGACGATGGTATTGAACATTCTATTTGGCTTAGCTTAATGCGTCCCAGAATTGAATTGCTATACGGCCTCTTGGCTTCTGAAGGATTAATTTGGATTTCTTTGGATGATATAGAAGTACACTATATGAAGATTTTGTGTGACGAAATTTTTGGTAGAAATAATTTTATTGCTTCATTACCAACAATAATGAACTTAAAAGGTAATAATGATGAATTTGGTTTTGCGGGAACGCATGAGTACACATTAGTTTATGCTAAAAATAAGCCAACTGCTAAAATTGGAAATTTTGAGATTGATGAAGAAGGCATGGAAGACTGGGAAGAGGATGATATCGGATTTTATAAAAGAGGAGCAAATTTAAAGGCGACTGGTACAAATGCCCCAAGAGAAAAAAGACCAAATTTATTTTACCCTTTATTTGTTAGTACTGGGGATGATGTTTATATAACGAGACAAAATGATTCCGATATTGAAATTTTACCAATTACTGATGGAAAAGAAATGTCATGGAGGTGGAGTAAAGAGAAAGTTATGAATGAGCCCCATAATATAATTATTGTTAGAAACGGTGAAAATACTTCTGTCTATAAAAAACAAAGACCCGAAATCGGTGAGCTCCCTAGTAAAAAACCAAAGACACTTTTTTATAAACCAGAATATAGTAGTGGAAATGGAACTGCTCAACTAAAAAAATTATTTGGAGATGTTGTTTCTGCCTTTCCATATCCAAAGCCTGAAGACTTGATTAGTGATTTTATCACTCTTTCTACTGCCCCCGGTGATTTAATCCTTGATTCTTTTCTTGGCTCTGGAACTACAGCCGCGGTTGCCACAAAATTAGGTAGAAAATGGATTGGGATTGAAATGGGTGAACATGCATCAACTTTGTGTGTCCCTCGTATGCGATTGGTAATTGATGGCAAGGATAACGGTGGAATATCGAAAAAGGTTGCATGGAAAAGTGGAGGTGGATTTAAGTTTTATAATCTTGCCTCAAGCTTGCTTCGCAAAGATTCTTTCGGCAATTTTGTGATTGATGAAAACTATAATGCCAATATGTTGGCGGCCGCTATGTGCAAGCACGAGGGTTTCAAGTTTTATCCGGACGAGACGCTTTATTGGAAGCACGGCAAATCTACCGAGACCGATTTTATTTTCGTTACTACCGGCTTTATTACCGCCGAGCAGTTGGATAAAGTTCATAGCGAGATGAAAGCTGGCGAGAGTTTGCTTATTTGCACCAAATCCTACGCTCCAGAATGCGAAAATTATTTTGCCAATATCACTATCAAGAAAATTCCGCAAATGATTCTCGGTCGATGCGAGTTCGGCAAAGATAATTACGATCTCAATATTATTAAAGCCACCGAAGCGGAAGCCGAGGAATCTAACGAAGAATAATATGAACACCAAAGCCCAAGCAATCAAAAATCGTTTAAGCCTCCGCAAACCGCAAGCGGATAGTTTGGAAATTATAGAAAAACTAGCCGATGTATTGGAATTGAAAAAGAATGCTGATCCGGCCGGTGAGCTTGCTAAAATTCGAGCCTTGTACCCGACTTGTTCTGATTTCGAACGAGACTTTCCTTCGGTTTGTTTTTCTTTGGCCACTGGCGTGGGCAAGACTCGCCTAATGGGTGCGTTTATTTCTTATCTTTATGTTGCCAAATGTATAAAGAATTATTTTGTTCTGGCTCCCAATCTCACCATTTATAATAAGCTGATTGACGATCTTTCCAATTTGCAAAGCCCGAAGTATGTATTTCGTGGCATCAGCGAGTTTGCCGTTACCCCACCGCGTATCATTACCGGCGATAATTATGCCGAAGCTCGACAAAGCACGCTGTTTAAGGAAACGGTAAAGATTAATATTTTTAATATTTCCAAAATCAATTCTGAAGTCCGAGGAGGCCGAGAGCCGAGAATCAAACGGCTTTCTGAATATCTTGGTGAGTCTTATTTCAATTACCTTTCTGAATTACCGGATTTGGTTTTGCTTATGGACGAATCGCATCACTATCGAGCAGACTCCGGCCTTAAAGCGATTAATGAATTAAAACCGATTTTAGGTTTAGAGCTTACCGCTACTCCGATTGATACTCATAATAATAAATTTAAGAATGTTGTTTTTGACTATCCTTTGGCCAAAGCTTTGCAAGACGGTTTCGTAAAAGAACCGGCGATTGCGACCCGTCGTGATTTTAATCCCGATCAATATCGCAATGACCCGAAAGAATTGGATTTGATAAAACTGGAGGACGGCGTGCGAATCCACGAAGACACCAAAGTAGCTTTGGATATTTATTCTCGCGATACCAACAATCGTTTGGTCAGACCGTTTGTCTTGGTAGTGGCTCGGGATACAGATCATGCCAAAGAAATTCGGGAAATGATTGAGTCCGAAAGATTTTTTGAAGGCCGATACAAGGGCAAGGTGATGGAAATTCATTCTAATCAACGCGGTGAAGAAAAAGAGGAAAATGTTCAGAGATTATTAGACTTGGAAAAACCGGAAAATCCGATTGAGATTGTGGTGCATGTGAATATGCTCAAAGAAGGCTGGGATGTTACCAATCTTTACACTATTATTCCTTTGCGTGCGGCCAACTCCCAGATTCTTACTGAACAAACTATTGGCCGGGGTTTGCGCTTGCCTTACGGCGTGCGGACCGGCGTTGAAAAGGTGGACAAGCTCACTATCATCGCTCACGATCGCTTTCAGTCCATTATTGACGCCGCCAATGATCCAAATTCCATAATCCGTCAGGAAAATATCATTCAAATTGATCCGAGCAATTTACCTGAAGCACAAGAAGTTATCACCGCTTCATCGGTAATAGACGAGACTTTTGCGGAGAAACGCAAGGAAGTAGCCGCTATTGCAAACGAAGCGGACAGACAAAATGCCGGTTTGGTTTTGGAAGCCGAGCAGTTGATTGCCGAGGCAGTGAATGCCCTTGGTGCGAGCGTTAAAAATATTAATGACTTGAATAGCGACGAGATTCGCAAACTGGCTTTTGAAAAAATAGTCACCAGCATTGAAAGCAATCCGCAACAAAATTTGTTTAAGTCGGCCATTGTTGAAGCGGCCAAACAAGAATATGAGTCGGTTGTTTCTGAATTGATTGATAAGACGATTCCGATTCCGCGCGTACTAATCCAACAAAAACACGATGTAAAATCTGGTTTTAAAGATTTTGACCTTGATGTCGCCGGTTTAAATTATCAGCCGGTATCGGAGGAGATTATTCGCCGTACCCTTCGTACCAACGAAAGCGAGATATTACAAAGTGAAAGTTCCGGAGTAGAGCGTGATACCCCAGAAAACATTTTAGTAAACGAATTAATCAACTATCCGGAGGTGGACTATGATCGGGAGTCCGAGTTGTTATATAAACTGGCCAAGCAAGCTATCGCCAAACTCGGTAATGCCCGAAGCGAGGAAGATTTGGAGAACATCGTGCTCTACAATAAACGAGGAATCGGCAAGTATATTTATGCTCAATTGCAACAGCATTTTTATTTGGAAAGTTCCGGCTTTGAAGAACCGCTTGTATACCCATTTGATCGGATAAAACCGCATAACTTTTCCAAATACACCGCTGACAGCGTCCATCACTACACCGGGACAATTACGCCGACAAACACCATCCCCTCAAAGGTATTTAGCGGATTCAAAAAAGCTTGTCACAATCTGTATAAGTTTGATTCCAAATCCGAAAAGGATTTTGCCGCTATTTTGGAAAAAGATACGGATGTATTGAAGTGGCTTCGCCCGGCCGATTCCCAGTTTGAGCTTTATTGGAAGTTCAATTCAAAACGCTATCACCCCGACTTTGTGGTAGAAACTGCCGACACGATCTTTATGGTCGAGATTAAAGCCGAGAAAGACATTGACGACACAGAGGTTCAGGAAAAAGCCGAAGCCGGCAAGAAGTATTGCGAATCCGCTACGGTATTTAATCTGGCTAACGGAGGCAAGAAGTGGACTTATGTTCTTATCCCGCATACAGCCATCGCACCGAATATGAGCTTAAAGGGGTTATGTAAATAAATATGATAAAAAA
>Ga0208373_1001917_pt1 | contig 25123 bp, 34 predicted proteins | sample RifOxyC2_FD_184036 | JGI IMG/M metagenome (GOLD analysis project Ga0208373, IMG submission 184036) | Soil microbial communities from Rifle, Colorado - Rifle Oxygen_injection C2 (SPAdes) | ecosystem: Environmental > Terrestrial > Deep subsurface > Rock core/Sediment | place: Rifle, Colorado... | reverse complement strand
CCATCCTGCATAACAATGTTTGCCAGCCGTAGGGTACGGACATACACTTGAACAGCGTGAGGGCCTATCTCTTGCCCTCCCAGACCCATTTGATTGAGCCATTCAACCCAGGTGTCAAAATCAGTAACGTTTTCCCTCTTTGCAAGATACAAAGAATTTATCAGTCTTTGCAAAATGTTTATTTTACAAAATTGCTGCATCCGCTTATCCTCGACACTCGCGCGCTCGAACAATCGTAATTTGTTTTAAACTTCTCTTAACAAGAAGGTAAAGGGGCTGTTTTTCTTTGACCATTCCCGTATTTGTGCTAAGACTTCATCTTTCTTACCCTGCTTTGCGGCAATGTCCACGGCCATGAAACGTGCCTCCACTACATCCGCGCCCGCAATTTCGTAACCATATCCTTCCGAAATCCATCTTAGCGCCAGCATGGCACACTTAAGGGCAAAATCCGGTTCTTTCTCCTGATATTCCTTTGCGGCCCTGTTGAGCGTTTTTGGCTCAGTGGGCCCTTGCTGGGCCAGGCTTATCGCCAGGTCCAACTTTCCAAGACTTTTAGCCGTGGCAAACCATTTTCCCTTGTATTCCGGACCGCAACTTGTCACAAGGTCGTTAAATATCCTTTCCGAACTTATCATGGGATATTTCTTCAGGATGGAACGGTAAATATTCAGGTTTGTCTGCTGATCCCCGGACGCCAGCCCATACCTTTCATACGCTTCCTCGTACCGGCCCGCCTTAAGTAAAATTCCCTCACAATATTCATTGATTGCAAAAATCGGGGCGTTGAATAATTCTTTCCTGCATTCCTGGGCATAAGCAATCGCCTCGTCAATTTTACCCTGTTCCTCAAGGGCTTTTACACCGAAAATCTGGTATATCCACATCCCCAAATTAGGACTCTTCGTATAGTACATCAGCTCCGAATACCTTTTACAGGCCAAAAAACACGACAACAAGGGGATGGTTCCCCTTGAATAACTGGAAACTTTCTCATCCCCCAGTCTTTCCTTTTCCAGCGGCAATAAAATATTAACCCACTTTTCCGCTCGAACTTGTGTTCCGCATATTTGTCCCCAATATTGTCCGATGGATTCCAAGTAACCGTAACCGTCTTCCGTATAGGCGTTCCATATCTTGTTTATTTCAGCGTCTTCCAAAACCCCGTCTACCGCTGCCCGGGTTACAATTTCAACCATCGCCTGAATTGCGCTTCTTATGCTGTTTCCCAAAACACCCCACGAATCATCTACATGTTCAATCGCGGGAACTATCTTTTCCATGAATTTAACGGCCCCGGTCGCGGCTTCCGCTAAATCCGTCTTGCTCACCTTGTTTATTTCAGTGACCGCGTCCTTAACCCTCTTCGCGGCCAGCCTGGAACCTTTCCATCCGTATGCGCCGCTTCTGAAATATGAAATGAATTTCCATTTGTGTTTCACTGTATTGTCCTTGCGGATCTTATCTTGAGCCGCTGATCTGATAATCACATCACCAAGCCTATTAGTGATGTGATTATCAGATCATACAATCTTTTCCCACTCCGCGTCTGGCCCGCGGCCCAGGCACCGGATAACTTTGTCCTTTCGTAACTCAAACAAAGCCCGCTGTATTGTCGGGTAACTTATGCCGGGGCAAACACGCCGAAGATCGGCGAGATTAAAGCGCCCATTCATGCGCCGGATTGCATTGACTATCATCTCTCTTTTCGCGCCTCTTGCGTTTGTGATTTTTCCAACGCGCTCCTCAAATTCCTTGTATGCGGCGGTCAGCATTCCGACGAAGTAATTCCACCAAGGCCTAAGATCATGCTCCCCCTCGTGCCATTTCTGGGAACTCTTGTGGAGCGCTTCGTAATAGCTTTCCTTGCTTTCTTCCACAATCCTTTCCAGACTTATGAACCTTCCGACCTCATACCCGGCCGTATACAAAAGATACAGCGTCAGCAACCGGCCTATTCTGCCATTACCGTCCATAAAAGGGTGTATGCATTCAAAATCCAGTATGAATGATGCGATATTCAATAACGGGTCGCTCTTGCCGGCATCCGCAAATTGTTCATAATACCGGATGAGCTTCTTTATATACTCCGGTGTGGCTATTGCGGAAACGGTCTTGAAACGGACAACCGGGCGGCCGTCAGGCCGGACTTCGAGAATGGCGTTGTCTTTAGGTTTCCAGTTTCCTCCCTTTTCCTTTGTATATTTGCTGAGCGTCCCGTGCCAATTACGCAACAAGTCCGGGGTCAAACTCATCCGCCCATAATTAACATGTATCATGCTTAAAACATCGCGGTATCCGGCTATTTCCTGTTCAGGCCGGTCCTGTGGCTTCACCTTATCAAGAACAAGTTTTTCCACTCGTCCGCGTTCCGCGGTAATTCCTTCAATACGGTTTGATGATTCGGTGCTTTGAATAATTGCCGCTTGCCGTAGTGTATCGAGCACTTCAGGCGATTGTTCGCCATAGAGTGTCTGCCGTCCTCGATATTCACCAATCATCCGCACGCTTGAAAGAAGCTGATGCGATATCGGCGCGTCCAACAGGTAGTCATGTTCAAAGGATTTCATTGTCTTATTTCTCCGTGCTTTTTCTTTTCACGCAGTCATTTTCCCGTATTTGATGCCCTTTTTGTAGCTTTTTCCTTTTCTTGTCCCTTCCGAATCAATCCCAGGCAAAACTTACAGGTCACAAGGTTTTTATCCAGCGTCACCGCTTGTTTAGAGTAATCTTTGGCATTCCCTATCGCCCCTATTTTACATAGAGGCATCTTATTATTTTCAGGATGTAAGGCAAAATTAAGATGAACCTTTGGCATTGCTTATTTAGTTTTCGTAATTCCTGAATATTGTTAGATACAAGTCAATTCCCCAGGCTATCGTATTGTAATTGACCTCAAATCCTATGCGTTTATAGCTTATACTTGCGCTGAAATCCGGTCTTATCAAATAAGAGCCTTTCGGAACTTCAGGAAAATATTGAAAGTATCCTGCACCACCGGATATATCATAATATATTCCATCGCTTATTTTTTTATTATACAATAATCTCAGACTTCCGACAAATCCTCCCCTTGATGAACTTATCCAATCGTCTGCGATATCCTTTACATAATAACCTTCATATTGAAATTTAGTGCTGCCAATTAATCCAAAATAGCCATTAGTGCTCAGTTGATACGGGCTGAATGAAAACCTTAATCCAACCTCATAAGGAATCATTTTGCCGGCTTTAGCTCCTAAATACTCTCCATGCAAATCATAATTTTCTGAAGCTAATCCAACAGGATACCCAATAATAATAGATGTTCCTGTATATGCCCCTGCTATCGTAACGGTTATTAATATTGCAAAGATTATTTTTATCAATTGTGCCCCTCCCCTTTCGTTACCTCTCAATTATCGTCACTCCATTATTTCGTCTCTGGACCGCCACTACACTGTTGATTTCATCGGCAAGAGTTTCAACATCCGTTATTGCTTCAATCTTGAATACAGGGTTTGTTTTATCGTTGGTCTGGAAAATGATGTTTCCAAGCCCGAACGGTCTTAAATAGGCGGGTTTTTTAATCGTAGTATCAATAATCCGGAATAGCCGGCAATCCTGGATGGTCTGGTTAAAAACCCCGGTCTTTATCTTTATGGATTCGTCCTGAATTATATATTCCGTTGTCATTGTCTTGGCCACTGTTACTATAAGGAACAGTGTGGGAATAGCGGCCGCAATGAGTATCCAGGGCGAATACTGAATTCCAAGCATGACAATCACCGTATCTAGAATTACAGTCATCATGGCAAGGGAGAGGTGCTTAATAAGCGCAGGTGATTTCTTGTAATTCATTTGTTGTCCTGATTATTTATATGCCGGGACCTGTGGGGTATCGGCTTCACCTCTCGTTAATTTATCAAAGTGTTCCATCACTTCTTTGGAATACTTCCCTTGAGGGAACTTTTCGATATACTGTCTGGATTCATAAATCCCACTGGAACGAAGAGCTTTTTTCATGTAGAGCCATTCCAACCAGGCCTTAAGTTCTGTTTCGTATTTAGAGCCAGGGTATTTGATAAGAAAATCCTCAACCAGCTCAACTTGTCCTGTCTTTTTAGCCAACAAATAGACATCGGAAATAACGGCATCTTTATGTTCGGAAAGATTTTTTATCCTTTCGGCCTCGTACCTGGGATTTGCCTTTATGAATGAATCAATCGCGGCCGCATCATCACTGTTTAAAAGTCGATAATAGGCCTCTTCCGCATTAACTTTCCTGATACTGTCCATTTCTTCCAAGACATCAGGGGCATATTTAGCGACCTTCTCCCCTACCCTCTTCTTTTCCTTGTCATCCAAGGCCCTTCGGTATTCATACCTTGCCAAAGCCGGTATGGAATCCTTGATTGTAACCGCATCGTCCCTGTATTTCTGGAAATACGCCTTCTCCGGATCGTCTTTGGCAAGGATACCGCTCTGTTCAATCGTTCCTGAAATGATATCCGCCAGCCTTGTCATGCAATCATAATCAAGGGCCCTCCTGCAGGCAATTAAAGTATCCGCCTTTCCATTCAATGTAAGGTGCAGGTTTGCTTTGGCAAGAAGGTAAATGATTTCAGCATATTTTGGAGCCAGTTGCTCTACAATATCCTTCCTGTCATCCAGGGGAATTATCTTAAAATCCTCTATGGTCTTTTTCCCATAGATATTAACTTCAGTATATTTTCCCTTTTCATATCCCTTTTTAAGCATGGCGTAGCTGTCATTGAATTCCTTGATTTGCTTTTTGGAAAGGCGTTCAAATGGAAAGGCGATAAAAACGGTCAAGAGAACAAAAACAAACGCTTTCATTTTGTTTCTTTCCCGTTCTTGAGGTTTGTTTTGACTGAATCAGCGACCGTTTTAATGACTTCCAAGGCATCTTTTACCCGCTTGTCATCGCTTATGTTTTCAAATACTTTTCCTATGACAAATCCTTCTTCCAGGCCTGTCTCTTTGGCCTTACCTTTAACAAGTTCCCACTGATATGCCGGCATTTTAACGGCATTCACCACCATGGCCGTATCCTTCAAAGAAATTTTGTAGTCCACAATTTGTTTCTGGTGGTTTCCGTGTCCTGGTTTTAAGCAGTTCAGAATAATGATAAGGAGTATCAAAACGCCCCAGGCAATAGTCTGCCGGGGACGTTTCTTTGCTTCCTGAACAATGAGCTTCAGTTTTTCATTCATCTATGGTTCGACTCCGTTCGCCTCATCCTTTTCAATTTCAATTCCTTCGCCTTTGAGAAAAAGAAGGATGGCAATATAGGCGATATCCTTGGGTTCAAACTTTTTCCCTGACTTTTCAGATTCTTTGACCGCATATTCAACGAGGACCTGGTTCACCCTTCGGGGAACACTTAAGTTCAGCGGTATCATGATTTCATCGAGTGGTTTTTTCTTACGGCCCATTATTTATTCCCTCCTTCCGGTTTCATCTGTTTTTCCATTGCTTCAATAATAAGCGCATTCTTGGTGGGTATCTTATTCCCGCCCATTACCGCTTCTTTCTTTTTTTGATAAACGAACTCCTCATATCGTTTATCTATGGATGAGCTGATATAAATAGAAAAGGTTATTTTCGGATCGGTTATTTTATCCGCTTTCGTTTTCGCCTTTTCTATTTTTTCCTCTCCCCTATTGACCGCTTGAATTTCAGGCTCAGAAAGCGGTCTCTCCTCCCGGTTCAGCATCTGTTCCGCAAGCTCAGAGCCTTCCTTTTCAGCCTTTTGCTTCAATTTCTCTTTGAGAGATGATCCGGCGTTATTTTGCATTCATCGCCTCCCTCATTTTTTTGAAATTCAATTTTGAGATTTCTTTCTTGATAGTGTTCTTTTCATTGGTCAGGTTTGAGATAATATCAACTCTGGAAACCCCGAATAATTCCGAAACGAGGCTGATATAAGCGTCCGCCGTCTTCCCGGCGCCCGTTTTTTTGAGGAAAAGTGAATGAGACCTTTTCTTCGCGCTTTCCACGTCCTGGGAGGCCGGTATTTCTATTTGTGTCACCAGGTCCTTGAATAGTTTTCTTGCTGCATTCAAATAAGACAGCGCGGAAGCGGTATTCTTAAGCATGGAGGGAACTATCCGTATTTTATTGGCGGCTGTCCCGTAATTATCCTGTATGTGTTTGACGACTTTAGGGAGTCTGTCGAAAGAATACAGGTCCGAGGCGAATGGTATCAGTACCAAATCCGCGGCCAGGAGTGTCGCATTGGCCTTGTTGTCCATCTTTGGGCCGTTGTCGATTACAATAAAATTGAATTTGTATTCTTCCGGCAGCTCATCCAGTTCCTTGATGGCTTTTGTGAAAAATTCAATTTTCATATGCTCATCACGGAGAGCTTCGGAACCGGGAACGATGCTAATATTATGGAAGCTCGTTTCATAAATGTTATCAATAATGGAGGCCCCGCTTACCACATTAAAAAGATTGTGTTCCTTGCTCACTTTGTCCATGACGTCCATTCCAAGGATTGTCCTTGTAAGATTGCATTGTTCATCATTATCAATGAGCAAGACTCGTGTTTTGAGTTTTGTAAATGTAAGGGCCTCCCCCATCAGCCAGGACATGGTTGTTTTACCAACGCCCCCCTTCTGGTTATAAACTGTCACGATCCTCATTTTTCCTCCTTTAAAAATATTATCTGTTAGTCATGTTAGTTCTGTTAGTCATGTTAGCCTTACTTTCATAATATAATTCATTTTAATTATTTATCCAAGTATTTATAGTTACTTGGCTTTTATTTTATTATCAACACATGTTTTATATGTTTGTTCTGTTAGATATGTTAGTCATGTTATTATATTTCTATTGTTAGTATTGTTAGCCCTGTTTAATATGTTAGCGATGTTAGCGCTGTTAGCGCTGTTACGTCTGTTAGCCTTGTTAGTTATGTTAGTTCTATTTGTTATGTTAGCCCTGTTATATATGTTAGTTGTGATTGCTATGTTTGCTCTGTTAGTATTGTTAGTCCTGTTTGTAATGTGTGTTTTGTTAGCTTTGTTTCCTTTGTTTCTTATGTTGGTATTGTGAGCTATGTTAGCATTGTTAGTTTTAACGGTTTTTGTTTGTCCTGTTAGCCCTGTGAGTCATGTTTGTTCTGTTAGATATGTTAGATTTATTTAGGGAAATATAATATATCTGGTAATAAATGATTTATTTCCTTGCTTTTCTTTGTTTCGTCTGTTATATTCTAGTCAATTGTGAAACACAAAGCGCTGATTAGGCTTAACCGACTTGTAATCTTTATTCAGAGCTTTGTTAAATGCACCAGGATTGAATATCTGACATAAAAACGGGTAGGAGGGGGGTGACTTCCTCTCCTGGCTTTAAAAACGCTCTGGTGAGTTCCTGAACGGATCGTCGGGTTTTTAACCAGGGCATATCGGTTCCAAAGGGATGCTCTAAAAAAAAGGGCCGAGGAATTAGTAGTTCCTCAGCCTTTTGACGCAGTTGATAATTATCCCAACTCGCTATGGGGATAATATAAGCTAAAAGGCGTCTGAAAAGCAATACCTTTTTGGTTCATGGAGGTTTTTGCTTATGGCGCCTACCACGCGTCCGTTCATTCTTTTCCACACAAACTTCAAGAATTTCTTCGGTTCTGGTATTCCTGATACCAGGCGTAGACCATCATCAAAGCCCACGTTCCGGGCAGACCTTTTCTTGATTGAAAAGCTTGTAGAAAGTTATAGTTTTATTAACAAAGACAAGGGTATTTTGAATACTCTTTATGCGAGCGCAACCACGATAGGAAAGTGGCTTTCAATGTCTCCAAGACTGGTTTCGGAATGTATCTCTAAGCTTAGTTCAAATGGATATATTGCAACGCAAAAGAACGGTCAATATTTGATAAAGAAAAGCTTATTCAAATCACGAGGAACCGTTGCCATTTACTCCGACTTTCTGCGTAAGGAACAGATAAAGCCAATGACTAAAATGGTTGCCATATTGTTGTGGATATTCAGGGATAACAAAAGCGTATCATCGTGCGTAATAAGTAAGCTTCGGATAACAAGAAGAAGCTTTCAGAATCATATCAGAATCCTTCGTTCAGAAGGTATTCTATCTAACATTGATTATACATTCATTGAGGCAATCGGCCCGGTAAAAGAACGCATTCAAACGTCTGATATTGCCGCATCCAGGCAGCTCAATGAATGTGAAAGAAACGACATTCAGAATGTGAAAGAAACGGCATGTAATAGTATTGCTTTTAATAATAATAACTGTATTAACAACGGTGAATATATTAACCTCTTGGGTGACACAGTAAGCGTGCCTATCAATACAGACCCAGTAGTTAAATCCATTGTTGAAAATGAGAAGAAAGAACTGGAGGAAAAGATACGGCAATCGGAGCAATTAGAATACATCCGGAACAACTGCATAAGCCTGTTTGAAAATGAATATACCATGATGTTCGAAGACCTTAACAGAATCTTCCCGAATACAGGTTATGAACCGAAGGTACAAGCTATATATCAAACACGATTCAAAGCATCAAAAGGGCTTGTCAGAAACAGGCTATCTTATGCCATCGGAATCATCAACACATTTGAGCGTATTTTCAAGGGTCGGTTATACATTCCAACAGTTGCAAGGATGGGGGATATCATCAAGCAATTTGAGGTCAAGAAACAGGCGATTCAGAAGGTAAAGGACAGCGCAAATGAGAATGCTGAACAGGTGCAGTTAGAGGCCATGAACAGAGAGCAATTAATGGCAATGGATAGACTCTCACTGGACACGGCAATTGATGAGTTCAAAAGCCTTAAGGACCCGACCGGATATGTGTTCCGGAATATGGACTTTGAGATGGCAGTATCAGTCATTGCAACGGATAAAGAATTTGTTAATAAAATACTAAATAAAGCGCGTTAATTATTCAAAAACGCCTCAAAAGATACCGTAGAGTGAATAGTGGAGTGGTTTCACTCCTAAAAACACTCCATTTCACACACACATTATCAACGAGTTAGCCTCATCTCTGCTGGCAAGACCCCACCCTCACAACGAAAGTAAATATGTAAGAGGTGATGGTGGGGTCTTGCCAGCAGAGATGGTAACAATATATTTTGTGTGTGTGTTAAGAAAATACAATTAGAAATAAAATAAATTAGAAAAATAAAACAAATAAAAAAAAAATAATTATGAGTTACAAAGATAGCAGTATTATGAGATGGATATATGAGGTAGGAATATGTTCAGAAACAGTATTAATGAGTATATTTTATAAAGAGGATAAGAATAGAAAGAAAGAGAATAAGAATGAAGAAATAAGAACAGAGACAAATACAAAAGACAAAGACAAAGAAGAAGACAAAAACAAAGAAGGAAAAAAAGAAAAAGACCAGGAAGGAAACAAAAACAGAAAAAGCGAAGAAAATGAAGTAACAGATAGCGGATACAAAGAAAATAATGACACCAATAATGATACATCAAATGAAGATAACAAAGAATATAGCAATGGAGATAATGACCGTAATTCGGACGGAAGTAAAAAGGCATTAATAAATGATTCAGGAAAACCGAAAAAAAAGATTTATACGAAGGAGATGAATAACTTCAGAAGTAAGCATATAACGCCGCTAATAAATAGTGATATGATGGGGTTCTTTGATGTTAATGATAAGATGGTTACGATTGAGAGGTACTATTACTTAAGACGCAAGGGTTATGTTGTCGCAAAAAGTGATGCACGTGATGGTTCGAGCTGCTATATCATGGCAAGGGATTTTAAAAGATTAGAGGTAATTAAGAATCTTGATACGGAGAACACCTACCGATATCTTGCAACATCCAAAATGAAGCCAAGTGAATCAAAGCATCATGACTTCCTTGTTAAAATAAAGTATATCATAATGTGTGTTCTTGGTAAGCCTGTAATCTTCCATGACCTTTTAACGGCAGATAATCCTTTGTTCGTTAAGAAAAGAACTGATTTATTGATTAAGAGAGCGGATAACAAATATACTTCGATTGAATATGAGAGGTCGCTAAAGAACAATCGAGAATACATAGGATACAGCGTATCAAGCCGTGGTATCGTTTATAACAATCCTGGCTTTATTAAGTCGAGGCAAGCAAATGATTTCCTTCCCAAAGGACATACATTAGACCGTGTCATTATTGTTTGTGAAGATGCTTATATCTTGAATACAATAATGAAGCATATTCATTCTCTTTCGGTACCGGATGCCAACGGTAAATACCTGGTTGCGGATAAGTTTTATCTCATCAACAAATCCGAATATGGAAGTGTTGCGGAAATGATATTAAAAGGGTCTTGTATTTATTGCAAGAGGCAAAGCAAAAATAATACATTGGATTACCTTCAAATCCCATTTAGAGATTTGGTACTGAAGGATTAAATCACCGCATTTTTTATCCGTCGTCCCGACGTCGAGGTTTTTAACTTCTCTGGTACCTTTATTTGTTCCCATAATACGACCATAAACGGGCACCACATGACCATATATGGTCATATGATAAAAGAAGAGCTTTCGTCTGCATTCAGGCCAATTAATTCGTTCCAACGACATTCCACAGGGTTAACCGCTTTAACTTTTAGCGGGATACCGAGAATGCTTTTAACCTAACCCTGAAATTATACTTTTATAAACTTTGGCATTGTAATTGCATTCAAATTAATGGTTGTTAAAGAACCATTAAGCAAATCATATCTTGATGAGGCCACGATAAAGCGCCAAAGCTCATGGGATATCTCAGAAAATATATTTAATTAAAAGGAGTGTTCATGGACAATTCGAGGACCCAAAAGCACAATTCCCAGCTTTTCAAATTTATGGGAATTTTTATTCTTACTTCAGCGGCTTTAGCCTTCTGCGCTGAAACAGGGGATGGGGCTACTATAAATGCCAGCCTTCAGAAGATAATAGTAATTGTAACGAAATATATTATACCAGGCCTTGCTACCCTTGTGATCATTAAAGGGGGCGTGGACATGATGCAGGGCCGTCCTGATGCCCTTAAAACAATCATCATGGCCATTATTGGCCTTGTCATATCCCTGGCTGCGGGCATCTTTGTTGCCTCCATCCAGAGCGCTGTTTCTTAATGAAAGTTTTCCAGATATACAGCGGCAAGCCGAAAAGGTGGGGGATGACCATTGGTCATCAGATATGCGTTCTTTTATCCCTTGTCCCCCCCCTTTGGCTTGAAAAGCTCTGGCTACTCCTTGTTTTCATCCCTTTGGGATGGGTTGTTGGGAAAACGATTTCAAACGAAGACGCTTATTTGCTTTCAAAGATTAAATCGTGGTTTCATCCCAATTATATCGTGGGAAATTATTTTCGCCATACTTTTTCAAATAAACTGAAATAAATGGTCGGAAGCGGATTTGAAGCCTTAAGCAGTTGCCGGGGTAAATACAGGGCTACCGATGCCTTGCGTTACTTTGGAATTTATGATTCAGCCATTATAACGGTGTCCGGGCATGTCTGTATAGGGTTTTATGTTGCTTTTAAGGATTTTAATGAAAAGTCCGGTTTTATCAAATTCATACATGCCCTTGACCCTTCCTTGGAATCGGTTCATCAGGTTTATTGCGTCTATTCAAAAAGCAATGTACTTTTCTTTTATTTTCTGACACTCCCATATCCATTCTCCTCCTCATCTTCTTTTCTCAATATCCTGCCTAAATTTTCAATAGCAGGGGAGGAGGACAAATGGAAAGAGGTCTTAAAAACTCTTTCAAGGATTCGCCTGGATGTTCTCTCAATATTCCCGAATAGCCAGGTTTTGACGGATATGGGCCTGAATAGTTTCATCAATCTTATTTTAAACAAATCCAATTCTCCGGTTGAGGATTTCAGACCCCGCGTCTTTGATGATTTCGCGCTCGACTATGATTCTTTCGCATATAATGGAGAGCATCACGCTTTCCTTAAGCTTAAGAATTTTCCGTCAAAGCATATTTTATCAGACCTTCTTTTCGGGCAACGTTTTGAATTCCCTTTTATAATCAACTGCACAATTACAAAACCAACCGTCCAGGCTTCGAATGATATTTATTTCAAGGAAAAGGACTTCAAATCACAGCAGGACATTCTTTTCACGAATAAGCCTTCAGGGTCTCTTGTTGGAGACAACATTTTCCTGACTGAAAGCACAGGAGACTATGTTTACCAATATGATTTGAAGGTCCTGTTTTTTGAGCATGACCTTAAGGTCCTTCATTCCAATGTGAATAAATTTCAGTCCCGGATGCGGGACTTTGGCCTTATTTTTTCAAGAGAAGAAATGAGGTTATTGAATTCCCTGACCTCTTTCTTTCCGGGGCTATCATTCGTTTTCGGGTCCGGAACAAACATCTTAAATGCCGATGCCAAATACCTTCTTCCCTGGAATAAAGATTCCTATGAATTCCTTGAGAAGGAAATCGACGTTTATCCGGAATTTGTTGAAGAAGTTCCTATTGATTCTGACATTGTTTTCTCCGCACCCAAGATAGAACGGGGGAGCGGTGAACTTGCGGAAGGTGTTTCAGATGAAGAGACTCTTTCAAAGGCTCCATTGCAAGTAACAGGGGAATCTTCGGCTATTGGTACTAAATCTTCCATATCCGTTCCCGATGCCATCGCGCCGATCCAGAACAAGGAGCCCTCTTCTCAGATAAAAAAGAAAGTCATAACCGAACAGCCCAAATCTCCGGAAAATATAGAAGACCCTTATATAATTTTCTAAATAAAATGCACATACAATCATTTAAAGAATCCTATTCTCATAAATCCTTTTCCGACGTTCTGAATTATTTTACCATTCAGAACGATACCATTTATCATGACAACGGCGATATTACCGGCCTTATAAATGCTCCTATTGCCGTTGTGAATGATGAGTCTGTTCTTTCTGAAATCAACAAGCGTATGTGCGACTTCTTTGAAATACTTCCTATTGACGCCGAAATGCAGTTCTATTATACAAGGGCTTTTGATAATTCTCCTATCATTGTCAGGGGGGGGCCGCCCAAAAGAATTGTGCATTTTTTGAATAAAGCCAGGGAGGATTATTACAATTCTACGGTCCGCATGACCACGGCTGTTATCATTGCCATTACCATTAAGAACAAGGTCGTCGAAGACAGCAACAAAGGCAATGATATCAAAGACAAGTTTTCATCCTTTTTTAAGAAGGGCGGATTCAAATATTCCAAGCAATATGTCCTGGACAAGCAAAAAACCCTTGACGGAACGATAGATAAGCTCGTTAAGCTTTATACTGATTCAAAAGGCTCCGCTGTTTCAAATAGATTAGCCGACATCGAAATAGTGCGCTTCTTCTCCCTTCTTATTAATCATGTCCCCGATACCTTCAGCCAATCCATTGATGATATATTCAACGGGGATGTGGTTTTTAACAGGAAAGAGGGCAATTACTATTATAACGGTCAATATCACGCCTTTCTTTCCATGTGGAAGAAAGGCGTTCCAAAGACCATGAAGGACGACTTTCTCCTGTTCCTTTTCTCAGAGGAAATCAGCAGTCTGCCGTTTACGGTTTTTAATTGCGTCCGCTTCGCGGATAAGGAAAAGGAGCTGGACAATATCCAAAACATGCGCTCCTTTTCCCAATCACTTCTTGGCGCACCAGGCTTTCAAAAACAGAAACTCAGAATCCAGCAGGAAATAGCAAATTTTGAGGAAATTGAATTTGTTTGCCGTGATGAACATTACCGCATCGTTGAACTCAGCTGGTCCGTTCATCTTTGGGCAGAAAGCCCTGAAAAGCTTCAATTCATGATGAATCAGTTTCATACTTTAGCTTCCGGTAATGGTTTCCGTTTCACTCAAGAGACTTTTAATATTACATCCATTTACCGGTCCATGTTCCCAGGGCTCTTTATTCATAATGAAATCCGGTTCAAGATGATGACCGGAAACAGTCGCGCTCTTCTTCCGATTATTTCAACCCCGACTATCCTTCCCAATCCTAAAAGCCAGAACCTTGTTTATTTCTTCAATCGCTTTGGCGATATCGTCAGATACGATCCATTTGACAGCCGCTGCCCGAACTGGAATTTCTGCATTGTCGGAGGCTCCGGGTCCGGAAAGAGCTTCTTCACCAATCAGCTCCTTTTCCAGCAACTTCCCTCGAATCCTAAGATATTCATCGTGGACAAGGGAGGCAGCTACCGGCGTCTCATTGAAAACTTGGGCGGCACTTACATTGCGGTGGATTATGAACACAAAGCCAATTTTTCAATCAATATCTTTGACGGCCCCTATTCCGCCGAAAAGGAAATATTCCTTATCGCGCTTCTGGAACAGATGATTGTAGATAAGGCAAGCCAGTATATTTCAAAAAGTTTCAAGGCTATCTTCCAGCAGCTCATCACTCAGGCTTATGACGATACCAACAATAATGAAAACGACGTCCTGAATCTTGAAATATTCGTGGATAATTACATGCGGATGAACACACAGACAAAGTCTTTGTGTCCTCCTCTCGAAATGTATATCCACGATGGAAGCTACGCTTCCTTTTTCCGTAAAACCAAGATTGCCAAAACTTATGATTATGTCTGCTTTGATTTGGACGCTTTAGGAAATAACAATGACCTCATGCCCATCCTGGCATTGGCAATTGTGAATCTTATCTGGCAATCAATAACAACGGACCTTACCAGGCGTAAGGTCATTGTTATTGACGAAGCTTGGGCGGCACTGAAGGACAGCTCCGGCCTCTCCGCCTTTATTGATGAATTATACCGTACTGCCCGTAAACATAACGGCTGTGTCAGCCTTGTCACTCAGTCTTTGTCGGACATTCTCCGAACCTCACTCGGTGCAGGCATAAAGACCAACACCTCCTTTTTCTATATCCTGAAAACAAAGGATGACGCCCAGACGCTTGTCCAAATCGAGGACATCAACCAATACACATTCGAAAAAAAGATTAAGACCCTTCAAATGCTTAAAGGTCAATATTCCGAGGTTTATATGCACTGTCCCGGCGTCTATACCGATGTTCTCCGTGTCCGGCCCTGTATGACCGACTATTGGGCTTCGACAACGGACGCCGGGGACAAAAACAAAATGGCAGATGTGACAAAGAGGCTGGAAAACTCCCTTGGAAGAAAACCTGCGCTTGAAGAAATTATAACCGACCTTATTAAATCTTAAAAAAAGGAGTGTCTTATGGCAGAACAAAAAGGCTTTGCAAGATTTCGCGTGAAAAAGGGGGGAGCCCCTTCATTCTTCGAAATCGAACTTGGTAAAATCAGCGTGGATGCCCGAGTAAAGAAACTCATTGAAGCCGTAAAGAAAAGGTATAGCGATACCGCTAAATATGGTAACAATGCCATAAAAACAAACGGTGAAACCGTCACTATTCTTCTTGAACAGATGGTTTATGCAAGGTCAAAGAAGAAATCCGCTCGGAATAAGAAGAAGGAGCAAAAGGCGGCGGCACAATAGCGATTTCAATTGTGCCCTTTACAACAAGGGCACTGATTAATGATATTTAGCCTATGTTTTTTACAAATGAACAAATCCAGTTTGTTCTGGAATTATTGCGCGAAGAACATGACCGCAATATTGGTAGCTATAACGCGCTTTCCTCCTTGTTTCATAAGGCGCAAAGCGCTGATTATATCCCTCCTGAAGCCCTGGAAAAAGTCCTTTTCAACCAGGGTTTTTTATACACCTGTCAGGAATTAATTTCCATAGTTTCAAAAGCCAAAGGAGGGGAGGGGACCGCAATGGATGGGGTACTACGGTTCAGGATTTCTCTGGATAAACCCCTTTTGCTTTCTTTCTTATTAATCCTTGTTCGGAGTTTCGGGGATAATAGTCCTGTTGCCCTATCCGTCATTGAGGCCATCGAAGCCACCCTCTCTTCTAACCCTCAATGAAAATACATACCCAGGAAATAGATAAGGCACAAATTCATGAGCAGGCCCCTAAAGGGTTTCAACTATTTTGTCTGGTTCATTTAGGTTGTGCTAACGTGTGTGAGAATAGCATTTTAGGGCAAGAGGGCCTTTTGCAAACCATAACCGCTAATCAAATAACGAATATGCGAGATGTAAACGCCCCCCCCCCCATCACCACTTGTCAAGCTTTAGCATTCTCATCACTTTTCCGCCTTTCTATTCAAATTTCTTTTGTAAGAAGCGCCCAGATCGATGTGGACAAAACCTATCCGAAAATCCGTTTAACGACATTCAATCACGACGAATGAACAAATCCAAACGAATTCTTTTGATAGATGATGACGAAAGGATTACTTTCGGCTTCTCAAAATATCTGCAACACCCTGGTGTAGACGTGGATTGCGCACATTCATTAGAAAAAGCACAACATTGTATGGCTACTTATCAGTATGATGCGGCTATCATTGATCTGTGGTTATCCTCCTCTACCGAAATAGAGGATTTTGTCTGTATACGGCTTCTCCGTGCTTGTCAGAAACATTGCAGAATTCTTTTGCTGACCGATTCCGAAGATAATCGCCTCCAGGAACAAGCAAAATTGTTTAATGTAGATTTATTTTACCAAAAACACATAGAGCCAAGAATAATCAAAAAAACCCTTGAGTCGTTTGGCATTTACACCGTTTGATTGGGAAAGCAATATTACACCTAATTTTAAAATAAGCGATAACAGCAATGAATCAATCGGGTTCCGCAAAAAATGCCTGGGGTATGAGCGCAATAAAACAGAATGACATCCTGATCATAAGCATAGAGTACACCGTGCATCTGGAAAGCGCCGATGATTTTCAGAAAGAAATCGACCGGTTTCTCGAGGAAAGTATTACTAAATTCGTGCTCAATATGGAAAAATGCAAATACATTTCAAGCATAACCCTTGCGGCCGTTATCAACTTAAAAAAGAAATTGCATTCGTTGAATGGCGACATCAAACTAGCCCGGGTAAATGAGCTTATCCGGAAACTCTTTGAAAAGACCAATGTCTTCAAAATATTGGAAATTTACGACACCGTCGAAGATGCTATCGCTTCATTCAAAAAGGTTTCTTGAATTGAGTAAAACTATAACCCCACAAAAGGAGTCCTAAAATGGCAATTGTCAACAAAGAACAACTCATCAAACTTCAGAAAACCCTGAAGACCGATGCGGCTATCGGAGCAAAATACGATATTAGCCGCCAAGCCATTCATCAACTTCGGCGTAAATATGACATCAAATCCATCCGCGATAAAAACATAGAACGGAACAATAAAATTGCTGCGCTGTATAAAAAGGGCAAAACGGGAATCGTGATCGCCAAAGATATGGACCTGTCCATATCACAGGCGTATCGGATAATAAAGAAGTTGTCAAAACGGTCATAGTTTATTTAGACCCCGTGGGGATGATAAATTTCATCCTCTTGTCGGCGCAAATATGACAGGGTTTCATTCTAACAAAAAGGAGTAACGGATGGCAAAGAAAGCGACACTCGGAGAAAGAAAGGCCAATTCACCGGCCCGGCTGGACGATTTTATCGACAAGGTTAAGGCCAGAGCGCTTGAACTTTATCTCGAAAGGCAAAGCAAAGGAAAGCCTGGCGATGAAATAGGCGATTGGGTCGCAGCGGAGAATGATATTAAGGCGAAATACAACATCACCTGATACTTGTTGATATTTACGACAGGATAATGCATCGGCGTAGCAATTTGAACATTAGCCTTTTCCTCTTAGATAAGGCAGGGGGAACTCTAATTTCCGCAATATAAAGCCGGAAAACGGCAAAACAAGTTAAAATCTTATGGACGCAAACATTCTTATCGTTGATAACATTCCAGGCCAACGCAGGGCTTTGGAAAACATGCTAAAGGAGGCGGGCTGTACAAAAGTCCGCGCCTCCAATGACGCCAAAGAAGCGATGGCCATTATTACTTCAGAGCCAGGCATCAATACGGTAATAACGGAATGGGATTTACCGGGCAAGTCCGGCATCGAGCTTCTTACTTTAATCAAATCAAACGACAAACTGCATGCGATTCCTGTTTTCTTGACATTCAAGATAAAATCAAAGGACGAAATCTTAAAGGCATCCCAAGCTGGAGCGGCGGGTTTCATTGTGAAACCGTACAAACTCGAAGTGATAAAACAGAAAATTACGGAAATCCTGAAAACAGATGATATCCATGAGGTACCCAAAGATAAAACGCTTAATCTGGATAATACGGATTTAAAAGAGATATAGCTGAATGAACTGTCATACAAAAAGCATGAACCGGTCAATGCATACAAAAGGGTGTAGTGGATAAACGCAATACTACTTTACAGCCCTCATGTCCGGTATGCAATAAGAATGATGCTACCGATGTCTTGGATAAGGGCTTAAAATATATCCTTAGGCGGTTGACAGAAAATAACAGATTCGTGTGTAGAAACTGCAAAGTCACCTGGCAGAAAAAGGCACCGGACTGCTATTTGGATTTAAAGTCTAAGGAGGGCTATTCGCTAAGAAAGCCCCATTCTTAATGAAAGGGAAAGGAACGGCATTCCAAGGCATGAGAACGGCGATTGGCTGCAGGCTGAAGCGTAAATAAAGATAGGATGAAACATCGAATAAAGAAGGCCCATTGAAGAGTACCATTAAAATCCGTGAGTATGATAAAATCATCATTATCGATCTGCCGGAATTCGTGAATAGGGGCAGGGAAGATATTGATCTTAAATCAATTTTCATGGAAGTCATCGCGAAGAATAAAAATGTGGGCGTCAACCTAAAAACCACCGCCCATATCGACTGTGGCATCGTTTTTGCGCTTTTGACTGCGGAAAGGAATATTCAGCAGTCCGGAAAACAGCTATATGTCATCGGCGCTTCGGCGCAGGTAAAAGAACTCCTTGCCGGGGCCAGCATTAATCAGATCATTCCATTTATCAATGACGAAAAGGACCTTTTGTAATGAAAGAGACATTCTCATGAAAGTTCTCATGTTCGGCTGGGAATTCCCTCCCTTTATCAGTGGCGGGTTGGGGACCGCCTGTTTCGGTATCACCAAAGGACTGTCGCATCATAATGTCGACGTATCTTTTGTCCTGCCTACCAAGCGGGGCCAGAACATCGGCACCCATATCCGCGCACTTGCTGCCGATGAAATACTTTATTCCACCGACTTTGAGCGCGTCATTGGCAAACTGGCGTTCGAAAAGCGCGTCAAAGCCGCGGCCTCCTTTTCGCTCTCTCCTTATTTCACACAAACATATTTTAAAGAGATTTTCCAAAACATGGAAAATTTGCGGCAAGCCCTAAAAAAGAGTAAAAATAGCAGCATCCTCGACTTTACTGGCAATTACGGCCACAACCTTTGGGCCGAGGTCAACGGGTACGCTGTCATCGGGGAATACCTGGGGCTTACCGAAGATTTCGACGTCATCCATGCGCATGACTGGCTTACCTATCTGGCGGGCATAAACGCCAAGAAAGCGAGCGGAAAACCGCTTGTGGTGCACGTACACGCCACTGAGTTTGACAGAAGCGGCGACCACGTCAACCAGGACGTTTACAATATCGAGCGTTACGGCATGGAAAACGCAGATAAAATCATTACCGTCAGCCATTATACCAAGAATATCGTGGTAAACCGATACGGCATCAACCCGGACAAAGTTGAGGTTGTGCACAATGCCGTGTCCAAGGACATACTGTTTGACCGGGGAAGCATGAACAAGCCGTTAAAAGAGAAAATCGTTCTGTTCCTGGGCCGTGTCACCATGCAAAAAGGGCCGGATTATTTTATTGAGGCCGCCAACCTGGTCCTGAAAAAGTTCAAGGACGCTCGTTTTGTCATGGTCGGATCCGGCGATATGCTCCACCGTATCATTAACCGAATGGCCTACCTCCAGATTGCTTCCCGTTTCCATTTTACAGGCTTCCTCAAGGGCGCGGACGTGGAGCGCATGTATGCCATGAGTGATTTGTACGTGATGCCCTCGGTGTCCGAACCTTTCGGTATCTCCCCCTTCGAGGCGCTTCTGTACGACGTCCCTGTCATCATATCAAAGCAATCGGGCGTGGCCGAGGTCCTGAAAAGCGCCGTCATGGTGGATTTCTGGGACGTGGAAAAACTGGCGGACAAGATTGTTCAAATCCTGAAGGACGAAAAGGTTGGCCGCGCAATCGTTGAAAAATGCAAGGACGAACTAGAGCACATCTGCTGGGAAACTGCCGGCAGTAAGATTAAGGCTATTTACGAGACGTTATTGCATTATATTTAATTGACACAGTACGGAGATTGGGAAGTGGAAACCTCCTATAAAATCAGAATACCCTACGCAGCATCTGAAATGTCTGTGCGAGGAGGAAGGATGCAAGCCTAGAGTGTCAAAATGAGAAAAAGAACCGTTTTTAGCATTGCTGTTTTCACGACCCTTTTTGGTTTGCTCTTCCAGTACCGCATACTGTCATTTTTAAGACGTCTCGATTTTAATGTGACGCCGTTCGGCACCAAGTTCACGTTGCCTTTCACGGCCTCGGATTTCCCTGTGGGCGCTTTGCCATTCTATTATACGCTGGATTATCTCAATACGGTATGGTTTACCACGCTTTTGGGGCTTTTCATTGCTGGAGGCGTGATTGTGTTTTTCCGGCATCGCCTTCATCTCCTTTCCGGCGGGCCGAGATGGGCGCAGGTAGGCGCCGGCACGCTTTTGGGATTGCCGAACCTGTTCTGTTCCTGCTGCGCGGTAAGTGTGGCTGCGGGACTTCAAAGGGCAGGAGCGGCACCGGGAACGTTGCTCTCCTTCTTTTTGGCCGCACCAAGCCTGAACGTAGTGGTCATCCTGCTGGCTTTTGAAATGCTGCCGTTAAAACTGGCCGTGGCCCGTTTGGTACTTGGAGCGGCCGCAGTCATCCTGCCAGCGATCATTCTGGCGAAACAAACGTTCACCGGAGAAGCGAAACCCATTCCCGCATCGCCCGTGGAGAGAGAGTCCGCTGCAGCGCTCCTCGGGGAATGGCTGAAACAGACCGGTCTGGTGGCAAAAACCGTCTTTCCCTTCCTGTTATCGGGGATTGTGATCGTCAGTATTGTCAAAACTTTGCTTCCCTTGGAGGCAATCGCAATCCAATTATCCGACGGCCTTCTTTCAACGGTGGGTGCGGCGGCCCTTGGCACGTTCATCATGGTGCCGACCTTCACCGAGGTGCTCTGGGTGAGTGAAGGCCTGAAGCATGGCCTGGGGACGGGACCGGCCGTCGCGCTTTTAACGACGCTTCCCGCGGTAAGTTTTCCCTCCTTGTGGGCGCTGGGAAAGGTAACGGGCTCCTATCGGACGGCCGCAATTCTCGGTTTGATTATTTTCTTGCTTGGCGCTGGTGGAGGACTGGTCTTCAGTTTATTCTAAAGCCGAACAGTAATTGGATGCAGAATTTTATGCTGGAAACTTTTGTTCACCCTACGGCTAAGATATATGAAAGACAAGACCGAATCAATATCATTAGCAAATAAAAAGACATTATCTAAACGAATAGATGGAGGCAAATAGTGAAGCTCAAAACGCTATTGGTGGTTTTCCGCGCTAACTTTCTCTTGCTGTCGGTTGTGCTCGGTTTTCTGGGCGGCAGTCTAGCCTGGTACGAACACCGGAAATATGGTAGTGATTTCAATCTCGCCTATGCTATCCTTGCCGGTATTGGGCTTATTATTACCCATATCAGCGTCAATGTATTCAACGACTATTTTGATTCCCGCAATAAGCTCGATTACAAAACTCCGCGTACACCATTCAGCGGTGGCAGTAAGGCGATTACCGACGGACTGATTACGGAAAAGCAAGCGCTATGGCTGGCCATCGGGACGCTAACCCTGGTTGTGCCTATCGGCATCTTTTTCATTCTGGTGAAGGGTTGGCTTCTTCTCCCCCTGCTGGTTGTAGCCGCTTTAATCATCGTCCTCTATACCCCCATCATTCTTCGGATGGGCTATCCGGAGTGGACGGCGGGATTGGGATTGGGCACTCTGCCAATTCTGGGATTGTACTTTGTCCAGACCGGAGAGTACACAATCACAGCCGCGATTGCCGCCGTTCCTTCGGGTATCCTTGTCCACAATCTGCTCCTGCTCAACGAATTCCCGGATGTGGAGGCAGATAAGACCGTGAAGCGGCATACCCTGCCAATAGTTACAGGCAAGAAGATCGCCGCGATCGTGTTTTCCTTCCTGACCGTCTTCACATACCTCTGGATAATCGGCGCTGTGTCCACCGGCTATATGCCCTCTTTCACCCTACTCGGTTTGCTCACCCTGCCGCTCGGTTTCAAGACGATCAGTGGCTCTTTCAAGTTTGACGATATGGGCAAGCTGATACCGGCGATGGCAAACAACGTTTTGGTCGTCCTACTGACGCAACTGCTGATGGGCGTCGGGTTTATTTTGGCTGGGGTATTTTGTCGGTGATTGAGGAAAGGCTAAAGGGTCATAAAAGGCCTCTCCACGGGATTTTCACCGCAGTACCGCCGCGTTATGACTTGGTCAATCGTATCTTTACATGGGGCATGGATGAATGGTGGCGGCGGCGTACGGCGTTCATTTGCTTGCGGACACAACCGGAGCGGGTGATGGATCTCTGCTGCGGCACCGGTGACCTGGCGATCTGGCTGGCGCGGTTGGCAAAACCCGGGACCGAGGTGATAGGCCTGGATTACAGCCTTCCCATGCTGAAGTTAGCGAATGAGAAAGCGACCCCCTCCCTTTTTAAGACCAGACTAAGCTTTATTCACGGCGATGTTAATGACCTGCCTTTCCCGGACGGGCATTTCGACAGTATTGGAATCTCCTTTGCCTTTCGCAATCTGACCTATAAAAATCCCCACATGGAGCGTTATCTCAAAGAAGTGGTTCGGGTAATAAAGCCGGGTGGGGAGTTCGTCATCGTGGAGTCTAGTCAGCCCTCGAATCGTTTGATACGCGCACTCGTCCATGCCTATGAGCGTTGGTTTGTTTACTACGCGGGCTACTGGATTACCCAAAATCGACCTGCCTATAAGTATCTTTCCGAATCGGCACAGCGTTTCTATACGGCAGAAGAACTGGCCAACTTGCTCATTGCGGCCGGATTTAAAAAGGTTGATGTGAAGCACCTTTTCTTCGGAGTGGCGGCGATTCATATTGCGGTAAAATAAATGGCAAAAGGGAACATGCAAGAATATTTAACAATCCGCGAATTAGATAAAATTGTCATTGTTGATATTCAAGAAAAGTTAATTGAGGACGATAAATACGACCTGCTTCTGGACACTCTCGCGGAAGTTACAGAAAGGAAAAAGAACGTAGGGATAAACCTGAAAGCCATTCAGCATCTTAACAGCCGGACTATTCATGTCCTATTGGTTGCCATAAAGAAAATCCATCATTATTCAAAAGAATTATATATCATCAGCCCATCGGAAACCGTGGAAGCGCTATTTTATATGAATAATTTGGACCGCATCCTTTTCATTGTTGCCAATGAAAAAGAACTTATTGATTAGGACTTGAATGCTTTTGAAACATCTGCCGCAGATAAGGTGAAGAAATGAGATATTTAATCATCGCCATAATTCTGAACGTCGCTCTTGTAACACTTACCATTATCGCTGGTTTCTCCCAGGTAGAGGCTTTCGGGTTTTGGAACATCATAAAAGTCGAGATAGTCGCTTTTATATATTGGGGATGCGCTGTCTTCCTTGGTATGGCAATCAGCCAATTTATGAGAAAAAAAGATTAAAAATATTGCCTTAGTGGCCACAGCAAGAGCCTCTTAAAAGAAACCGTTTCTCAAACGGCTACTGCCTCCAGAAGCTGGTCAATACTACAGGGTTTTGATAAAAACCCAACATTATTTTCAAGATAAATTCCCATAAGGTCTTTATTTGCCGCATAGTTTCCGCTGACGGCGACAATCCTATGAACATTCTTTTCCAAAGCGATCTTGATTAACTCAAAGCCGGTTACTTCCGGCATGTTCAAATCAGTGACAAGAACGCTTATTTTATTCTTAAGAAGGTATTTTTTTGCTTCCATTGAATTGCAGAATACTATTACGTTCGAATACCCCCCGCTTTCTATCATTTGCTGCATAAGGGTTGCTAATATTTCATTGTCATCGACAACCAGGATTTTCCTTTGTTTACCTGTCATTGCAGCACTCCTTTTTAGGGCAGGAGCGGCGTTTTTCTTCGATGCAAATAAAAAAGGCTTCGCCGCCAAAATGTTCCTGTGCTACCAAGAACCTCAACAACTGCAAGCAGCGGCCGAGTTTTGACGGCAAAGCCCTAATAACAGGCAAAGCCATTTCGGCCGCGCACCAGATTTTCTTTCGATACCTAATCTGGTAAGCTATTGAGTTCTTGGTAGCATTTAAAAAATAACTAAATCTGGAATGTCTTCGCAAAAGCATTTAAGGGTCGCAACGCGGCAGCGGCGTCCGGGCTAGGGAGCCTACGCCATGCCCCCCGTCCGGGCGGAGCGGTATTTCGTGTGCCGACAAGCGCCCGACAATAAAAGCCTTTTTTAAGTTTTCTCGGTGTGATACATAGAGCTAAGACGGGAACATATGTCAGATAATATTAATTCCTTAAAAACTTGCTCCTAACGCGTTGCCCTTTTAATTAGCGTTTTAAAAAAGATTTGCGTTTGCGTTTTCCGCAAGCGTATCTTATGTCCGTTCGCCACGCTGTTTGATTGATTCACATGTTTCAGGTTCCCGTTTTCGGGAATAAAAGGGAATGCCGTGAAAACCGGCAGCGATCCCGTCACTGTAACAATGCGTTGAAGGCCGCCACCATGTCACTGGCCCGGTTAATCCCGGGGCGGGAAGACGGCGCGCCCGAGCTTGGAGCCAGGAGACCTGCCTGAAACAAAAAAATCCTTCGCGGAAAGGTGCCTCGTTTGTCGTTTCGTATTTCCGCCGCCTTCTTGGGCGGCATTTTTTTTATCTGCTTGTTTTTCCTGCCTGTTTTGGCGCAGGACGATACTATTCCATCTTACGAAATTGTGGTCACGGCCAGGCGTGCCGAAGAGGTGACACAGACCTCCACAGTTTCGGTCATCACCCGCGATGCCTTTGAAGGCCGGAACACCACACTTTCGGAACTGGTGGACAAACAGGCCGGCCTCAAAGTCAATA
>Ga0208373_1001914_pt1 | contig 25151 bp, 18 predicted proteins | sample RifOxyC2_FD_184036 | JGI IMG/M metagenome (GOLD analysis project Ga0208373, IMG submission 184036) | Soil microbial communities from Rifle, Colorado - Rifle Oxygen_injection C2 (SPAdes) | ecosystem: Environmental > Terrestrial > Deep subsurface > Rock core/Sediment | place: Rifle, Colorado... | reverse complement strand
AACTATTCACCTGGTTGCTGTTTGAGACAAACAAGTAACCAGCCCACTAATCTAAAAAGTTAGTGGGCAACCTTTACTTCTTGTGGAGAATGCAGAATTTCATACTTTATATACCATTAAAAAGTTCAAATAGTACCCCACTTTGGTATGGGAACGCAAGTATGGATAATTGCGGTATTTATGTGACAGTAGCCGCAATTATTCAATAGGCGAAATGCGTGGAGAGGTGTCAGCAGATGCAATCCATCGCTGTGTCACAATATCAATGCATTTATCCATATGTATGGGGTTCAATTCGAGTTTGTACTAACGTCAGCACCTGGCGACAATCATATTGTATTTGCTTGACACTACCATCGCCTTCACCAAGCCTTTTGATGCAGCGCAGCCTATGAGAGCAACAGCCCGTGCCCCTTGCATAGTTGCATAGACCCCTAAGCGGTCATTTCGGTATCTCCCTTCGCAGATGATTTTTACGCTGATGCTGTCACCTTTCCTGCACAGTTCAGGAAGCTCCTTTGTCTCCTGTATCTTGCCAAGAGGCCTGATGAGCTGTATTCCTGTTTCATCCTGTAACTCTTTAAGAAAATCGAAAAAGGGCTCCCACTGCTCCTCTTTAATCGGGTTCCTTCCCCGCTTGTTCTTGCAGAATTTCTGGATAATGACCTCAACATCCTTATCGGATTCCATTGCAAGCCTTTTGGCAAGGCTGATTATGCCTGGCATCTCATCTTCATTCATCCCTGCGACAAGCACGGGTGTGATGCGCAAGGGGAGTTGCCTTGCAGCATACGCTACATTCCTCATCACGAGGTTCAGATTATAGCTCTCGCCCATCATTTGGCGCGCCTTGCCAAGGCCCTTCTTGTTGTGCTTTGATTTTTCCTGTGGCACAGAAGAGATTCCAGACAACGACACAGAAAGCGATATTTCCTTGCCGTGCCTGCCCATTATCACATGCAACAGGTCAACCAGCGGCTTTGTCAGGAGCATGCCGTTTGTTATGATGTTAATCAGCCTGACATGCTCATCAGCAAGCATGGCATCGCAGTATTCTGCTAGTTTTGGATAGAGTGTCGGCTCGCCATGGGGGTTGAGCCAGAGGCGCATATCCCTTGCGCCCTTATAGGCAAGCAGCGCCTTGGTTTCAGCAATGAGGAAATGAACGTCAACCACAAAATCAATTTCCTTGCTTGAGCCAGGCCCCTCATTGACTGAGCAGAACACGCAGTTGGCGTTGCAGTTGGTGATAGGCTTTATCTCAAGGATCTCCGAGCCCTTGTCAAGGATGCCCAAAAAATTAAGTCCTATTAATGGCATGCCCATGTTTTCATCGGCATAGATTGCCCTGTTGCCGTTGAGGCGGTAAGTGAGATTTTTCGTATACCTGCCAATGAGCCGAATGAGCTTTTTGTCCGAGTGCTCATGGGGGAGATTTGTGATGCGAAGCTTTCCATCAGCTATCTCAAAGGGGCCAAGCGCTTCCCTCACTTCATCTTCAGGGATATCCTTATAGAAGTGTGAATAGATAGTGAAGCGGAGGATATGCTCTTTTCTCTCTTCAACACTGATGTCTTCAGGTTTGAGCATAGAACAGGGGAATCAAAAACGGTATAAAATGGTTTCTGGCAGTTTCAGTCCTCCTCAATCCACCCATACCCCTTCTCCTCAAGCTGGTCAACCAGGTCTCCAGAGCCTTCAAGCTTAATCCTGCCGTCAATCATGATAAAGAGGCTGTCTGGCTTGATATACTCAAGAATCCTCTTGTAATGTGTGATGATGAGGATGCATTTTTCCTTCCCCATGAAGGCATTGACGCCGCCAGCTACGGCTCTTAGCGCATCAATATCAAGCCCAGAGTCGGTCTCGTCAAGAACCGCAAGGGTCGGATTCAGAACAAGGAGCTGCAATATCTCAGAGCGCTTCTTCTCCCCGCCTGAAAAGCCCACATTGAGGTACCGTGACAAGAACTTCCTGTCTATCTTCAGGATATCCATCTTCTCCTGAAGCAGCCTCTTGAAGTCCATCACTGACATCTTGTTTTTCTCTTCCCTGCGTGCGTTCAGCGCTGTCCTCAGGAAATTCGGTATCGAGACGCCTGCTATCTCAGCTGGGTACTGAAACGAGAGAAACAATCCATTTCTCGCCCGCTCATCAGCTTCCATCTTCGTAATGTCCTCGCCATCAAAGAGGATATTTCCTTTCGTCACCCTGTACTTAGGATGGCCCATGAGGGTATTTGCTAAAGTGCTCTTGCCTGAGCCGTTTGGCCCCATCAATGCATTCACCTTTCCGGCCTCAAGCCTGAGGCTCAGGCCCTTGATGATTTCTTTGTCCTCAACATTGACGTGCAGGTCATTGATTTCGAGTAGCGCCATCTTTGTTTCCCCATGCATTAGCGTTCTTAATAGCTATTCTGTTGAGCTTATCCCTCTGCTGTTGATAATCGTTTTCTGCACTGCTTCCAGTGGGAGCAACACGCACTTGAGCCGCACATGGCTTACGGGAATTTTCATCATGCCAAGCACGTCATCTTTTTTCAGCCTCAGCACCGTGTCAATATGCTTTCCCTTGACTGCATCAGTGATGAGCGAGGCTGACGCGATGCACAATGCGCAGCCATTGCCATGGAATTTGACATCCTTCACCCTCTTCTCTCCATCAACAATAAGCTCTATGGAGATGTCATCGCCACACAGCGGATTATGCCCTCTATGAGAGTGCGTTGCCCCTTTTAGCCTGCCCGTGTTATGCGGGTGCTTGTACAGGTCCAGGATATGCTCCTGGTACATCATCCGGGATTCCCATGTGTCCATCTTCCTCAATTGAACATCTCCTTTGCCTTCTTCAGTCCTGCAACAAACCTATCGGCATCATCTGTCGTGTTGTAGAGATAGAAGCTTGCCCTTGCTGTTCCTGCTACCCCAAGCTTGTTCATCAGCGGCATTGCGCAGTGATGGCCTCCACGTATGCAGATGCCCATATCATCCATAAGTGAAGCAAGATCATGGGCATGGATGCCAGCAAGGTTGAGGGAGAGAATGCCTGCGCTGTGCTTATGCCCTGGATTGAAAAGCCTGATGTCACCCTTTTCCAAGGCGCTGCTGATGGATTCCAGCGTGTGCTTAAGCAGCTCTTTCTCCCATGCAGAGATGCTCTCGGGCCCTATATTCTGCAGGTATTCAGCGGCTTTGGCTAAGCCTATTCCCCCTGCAATATGGGGAGTTCCTGCCTCAAATTTCTGTGGGACATCATTCCATTGTGCGCTCTCATAAGTGACGCTGGATATCATGTCGCCCCCTGTCTGAAAAGGCTCCATCTGCTCAAGCAGCTCATGCCTGCCATAGAGGGCTCCTATCCCAGTGGGCCCTAGCATTTTATGGCCTGAGAATGCCATAAAGTCGCAGCCTATCTCTTTCACGTTGATTGCTCCGTGGGGGGCGCTTTGGGCAGCATCCACTATGGCCAGTGCCCCGTTCTTTTTGGCAAGCCCAACAAGCCTTTTGACGTCATTTATTGTCCCAAGGGCATTGGATATATGGCTGACCGAGAGGATTGCGCAATCATCTGCGAGCTTCTGCTCTGCGTCGCCATAGTCAAGGGTGAAGTCCTCTCTCATGCGGATGAAGGAGAGCTTCATCCCTTCCTTTTTTGCCAGTTGCTGCCACGGCACAAGATTGGCATGGTGCTCCATCTCGGTAAGGAGAATGGTGCTGCCCTCAACTAAAGGCTTGATAGTGTGGGAGAGCAGGTTGATTGCTTCTGTAGCGTTGCGCGTGAATGCGATCTCGTTTTCGCCTGCTCCGATGAGCTTTCCGACAGCATCATGTGCATCCTCATACTGCTCAGTTGCTTCCTGGGAAAGCTGATACACACCCCTATGGATGTTTGCATACGAGTGCTCATAGAAATCCTTGATTGCGTTAATTACTGCCTGCGGCTTCTGCGTTGATGCGGCATTATCAAGATAGCACAGCGGCTGGTTATGGATCTTCCTTCTGAAAATGGGGAAATCCTCTTTCAGCTCCGCTGCCCTGTCATTGGTAAGTTTCATCGTGCCTACTCATTCCTTAGAGCATCCCCAGCATCATACGCACCTCTTCACTGGGCTGCCAGGGAGGGTCAAACACAAAATCAAACTCGGGATCCTTAAATCCTTTCCCAGCCAGGGCGACCTTGATCTCAGCGACAAGCTGCGGCGCATAGGGGCATGCTGGGCTTGTAAAGGTCATCTTGATTATGACCTTGTTGCCTTCCTGTATCGTGACATCATAGATGAGCCCTAATGTCCACACGTCAAGGCCTATCTCAGGATCCTCGACACTTTTCAGGGCATCAATCGCCGCTTCCTTCTTAAGCATTCCGATGCCAGCAGGCTTATCCGAAACTGCCCTTCCTTCTTCCCTCGTCTTGTAGTATCCCTCAGAGTGCTGCTCTTTTTCCTGCTTCTTGGCAGGTGATGGAGAAGGTACAGTTTCATCCTGCACATCAGCTGCTGCAGCAAGAGCAGGCTCAACATTCCACTCCCTGTTAAGCGAGAGCATGATGCGTTTTCGTATCTCATGGTCAGGTATCTTCTCAAGGGCTGGGATGAAATAGCCCTGGATGATAAGCTCTTTTGCCTCTTCCTCAGGCAATCCTCGTGCAGTGAGGTAGAAGAGCTGCTCGGAATCTATCTGCCCGACAGCCGAGCCGTGAGAGCACTTCACGTCGTGATTGTGAATCTCAAGGTTGGGAATGGCATCAGCCTCAGCGGTGTCTGAGAGCATCAGCGCATCCTGCTTCTCATAGCCATTTGAGCCAGCGGCATCCTTCTCGATTTTCACTAATCCCCTGCTCAGCGCCTTTGCCCTGTCGTTGAGAACTCCCCTTGTAGTGGTATATGAATCAGTTTTTGGAGCAACATGGACTACTGAAGTGCAGATGTCCTGCCTCTGCCTTCCTTTTGCCTGATACAATACTATGGTTTCAACGCTTGCGCCGGCTTCCATAAGCCTGGCTCTGACATCAAGCTTTGCATGCAGCGCCCCTGCCTGAAGCTCAATCCAGTTCAGTTCCGCATTTTTTTTCACCAAGGCTTTTCTGGTCTGCACAGCTACTGCCTCCCTGCTGACGTTCTGGACACCCACCACTTCAATGGTTGCGCATGGCATGGCAAGCACCCTCAGCGTATTGGCAATATAAGCGCCCTTCTCCCCGCCTGATGTTGTGATGACTACTCTGCTTCTGGAATTTCTTCCTGCGATGATGAACAGGGCAGAGATGCTGCTCCCTTCCCTTACATCATACTCCACTTCTATGGGCTCCTCAGCAGCGGTGTCTTCAGGGACCATGATGGCAAGGGCATTTTCGATGAAGGCTTGGTTGAAGTAGTAGAGCTGGTGCTGCTCATCAGGCTCTGCAGGTGTTGCGCTGAGCAACTCCTGAACCTCTAGTGTAAGCCTTGCATCGGATAGGTCTGGCGTTGCAATTATCCTGCGGTCAGGGATGCGCGTCTTAACCTGCATCCTGGTCTCTTTTGCGGTGACAAGCCTGTTAATGTCCATTCCTTCAATGCTCATGTCAATGTATTGGCCGTATCTGAATTGTGGGGCTTTGGCTTTTTCCATCTCATGATAGGATCTTTTCCTAAATGCCGTGAGCCAGGCTGGCTCGTTTTTCCTCTCTGTAAATTTTGGGAACTGCTGGACTGATAGCTGCTTGGTCATGGTGTGGCTGGAATTTTTCCGTTCATCTCTACCCAAGGCTTCCTTCCATCTCAAGCTGGATAAGCCTGTTAAGCTCTACTGCATACTCTAAGGGAAGCTCTTTGACAATCGGCTCGATGAAGCCTGAGACAATCATCTGCTTTGCCTCATCTTCAGACAGGCCCCTTGACATGAGATAGAATATCTGCTCATCAGATATCTTCCCGACAGTCGCCTCATGGCCAAGTTCAACAGTATTTTCATGGACATCCATGAAGGGATAAGTGTTGGACTGGCTCCTGTTGTCCATCATGAGGGCATCACACTCAATATTGGATTTGGTATTGGTCGCTCCCTTACGGACAGACACAAGCCCCCTATAGCTTGTGATTCCCCCATCGGCGCTGATGGACTTTGAGGTAATGGTTGAGCTTGTGCTCCTTCCGATGTGGATTACTTTTGAGCCTGTGTCCTGATGCTGACCTAAGCCGGCATAAGCAATTCCAATGAAGTCAGCTTTTGAGCGGTCACCTCTAAGGATGGATGCAGGATAAAGCATGGTGACGTTTGAGCCCATGTTGCCGTTCACCCACTCAATGATGCCATCCTCGTGGACTATGGCGCGCTTGGTATTGAGATTGAAGGTGTTCCTGCTCCAGTTCTCGATGCTAGAGTAGTGTGCCCTTGCACCCTTCAATACGTGAATCTCGACACAGCCTGCATGCAGCGAGTTCTCGGTGTATTGCGGGGCACTACAGCCTTCGATGTACTGTACCTCTGCTCCATCATCCACAATAATCAGGGTATGCTCAAATTGCCCTCCTGATTTGGCGTTCATCCTAAAATAGGCCTGTAGCGGCACGGTGAGCCTGACGCCTTTAGGGATATAGATGAAAGTTCCGCCTGACCAGACTGCTGCATGCAATGCAGAGAACTTATGCAGCCTGATAGGGACGCAACTCGTCATGAAATAGTTTTTGACAAGCTTGGGGTGCTGCTTCACTGCCTCGTCGCAGTCAAGGAAGATAACGCCTTTCTTCTCCCATTCCTCTTTCAGCTTGTGATAGACCACCTCTGACTCGTACTGCGCCCCCACTCCGCCTAAGGTGTGCTTCTCTGCTTCAGGGATTCCCAATCGCTCATAGGTTGCCCTGATATCAGCAGGCACTTCCTCCCACTTCTGCGAGTTTTTTTTTGCATCGGGCCGGATATAGAAATGAATTTTGTTCAAATCAAGCTTTGCTAATGAAGGCCCCCAGTGCGGCATTGCCATCTCGTGGAATGCCTTCAGGCCTTCAAGCCGCTTTTTGAGCATCCACTCAGGCTCATGCTTGTCTTTTGATATCTGCCTGACCAGCTCCTCGGTGAGGCCAAAGCCTGACTTGTAGCTGAGCCTCTCAGGATTGTAGTGGTCGTACGTCTCCCTGTTGATGGTTATCGCTTCCATGGGTTATGGCTCTCTTGTGGGTTAAAGCTCACTTTAAAATGTTGCTGGAGTTAAATATAACCCTTAAATATCAATCCTAATTAACAATTGTTAAGTGCGGGTTGTATTTAAAGTTTGTGAAGTTTGTTGCTGCCTCACGATTCTGAAAAGGAATTAGGATAGCCATTAGTGTGAAGTTAGGGGATATCTATTGGGCAGATTCGTGTTAAAGGAGCAATAGCAAAAAACCAATAGCAAAAAGGCAATATATCTCATCTCATCGCTTCCACAGGCAACAGGTAACTTTCTTCTTTTCGTTGCGGGCCATCATCTCAATTGCACATTCTGAGGTAAACAAAAAAAGCTGCGCCAACGACCACGGCATCACCGCAGCATTAAGGGCTGAGCAGGCGGGGTTGAAGGATGGGCAGCTATGCAGTGCACAGCGGAATTATTGTCATCAATCTCACCACAGGCAGAAGGAGAGAGAACAGTAGCGTCGCTTTTGGCAAAGAAGATGTCGGCAATGAGCTTTTAGGGACTGCGTTTTTTCGGGAGCGATGCTCTTCGTAATTACAAAGAGGCTGGCGGGCCAGTGGAAAATGGGCATTCCCAGAAAATCATTATGAAAAAGGCATTAGCTGCCGTTTCTTTGCCTCGACGGACAACGGGTAACCTCATCCTTTTCGATATTGGTAATCATCTCATTGCACTTTCCGACGGGAGAAAAGAAAAATGAAGAAAGAAAAGAAGAAAGAAAAGTGAAGGAAAAGAAGTGAAAACAAAAAAAGGCTCGGGCTACGCTTGCTGGCAAGGGCATGTGTTGCAGCCATCGCCTAAGTATTAGAGCGCTGCGCCAGCGGGATTGAAGGATAGGCGAGGGCAGCAGTGCACGACGGAATTTCCATGAGCAATTTCACCGCAGGCAGGAGAAGAGAGAATAGTAGCATCGCATTTGGCAAAACAGCCGTCAGCAATGAGCCTTTAGGGAATGCATTTTTCAGGAATGATGCCCTGCAACGCTGCAAAGAGGCAGGCAGGCACAGGAAAAAGATAGAAACTTGCGAAAAGGGTGGCGATAGAGGAAGATGAGAAGTGCAAGGCATTTTTTATTTTTGTTTTCTTATGAAGTTTAACGAAGGCACCAATCAAAAGGATTTTCGGAAATAGCGTAAGCGTATGCACCCGAAGGGCAGTAAGAAAATTTTGGCAAACCTACCTGTGTTAAATACTTTTCCAGTTACAAAGTTATAGGAAACTGCGACCGCAGAGTAAAATTTCCATTTCCAATAAATCCTGCCGAAGGTAGACTATATTTTAAGGGGGAGTACTGTTCTATCTAAAGAGCTTAGCGTTACATCAAGAACAAGAGATATGGCTATTTAGCAAGACTAATGGATAAACGTATAAATAATAACCTCATTCTACTTCTTATGGATGTAGATAACCTTAAATCGATAGCTTATAGTACACATCAGGGACACTTCTCAACAGAAAATAATTGTGTTCCTGAGGATTACGGTATTGGACACCTAAATCGTTATTTGGACATGGATATTGAGAATAAAATCCATAGAATTTTAAACAAATTTGGTGGACCGATTATAGTCGCAGATGTTGGTTGTTGCAGTGACACGGCTGCATTCGAAATGGGTCAAATAGGCGGGGTATATGCGTTCTATATAGATATTCCTTAGTGTCCTAATATCGTTCCCAGAGCATCCTATTCTCCTCAAGGGAATAGTGGGTCAAGAACGATTTAAGGACACGAGGAGATATTCAACCTCGAGCTCCGAAAAAACTTCAACCTAACCGAGCAATAAAAGCCGATGTGAATGATATGAATCAAATTCCTGAGGATTCATTCCATATGTTAGTTGGAAATAACTTTTTGCAATATACAGATTATCTCAAATGCCTGCCAGAGTTCTACAGGGTACTTGTTCCAGGTGGTTACGCTTGTTTTGATATGAGAACAGATATGCCAACAGATTATTTGGTTAATGGAAGAAGGGAATTTGATATGAAAAGAGTTGAAGGGTTGAATAGCCTTAAGGGATTAGTAGATTATCTAAAAATTAGAATACGAGGAGATAAAACTGCCATGTCAATCTCTAAATATATTCTAACAGTAAACAGAGCAAAATCAAAATTATATCACAGTCAACGAAGAGCTAGAAAAACAGGAAGTAGAATGTATAATGCCAATATAATAATCACAAAGCCAGAATAACATTTATATCAATTGGACCTCCTACATACTCGCGTTCCTTGTCCGTAGATTCCCGTACTGTCTTGCCTTTATGACGGACAAGCCGACGTACAGCAGATGGAAAAAAGTCAACCGCAACATTGTGGGTGGCAAGCCGAAAGCAAGCGCCTGCCATTTCTTCCGTTTTGCGACCGTCCAGATTGCAGATAAGAAACACGTCCTTACGCTCTATGCCATGCACTGCAAGAAAGGCATGAACAACAAGGAAATCGTCGAGAGACTGGTGCGGGAAAGCATGTGAGAATCAAGAAAAACTAGCGCATTTCATTCCGAACTACAGAATCTTGGCTCTGGGGCTCATATTAAGTTTATAGAATGATAAATGGCGGGCACTTCCTAAAATAGTGATTAAACATGGCGTCAAAGTTGGGCTGATATATCTCTATCCATTCCTTATCACCTGCCCCTTCTCACCAGAATAATCGCAGCCCCCATCACGAAGGTGACAAGCCCAAGCCATAGGATAAGCCCTACCGCTATCAGGGTAATGGCAATGGGATTCTCATCAAAGGTCATCGCTATCTGCTTATCAGGCGTCGCCTGCTCAGTCGGCTGCTGTGATACTGGACGTGCTGGCAGTTGGGGTATACTTACCTCAGGAATCCTGACGGGAGGAGCCTTGTCCTGCTGTGAACTTAGCGTTTCGCAGGACTGTACCTCCAGGCTGAAGGCCTCAGTCTCCTTGTCATTGCCATATTCTGCCTCAATAATGACGGGGTAGGTGCCTGGCACGACATCATCGCCGATGGTGAATGAGAACGCCTTTGCAACTTCATTGTCGTCAGCATCCTCCTCAAGCTCAAAGGAGTCAAAGCGCGCCATCTCAAGGTCTGGGATGCTCACGCGAAGGATGACGTCCTCAGTGTCCTCGCCTATGTTGCGCACGCCGATGTTTGCGGTTGTCGTCCTCCCACACTGGAGGATATTTGGCGTAAGCGAGCTTCGGTAGAAGACAAGCTCATGGCTGTCGCGCTCAAACTCGATGTCCCTGGACCTGTCAATGTCCTTAAACGTGAGGGTTCCATTGTCCGCAGCAGTCCCTTCAATTTCTACCACCACGAAATACTCATCGCCGTCATCGACGTCAAAAGGGGCAGTGAACGAGAACTCCCTGTCGCTGTCATCAACGTCTCCCTCATCATCGCCGGAATCTAAGTCAAACTCAGCGTCATCCTCAAGGTCATCGCCATCATCATCTTCAAGCTCGTTGCCGCTCTCGTCCTCAAAATAGACTCTCAGCGTGACGTCCTCAAGGTCAACACCTGCATTGTTCTCGAAATCAACCTCAACGCTAAAAGCCTCGCCTGGCTTGAGCTTGCGCTCTGTTCCGTCAGATGTCACGCGGACCTTGGTGATGTCAAGCGGCGGAGTAACGCTTGAGCCCGTGTTGATATAATAAGTGGAAAATCCTGTCACGGTGAAACTCAGGGTCCCGGTGATAGGGTCCCAACTCACGTTCTGGCAGCGCGTATCAGGGCACAATGCCCCGTTTCTCTGGTTGAAATCCGTGGCGAAGTATATGTTGGTGTCAGCAGTCGGTGATAGGCCGGCCAGGGTGATGGCTGCAGGCCTGTTAAGGCTTGGATAGGTTCCTGAGTTGATGGCAATAATGCCAATATCAATCACGATGTTGTTGTCAATGTCAATAACTCCGGTGATATCCATAGTCTGTCCGCCAAAGTCAATCGTTCCCCTGCCTGAGCGCTGGATGTTGATGCCTGTTGCCGATGCAAGCTGGCCAGCACTGAAGCCGAAAATGCTTCCCCCATACAGAGAGCTGACTGGCGTATCTGAAACCGTAAGTGTCCATGAGGCGCTGTCTGAGAATCCTACGTCACCTACTGTCGCATTCAAAACATGGGTGCCTACCGAAAGTCCTGAGCCTGAGGCAGTGTAGGACGTGCTTGTAGTTGCCTGAACCGATGCTCCGTCAATTCTCCACGTCACAATTTGGCCGCTATCTCCTGCGTCAGGATCAGTGAAATTGAGTGAGAATTGCCTGGTTGCTGATGCGCCGCTAGTAGCAAGGACTGCCGTTCCTGAAGCAGGACTCCTGCCTGTTATCTGCGGAGCGTCGTTAGTGTTTGCAACCTGAATGATGACAGTTTTTGTGTCTGACAATCCAGCAGTGTCAGTAACCGTGAAGTTGACGTGCATGCTTCCCACGTCATTGTTGTCGGGGGTGAACGAGACAGTAGCCAGCGTGTTGTTGAGCTTTGCTATTGCAAACCTGCCGTTGCCCGTGCTGTAGCTTAAGGTTTCGCCATTGATGTCAAGGTCAGCATCACTTGCCGTGATGTTAAATCTCAGCAGCGCATCTTCAGTAGCCTGCACCGCTCCGATGGCAGCAAGAACTGGCGCATTGTTGCTGTTGGTGATGGTAAAGCGGTACACCCTGCTGTCAGACAGGCCGCTTGGGTCATGAACAGTGATATTGGCATCATGATGCCCGACGAAATCATTGCCTGGCGTAAAGGTGATGTTGCCGTTTGCAGGGTTGATGGCAAAGAGCGTGGTATTGTCGCTGTAGGTGAGGATGTCGCCGTCGGCATCGCTTGCAGCGATTATGGCGCTGAAGGGGATGCCCTCTGAGATGGTGAATGGCCCATTTGTTGTGATTGCAGGCGCATCATTGACTGGCAAAACCGTCAGCGTCACCTGGTTGCTCGTTGCTGTCAGGCTTGCGTCGCTTGCAGTGAAGTTGATGGCTTTAGCGCCGTTGAAGTTTGCAGCTGGCGTCAGGGTGACGATGCCGCTGCCTGAAATTGCCGCCGTGATGTTGGCAATGGTTGATGAGGTAAATGTCAGCGCATCTCCGTCAGGATCGCTGAAGTAATGGGACAGGTTCAGTGAGGAATTTACCGTATCCTCCGGCCAGCTGAGGGAAGGGATGGTTGCTGTCAGGAGAGGCGCCCTGTTGGTGCCTGACACCGTCACTGCCCAGCCTTTTGCCGTACCTGCATTGTTGTTTGCATCAGCAAACGTGAGATTGATGAGATGGGCTCCAGAATCATTAAAACCAGGGCCGTAGGTATACGAGACCGTCTCGTTGTTGTCAGGAGTTGTTCCTGAAAGAGCAGTTATCCCGTCAATGCTGAAATTATAGCTCATGGCGTCGCCGTCAGCATCGAAAAGCGATGCATTCAGCGTTATGCTTGCATTCTCAGTGATGGTAAATGACTCTTGTGATGGCTCTGCACTGACAAGCTGCGGAGCATTGTTAAAATCTGTGGTGAAGCTGAACGTGCTAGAGGCTGTTGCATTGTTTGTCCCATCGCCTGCAATGGCCCTCCAGTAGTAGGTAGTATTGTCAGCAAGCACAGGGGTTGTCAGGTTTGCTGCCTGCGTTGTTGCATTAAGCTGCGGGCTGCTGTCGTTGCCGAAAAAGACATAATAGGTAATTTGCTCGTTCTCAGGGTCCATTGATGCCTGCCAGATGAGCGTTGCAGTCCTGCTGACTGAAGTGAGTGTTGCTCCGTTTGCAGGACTTATCAGCGTAACTTGCGATGGCGCATTGTTGAAGGGGTTGATGGTGACGCTTGCAAGGACTGTGGCATTTCCCCCCTCAGCATCCTTTACGATGAGGGTGACCACATCTGTTGCGCTTGTTGGCTGGGCTAGGGTCTTTGGATTGAAGAAGATGCTTTGCCCTGAGCCCGTTCCTGCAAAGTTGAAGAGGGTTGCATTCCAGGTAAGGACGTCCCATGTCAGTTGCGCAGTAGCCGAATCATTGTCATCATTTGCCTTGCCTGCAAGGTCAAACGTTGCAACCCCTGTATCAGAGAGGCCGAATGGGCCAATAGTTGCGTTGATAACCGGCAGGTCATTGACGCTTGCGATGGTGATTGCTAATTGAGCGCTGGTGACTGCATGGTGGGAATCATTCAGGCTCAGCTCAAGGGTATTGACACCGTGCTGGTTGGCAAGCGGAGTAAACGTAAGGATGTCTGTTGACTGGTTGAGCGATGCGGCGAGAAGCGAGGCATTGACTCCTGACAAGGACCAGGTAAGGTTTGCGTCAGTGTCCTCGGAATCAGCGTCATTCTCAAAAATGCCCATGTCTATTGTTTGTGCTGCGCTGTCTTCATCTGCACTCTGGTTCCATGTCCCTGCCGAGAAATTGATGAATGGCGCGTCATTGACACTCGTTACGTTGACAAAAACGAGGATGGTTCCCTTGCCCCTTAATGGAGTTGCATTGTCAAATGCCTCCAGTTGTACGTTGGCGCTGCCATGCCAGTTGTCAGCAGCAGTGAATGTGGCCATCCCTGTCGTGCTGTTCACATCTACAGAGAGGTTTTCGGTAAACGGCACATCAGCATCAACGCCAAAATTCAGGCATTCCTGGTCAGGGTCGTTTGGATTGCACTGAAGCGTTACGGTGAGGCTGAAGTCCTCGCTGAAGTTGAGGTTGCTTGGTGAGAATCCAGGGGGAAGGGAAAGTGATGGATTATGGTTCGTAAGTGGAGTGACAGTAATTGCAATTTTGTTGCCTGCAACAGGAGCGCTGATGCCGTCGGTTGCCCTAAAGGTAGCGTTTCCTGTCCCGCTTTGCCCGAAAGCAGAGTTCAAGGAAGCGGTTTTGGCGTTATTATTGATTGAGATAAAAAGAAGCCCGCTCTGGCTTTCCTCAACCAAAGAATCATACGCCAGCGCATCGCCATCAGGGTCGGAGAAATGCCCTGCCAGGCTGAACGTCGGCCCTGCACTGCTTTCCTGCCAGTCTACTGAAGGGAAGGGATTGCTTGCATTAAACTGCGGCTCCCTGTTCTCCACAAGAAAGCTGAAAAGTTGCGATTGTGCAAGGTTGCCGAGAGTATCGTTTGCATAATACCTCCAGCCCACAACTTCCTGATTTGACAATGCTGATGCAGGGATGGTGAAATTTGCCGAATTGTCAGGATTGAGGGGGATGGTGTAATTGGCATAGGCGCCAGTGAAATTTGCTTCAACCCATACTGCATCAACGGCAAGGGTTGCGTCGGTGATGGTTGCGTTCAGGATGACGGTGTCATTATTGTTGATGATGCCGTCTGCTGTTGCATTACGCGGGTTGGTTATTAGGGGTTGGGTATTATCTGAGGTAAAGGCCACTGTTGCAGTATTGTTTAGGTTGCCAGCATTATCGAGGGCATAAAGTGTTACATCATGGCTTCCATCCTCAAGAAGCGAGGTATCAAAACTTGTGTTCACGTAAAAGGAATCGAGAAGCTCTGTATTGATAACAATAAATCCAGTGCCATTAGTCACATTAAAGTACGCCGCGTCAATGCCGCTAAGGCCATCTCTTGCGGTTGCATTAAAAGTATAGATGCCGCTGATGTTTTCTGCATTTGGCGGCAGATTGATGGTCGCATTTGGCTTTGTGTTGTCAAAATTGACAGCAACAGTCTCAGACTGGTTGACATTGCCTACGGTATCGTTAGCAAAGACCCAGAGGTCATATTGGCCGTCTGCCTGAAGCGCTGAATCATAGCTTGCGCTATAGAAATTATCATTAAGGTTTTCTGCCTGAATGAAGGCAACGGGCCCTCCAAGGCTATTGGTGATGTTGAAGAAGACTAAGTCAACAGCTGTAAAAGTGTCATCCACTGTTGCATTCAGGACAAACTGCCCTGAAATGTTAGCAAGAGCTGCTGGGCTTGTGATGCCAGGAACATTCGGGGCTGAGTTGTCAACCATAACATCAATAAACTCGCTGGCATTTGACTGCCCGACGGCATCTGTTGCATTGATGGTGAGTCTGAGAAGCCCGTCTGGAGCAGACTTTGTTGCAAAGCTTAGCGTCCAGTTGCCGTTTTTGGCATTGCCTTCAAGGAGAGCCATGGGAATCCAGTTTGCCGTTCCGTTCTTGATGGAGACTGAACTTACTCCTGCTTCATTTGCTGCTTCCCTGGCATTTACTTTCAGGATGGCTGTCCCAGTGATATTATCTCCATTCGCAGGGGATAAAAATGAGGCCTTTGGCAGGGTGTTGTCTATGTGGATGGTGATTGATTTTGAGGTATTGCTGTTTCCTGCAAAATCCGTCACATTCAGGGTGATATCCAGCGGCCCATCAGCAACAGACGCAGTATCAAACGTAATGTTCCAGAAGCCGTTGTGTATGTCTCCGGCATGCATGCTTGCTGGCATCCAGGCTGTCCCGTTTCTCACTGCAACGCTTCTGACTCCTGAAGTATCATCGCCTGCTGAAATGTTGATACTGATAGTGCCTGTTACGTTATCTCCATCATTGAGGGTAACAAACTGTGCAGATGCATTGGTGTTGTCAATGGTGATTGGCACAAAGACCGTGCTGTTGACATTATAGGCAGCATCTCTTGCAAATATTGTTGCATTGTAATTGCCATCTGGAATAGCTGAGGTATCAAAAGTGCTATTATACCAATAGTCAGAGGAATTTGCGGCATTATACCTGTATGCACCGGCGGCATTTGAGATGTTAAACCTGGCATCAAGCATTCCTGCACCAGAATCTGAGAGGCTTGCATTCAGCACTGCAATTCCTGTAAGGTTAGCTCCACTTGCTGGTGAGATAAATGAGCCGCTGGGCGGGGTGTTGTCAACAGTCATAAATAAGTTTTCAACAATAGTTTCATTCTCATTTCCAGCATAATCCTGCATTTTTACTTTTAGCGTATAACCAGCATCTTCGACGAATGTATCTCCTGTATTCTTTCCATTCCATGGCTGGATCAAATCATCAGTGTCATCAGCTGTTGGAAAATATGACTTAATCCTATTGTCTATTGTTTGAACGGTTGAATTATAGATTATAAGGGATACCCAGTTCTCGATTGTCTCTGATGCATTGAGGGCAATGACGACAACATCAAAAATGCCGTCTTGGTTTGCCGGAGAAAAAAACCCATTAGCCGCATTTGTGAAGGTTGACGCATTCAATGAGGGGATGACTGTATCAAGGATTGTTGAGTCAAATCCTGCCACGGACTGCACGTTGCCTGCATAATCACTGACCCTGACATAAATGGCCTTGTTGCCATCACCAACACTGCAGCCAGCGCCGCTTTTCACGTCAAATGCGCTATAGCTTGTCGCCCATGCAATATCTGCTGAATAGGCAACATCGTCGCAGGAGAATGCCATCAGGTCAGGAACAATTGCCCCTGCTGTAAGGGTAAGTGCTGGTGTAACATCATTAGTGTAGCCGCTGTTGTCAGTGATAGCTACTGTTGGAGTGCTTGGCGTAGCGCTGAAGGATGAAGCCATGTACGGGATGTAAGCGATAGTTGCAGTCACATTATTGCCGCTTCCTGCTCCTGCGCCGCCAGGGCCGTCAGTTGAGCCCCAGAAATTCATGGTAGCATTAAAATCGCTGTTGCCAGTAACATTTGCGCCATAGTCGCTATTATCAAGAATGTCATTGAAATGCGCAGTGATGTTTGCGCCGTTTCTTGCCCAGATTCCTATGGTATTATTAGCAATGATATTTCGCTCAGCATTAACTGTCAGGCTGGAGCCATCATCGCTGCCTGTCCCAACGCTTATCCCATAGGTGACATTTTGGATTCTATTGTCAAAAATAACAATGGAGCCATAGGAATTTGGATAGGCCAGAGACTCAGAAGTATTAATATCAAGTACACGAACGCCATTAATACTTTGAGTGCTATTGCTAAATATGACGTTACTCATGGCTTCAACATTTCCTGACTCAATACTGATTGCTGAGTAAATGTTGCCATAGAAGCTGTTATTCTCTATTGTGACCTTGCCGCTTCCCTGGAATGGATTGATATATATTCCTTCACCCATACCGGTATCATCAGCATAAAATATATTTTCTGCTATGACAAGCCCGCTAATGTCTGCATTTTTGCCTGTCTGGATAGCAGTATTTGCATCTCCGGTGTAAATGGTATTATTAAGAATTTTTACGTCAGCGACTGGAGGCTGGTTGAGGTCGCTGACAACTATGCCGTTTCCTGATCGCGTATCATCTGCTCCGTTAAAATCAAGAGTAAAGTTCTGAATAATAGTGCCATTTGCCTTTATTTCAATATCATATACTCCTGGAGTTGGAGCCACAGTTGGCTGGATGGTAGAATCATTTCCCCTAAGAGTCACGTTTTTTGTGATGACCAGCCGCTCAGGATAGGTGCCAGGACCGACAGAAATGACATCGCCATCAGCTGCTGCATTGAGGGCATCAGTGATAGTGGTATATGCGCAGCCAGAAGAACAGACGTCACTGTCAGCAAAAGCTCCTGCTGCACTGCCAAGAAGCATCAGTGAAATAATAAAGAGGATATAGGCTAATGACTTGTGACCGTTCATTGATTGTAACCCCCAAACCTAACTTGCTCAAAACCCCCTCAACAACATGCGGTGGACAACCGCCATTTAAAAAGATTTCGATGTGATAGTATTATTGAGTGGTTACAAATCTGGTTCATATCCTGGTCAGCTTTGAGGGATAAAAGTGGATAGGCTCATGGTGAACTGGCATTCCCAAAAGCTCATCAGGCTCATCAGAAAAAAAAGGCATGAGCACTCCTCCCATCGCTTCCACAGCCAATGCATAACTTCCTTCTTTTCTATTCAGGCAATTCTCTCATTGCACATTCCGGCGGGGAAAGAAAAGTGAAAAAAGTGGTGAAAGAAAAGAAGAAAAAAAAGTGAAAACAAAAAAGGCTCGGACTGCGCTTGCTGCGGGCTATTTGTTGCAGCCATCGCCTAAGTATTAAAGCGCTGCGAAATACTTCACGTTCCTGAAGCGATGTTTTTAGCATCTCTCTTCTCAGGAAGCGGGAAAGTTTAAGGAAGGAGGAAAAGCAGACAGCACAGCAGGCAGCCTTCGCCTCAGCCTTGCTCGCTGCTACCTGCGTGGTTGAAGGATGGGTGCCAATACTGTGCACGAAGGAATTTTCAAGAGCAATTTCACCGCAGGCAAAAGGAGAGAGAACAGTAGCGCCGCTTTTGGCAAAGAGGATGTCAGCAATGAGCTTTTAGGGAATGCTTTTTTTAGGGAATGATGCCCTTCGTAATTACAGAGGGACAGGCAGCGACAGGGTCGCAGGCTTCATGATGGTGAAGTATTACTACCTGTTTTTCTGAACTCACCATCCTCCCTTTGTTGGTGATGGTACATACTTGGCCAACTTCATTTTCTTTTTCTAGAGAAGAGCCCGTTAATCTATTTTTTGGATGAAGCCGTCTAGAGGGAAATCTTTAATAACCACTGCATAACCGCCTATTTTTGGTGATTTCAAAGCATGGTATTCAAGAATCCAAACCCTATGTGCAAGGAAGAATTGTTTGAAGGTGCCCTTGCCCAGATGAGAAAGGCCTATGCCTACGTTGACCTTACTGATAATGTGAAAGAAGTGCTGGAGCACACTAAGGAGATGCTGCAGGCAAACCTTCTGGTAAGGATGGATAGTGGCTCGCTGAAGGTATTCCCGGCAATACGGGTGAGGTACAATGATGAATTAGGTCCCACAAAAGGAGGCATCCGCTTTCATCCTAACGTCTCTGTTGATGAGGTGAAGTCGTTAGCGTTCTGGATGACCATGAAGTGTGCAGTCGTCAATCTCCCGTACGGCGGAGGAAAGGGCGGAGTGCAGGTTGACCCAAAGAGGCTTTCAGCCCGTGAGATAGAGAGCCTTGCTAGGGCATACATCAAGGCGTTTGCCGATTTTATCGGTCCTGATAAGGACATCCCTGCGCCTGACGTGTATACCAACGCCACTATCATGGGATGGATGATGGATGAGTACAACGACATTACCAGGAAGCAGAACCCAGCAGTGATAACCGGAAAGCCGCTGAACCTTGGCGGGTCAAAGGGAAGGAACGTTGCTACCTCCCTTGGCGGCTACTATATCTTTAAAGAGGCCTGCGAGCGGCTTGATTTGGGCAAGGGCATAACAATTGCCATCCAGGGATTTGGGAATGCGGGCATGCACATGGCTAAACTCCTTGCAAACGAAGGGTATAGGGTTGTTGCAGTCTCAGACTCAAAGGGTGCAGTCTACAATCCTGTAGGGCTTGATATAGCACACCTGATAGAGCATAAGCAGAAGCGCAGAAAAGAGGGAGAGTTTTCAAGCATCTCGGTCTGCGACAATTGCAGGGAAGGAGACAAGAAGATAACCAATGAGGAGCTGCTTGAGTTGAAGGTTGACGTGCTTATCCCTGCAGCACTGGAGAATGTCATCACCAGGAAGAATGCCGATAAAATCAAGGCAAAGCTGGTGATTGAGCTAGCCAATGGGCCGACAGCAACCGAGGCTGATCATATCCTTTCAAAGAAAGGCATCGTCGTTGTCCCCGACATCCTTGCAAATGCAGGCGGTGTTGTGGTATCCTATTTTGAATGGGTACAGAATAAGGCAGGGTTCTACTGGGAGGAGCAGAAGGTGTTTGACAGGCTCAGGGCAAAGATGACCAGGGCATTTGAGGAAGTGTATCTTGAATCCGAGAAGCACAAGATTGATTTAAGGACCTCTGCGTATGTCGTTGCACTGAAACGGATTATGGAAGCAATTGAGGCTAAGGGAAGGCACCCGTATGATTAATCCGCAGGCGCAGGCTCCGCCTCAGGCAAAATGCGGAGCGGAGTTGAACCAGCCTGTGCCTTGGGCACGAGAAATCGAGAATGACTCTGCTTCATAAAGTGCTTCCTCCTTTGTGAGCCATCAGAAAAGGAAGGGCAGCACGGCATGGAAATCTACACAAGAACGCAGTTTGGAACAGCCATTGCCATACCTCTCGCCGTAGCGTTGGTGATAGTAAGCTCCTTTGGTTTCATCTATCCCGTCTCACTTCTCATAAGCAGCCTGCTCTTACTTAGCCTCCTTTTATTCTACAGGCTGGCCGTGAGGGTGGATAGTGAGGCAGTAAGCATAAGATTTGGAATCGGACTTGTGCGCAAGACATTCAATTTGTGTTTTCTGCTAGTATAGCAGCGTGCCTATGTAAAAGTTTCATTATTACTGCACTTTGCTATAAGGATACCTACTGAAACAGCCTTCTCGCAACCTTGAGGCGGGCTCTGACGTCAGGCACCTGCTCCTCCTGCTCACGCTCTGCAATGCCTATCTTTCCGACGTAATCCATCAATTCCCAGACAGAAATCCCCAGGATGCTTGCTGCCCTTGATAATGAAATGCCGTGCTCATAGACTTTAGAACCCTTGCTGATTGCTCCCTGCTTAAGGACTTCCTCTACATACTGCCTCAGGTGTTTTTTCTTCTTTGCTAGGAGGGTGAAGAGATTGCCGATGGCCTTGCGGTACCCGCCAATGTCATCGCTTCTCAGCCTGTCTATTGCCTTTTCGACAAGATTGTAGAGCCTGGGCTGATTGATGCTGATGAAGGTCTTGCCGCTGACTTTCGAGATGGCATAGACGAGCACTGCTACTGTCGTTGAGTCCTTATCCTGAAATATGGAGGAGTTATGGATGGTATGGTTTGAAAGTTCACGCACCGCAAGGGCGTCCAGGTGGCCTTTAGGCGCTGCAAGGAGGCGCTCCAGCTCCAGCAGCACTGCGATGATGTCGTTCTTTATGGTGTCATTCATACCCCCATTATCATCAGGGGTGTATAAAAAACAATGGTATGAGCATAGAGTGGTGATGGGGGTCTTCCCCTGTGGACATTTTCCCTGGATACAGCACCTCTAAAAAGTAGCAATTCCACAAGTGCCTTGGTCGAAATATTTTTAAACATCCCCTCTGAGATTTCTATATTGAGGTTTAAACAGTCATGTTCAACGCTATCAGGCAATTCATCAACAAGTTCTTCAGGAACATCTTCTCAAAGAAAAAGAACATCGCCCTTGGGCTCTACGGCCCTCCAAACGGCGGGAAGACGACACTTGCCAACAAGGTCTGCATGGACTGGCTTGGTGAGGAGATGGGAACAGTATCCAACATCGCACACGAGACCCGAGAGATCCAGATAAAGGAGGAAATCTCGCTTGAGAAGAACGGCAAAGTCATCAAGTTCAACCTTGTGGATACGCCAGGGATTGCAACCCGAATAGATTATGAGGACTTTCTCAAGGCAGGCCTGAATGAGAAGGAGGCAAAGCAGCGGGCAAAGGAGGCTACAAAAGGGGTGATAGAATCCATCAAGTGGCTTGATGACGTTGATGCCGTCGTCGTGGTTCTTGACTCGACAAAAGACCCCTATTCACAGGTCAACATCACCATCATTGGCAATCTTGCCGCCCGAGACATTCCCGTCCTGATAGTCGCAAACAAGATAGACCTCAAGAAATCAAGCGTCAAGAAAATACAGGCAGCGTTCCCGCAGTATGAGGTCATAGGAATATCGGCAAAGGACGGGGACAACATGGACAAGTTTTATGAGGGCCTGTTTGAAGTATTCAAATAAATAGAGAGAGGGATGGAAAAGAGCATGCTGAGCCTACAATTTGTGCCGTACCATGAGATTGAGGAGCTTGGCTCTGCCAGAAGGGTGAAGAAACTGCTTGACATCGTGAAGCAGGACAACATCGTTTTGCTGCAGGGCAGGCTGAAGAAAGAGGAAGAGGCAGACCTCATCGCAATTACCATGGAGGAGATAGACAACAAGTTTAAAGGGATAGAGCTTGCGGTGGTCAATCCTGACAAGAAGACCGATGGCATCATCCGGAACGTCAAGCAGAACATGGTCAACCTGCTGCTTGGAGACAGGCAGGGATTCACCATCATCGGCCCTGCTTCCATCGTGAAGGACATCAAGCGTGACCCTGACAAGATACAATTATATACTGAGGAAGCAAAGGCTAACGGCAAAGGGAACTCAGTGAAAGGAAGAAAGAAGGGAACCTAAGACGAGGTACTACATGCCCCACCAGTGCGTCCGCTGCAATGCAATCTATGACGACGGAGCGAAGGAAATCCTAAAAGGCTGCTCATGCGGGGCAAAGCTCTTTTTCTACATCAAAAAGGAGAAACTGGCTGAAGCGAAGAAGATCATCGAGAACCCTCAGCTTACTGAAGACGACAGGAAGCAGATGGAGGAGGACGTGTTTGAGCTTGTTGGCCATGAGCCTGATTCTGACTCTCCAGTCATCCTTGACATTGAGGCTATAAGGGTTCTCAAGCCAGGGAAGTATGAGCTTGACCTTGTGCATCTTTTCAAGGGCGACCCTCTGGTGTTCAAATTAGAGGAAGGGAAGTACATGATTGACGTGGTGCAGAGCTTCAAGAGATTGGCCAAATAATCTTCTTCATTCTTGCTTGAATCGTAACCCTTCACCATTAATGGAGTTTGCCTGCCTCTTTGCAACTGCGCTCGGCATCACTCCAGAAAAAAATGCATTCCCTAAAAGCTCATTGCCTACGGCTTCTTTCTCATCCGAGCCCTTTGTTTTTCTTTCCTCCTTTGTTTGTGCTGCAAATCCTGATGATGGAAATTCCGTCGTGCACTGCATTGTCGCCCATCCTTCAACCACGCGGGTAGCAGCGCGCTACACTGCGGCAATGGCTGCAACACATGCCCTGCCGCCTGGAATGCCAGCCCCCACGAGCCTATCCATGTTTATCCCTCAATGCTTGCCACTCATGGCTATCGCTATTGCTTTTCAGGCTAGAGAGGTATAACCTTATACCCTACTGGTGAGAATTTTTGTTCAGCTATCTTGCCGTCACAATTTCAATGACATCACGGTGCTTTAAGACGTGCTCCTTCCCTACCGTCCGCTTGCTTCGGACATCAATGGCGCGGATGAAGCCTTTGCCTATGTCGGTATGGAGCCTGAAGGCAAAATCAAGAGCCGTTGAGCCCTGAGGCATGAGAAAGCAGTCAGGAAGAATGTTGCCGTCCTTGTCTTCTAGCTTGTTCACACCGCCTGGGAATATCGCTATCAGCTTAAGGAGGTCAAAAGCGGCAGCGTCAAGGACCTGCTGGACCCCCGTTGAGCCGTAGACGCCAAGCACCTTCTCCTTGATGAAGGAAAGCGCTGCCTTCTGCCTCCCTGAGAGTTTGTCTGAAGCTATGATGGAGAAATCAGAGTCACCTGGCACGTAGGATATCATACCATGCTTTGCCGCTTCTTTCAGCGCTATCTCGCATTCGCTTGAGCAGGGAATAAGGACGTGGTCGGGGAACTGCAGCTTAAGTTTTGCGTAATTCTCCTTTCCCGATGCCATGTCAGTCTTGTTGCAGGCTATTATCATAGGCTTTGTCCTCCTGCGGAGGGCCACGGCAATCCTGAGCAGCCATTCATCGTTCCAGTCAGCGACTGACTCTGGGGGGTTCAAGCCATTGAGAAGCTCTTTCATGAGGTCTTCCTTTACGCCTAATCCTGAGAATTGCCTTGCTAGCGCCTGTTCTTTCTTCTCCTTGTTGACTGCAAGGGCTCTTGCAAACTTTTCCCATCCTTTTTTGAGGATGCCAAGATACCACATGTCAAGCTCAGTCTCAAGGAATAGAATGTCCTCAGCTGGGTCGTGGCTGCCTGCCTCGACTGGCTCGCCTTTATCGTTTGTGGCTCCAGCGACATCCACGATGTGTATGAAAGCATCTGCCTGGCGAAGGTCATCTAAGAATTGGTTGCCCATGCCTGCTCCCTTGTGGGCATCTTTCACCAATCCTGCGACGTCCATGAGTTCTGTAGGGACAAAGCGATAGCCGCCAGCTAGAAAGCCGAAGCGGGGGTTGGCTGTCACGCCAAATTCCTTATCAACCCTCTCGACGCGGACAAAGCCTGTGCCGTGGTTTGGCTTTATTGTTGCAAAGGGATAGTTTGCGATGAGCACGTCAGCCAGCGTTGCAGCCTTATAGAAGGTGCTTTTCCCTGCTGATGGCTTGCCTACGAATCCGATGAGCATTGTACTGGCCCCGACACTAGCGAGTAAAAAAGCCCCCGGGGGGAGTTGCACCCCCGACCTCGGGATTTCGTGACCTGTTACAAGTCCCGCGCAATGGCTACTATGCTACGGAGGCCTTTGAGCTATTGAAAATCAAGAGAAAAAAGGTTGCTTTAAATAGGTTTTTGTCTATTCCCCATACCCATAGATTGCAGGGTGGAAGGGCTCAGGCGTCGGGATGAATGTCCTCAACTGGAGGTACTTTTTGATTTTTGCCTGGAACCTGTAGGCTTCCCGCCAAAGCTCCTTCTCGCGCTTGTAGAACTCATGCTGGAAAACCCTGCTCGCATAGGTCTTCAGGACGTGCTTGAGAAGCCAGTGCTTCTCCCACTTGTTGTCATAATCATACTCGATGTAGGGGCGTATGAAGAACTCTATCTCGCCCGAATTTATTTTCATCTTCTTGCCAAGGTGGATGACCTCGATGTCCGTGAGATACACCACATGGACGTCAAAGTCAAGGCGGTAGCGGTAGAACCCGCTGTATTTGGTCTCAGGCTTCTTGTAGGTCCTCCACCATATCCACATCTCTTTTCCGCCCTGATGAAGCCCTTTCTGGACGAATTTCTCCATATACATGGTCTCGACGTCAACATGGCCCTCCTGCGAGCCAGGCTTCTGGCCTGGTCCAAAGAATCCTTCCTCGGTTAGGTATTCATGGAGCATGACATACATATTCTTGAGATGGAAGACATCCTTGTATTTCACCTTGAACGAGGGGATATCAATCTTTCCGACCATGCCTTTCTTCACGGGGAGGGAAGATATAAAAGTTTCGCTATCGGATAACGCAGCTATCGGGTAATACTTTACCTTTATGAAGTTGCCTGCCTCTTTGTAACGTGGTATGGGTATCAAAATCCAGGAAAAAATGCATTCCTTAAAAGCTCATTGCCGACAGCAACTTTACCAAAAGCG
>Ga0208373_1001913_pt1 | contig 25163 bp, 25 predicted proteins | sample RifOxyC2_FD_184036 | JGI IMG/M metagenome (GOLD analysis project Ga0208373, IMG submission 184036) | Soil microbial communities from Rifle, Colorado - Rifle Oxygen_injection C2 (SPAdes) | ecosystem: Environmental > Terrestrial > Deep subsurface > Rock core/Sediment | place: Rifle, Colorado... | reverse complement strand
CTTGTAGCGTACTTTTGTTTCTACTTTGCTAAACGGTTTTGAGGTAAGCTCGGCAAAGAATTCATTCCCGTCTGCCGGAAGGGGATTATCAAAACCTGCATAAGGAAATTTAAATTGATCATAATAAAGATTAAGAATGCCGAATGGGAGTCTCCATTTCAGCCCATTGTAAATACCAAATTCATTCTGTACCGCACCCGATCTTTCACCAAAGCTGAAGCCATGCAGGTTTACATAGTTCCGTGGATAGCTTCTTATGGAAGAAACAAACTGGAGATTCCGATCAAGAGAGAATTGAAGATTATTGATAGATGCGACGGAAGTTCCGTTATAAACTGTTTCACCAAAGAAATTGATGTTTGCAAAAAATATATCATAAGCGGCAGATGTATAATTAAATTTATCGCCTTCAATATCATAAACCGATGAAGGATGAAATGGATGATTGAAAACAGACTGGTAATGAAGAATCCCAATCCTGAATAAATCCTCCTTTAAGAAATCTATCCTTCCACCGATCAAAGTTTCCTCTCCGGTTTTTCTTTTGTTAATTTCTGTTTCTGTTCTGTGCAAACCATCTAAAGGTGTTGAAGTGATTTCATTGGTAAGCTCATCAATATTTGCATCGAATTTATTTCTTGAATAAAATAGTGAGACCGATAAAGGATCAAGATCGATTGTACCGGCGGCTCCTCTTAAAAAATTATTCTCTGAAGAACTTGTATAAGGAACAATTTTTCTTTCGCTCTTTTTAACCGGATAAACAGCATCAGCACCTTTTGAAAAGCCATAAGCATTCCATAATGCAAGCCCCTGACCGAATTCAAGGTAATAATCGCCTACAACCAAGTTTTTAAAATATCCTAAATCTTTTGCAAAGAAATGTGCAGAAGTAAACTCATTAAAATATTTTTCACCTGCATCTTTGTCGGTCAGTATTCCGAACTGGTAATTATTATCATACCTGACCTGAAGCCTGTTATAAATATTATACTTTGAGCCGGCAAATTTATTTTCTGCAAATCCCTTTCGTATTTGAAGATCATTCTTCAGTCTGCTCCTGTAATAGATTTTTGAATTTGAAGACAGATCGTTGAATAGATTTTCCTCTTTTGCTATAACGGCTTGTTCTGAAACAAATACAAAAGGTAAAATCTTTTTTACTATATCGACTGGAATCCCTCTTATTGAATAGAGTTCACTCGCGGAAAAGAATAATCCATACTTATTCCTATGATTAAGAATTTGTTCTGCTACAGAGAAATCGATATAGGGAATCCTTTGCAGTTCATTTATTCCTACAGTATTAATATCTATCGGATTTTGCATCAGATCTTCAAGTAAATCATAAAGGTCGGAAGAAATCTCTTCATCCTGGGATTCTTCTAAAAGCTCATTGAGTATTTCTTCTGTTATAATGTAGTTGGTATCTGTTTGTGATAAAATAACAGATGCACAAAGAAGTATGATAATCGAAACAGATGATAGAAGTTTCATTTTTATTTATTTCATTTCATAATCGTACTCTTAATCTTAATCGAATTATGAGCAGGATTATGAGTAAGAGTAAGATTATGATTATTTGCCAAAAAGATGTTCTCTTATTTTTTCTGAGCGTTCACGTTCTTCTCCAAAACTAATTATTATACCTGCCTGGTGAGTTAATCCCAGATCATTATGATTGAACAAAGCATAATCAAGACTAAAGATTGAATAGTTTATTCCGATTCCAGCCGAATATTCTGATGGCTCTGTGGAAAATCCCGTTCTTAATGAAAGATATTTAATAATGTCATATTCTATTCCGAAAAGAAATGAGAAAGGATACCTTATATCTTTCTCTGCTGCAGCATTTACTCTGAAATTCGATAAGACATCATAGCTAAAACCCGAATTAAAAATCATAGGTATCTGGTCATCTTCATTTCCAAAAGTTGCCCGGTTTAAGTTCTGAATTGAAAACCCGACTCTTAGTTCACCTGTTAACCATGCAAGACCTCCGGCATTGATATAAAAAGCGAGATCACTTCCATAATTTTTTATTGAAACGTTATGAATATTTACAGCAACTCCGCCAAAAAATTTTTCATCGTAGTTATAAGAAAAGCCTGCGATAAATTTTGTTTCCCTGTAAAGATCAAAACCGTAAGTCATTGCACCGATTGCAACTGAACCGAATGAAAACGGTTCATTGTAGGCGATAAACCCGTTTGCAAGTTCTGTAAAGCCAAAAGGCGCGGGAGAATAATAAATCCCGACTTCACGCCAGTTCATCTGAGCTAATCCCGAAGGATTATTAAATAATGCAAATACATCGTTGGATAAAGCGACATCAGAATTGGATAAAGAAATCTGCTTAGCTCCTGCACTGTGTTGTGAGAAAGCAGGGTTACATAAGGAAACAATAATCAAAAATAAAAGTAGAAAACCCCAATTGCCCATTTATTTCCCGGTGACTATAAATTTATTGTGACATTATATTCAAATTCATATATTAAATCAATATTAATCTTGCAAATAGGTAATATAGATGAAAAAATTTATTGTCCTTTCTTTAATTCTTTTTTCAACTATTTCTTATGCACAGGAATTAAATTGCACTGTGCTGGTCAATTATGAGAGTTTGCCTGTAAACAACAGGGAATTACTTACAGGTTTTGACCAGGTTGTTCAGGATTACATGAATATGACTCACTTTACAGGGGAAGACTGGGTAGGTCCAAAAATTAATTGTACAATTAATATTTTCTTTGTTTCTGCATCTGGTGATGTTAACTACTCGGCACAGGCAGTTATTGTTAGTCAAAGACCCATTTATAATACTATAAATCTTTCCCCGATGTTAACTGTAAATGATAATACGTGGTCTTTCAGATATGAAAAGGGACAAAGTTTGTATGGCAACCAATCTACATTCGATCCCCTGACAAGCTTTCTCGATTACTATGCCAATATAATAATAGGAATTGATACCGATTCATATTTTGAACTTGGCGGGACTCCTTTTTTCTCCAAGGCTTTTGGAATTGTTAACCTCGGCAATTCGAGCCCTTTCCAGGGAGGCTGGCAATCGGCGGGAACATCGTACAGCAGATGGAATTTGGTTTCCGATTTGCTGAATGATAAATACAGACCTTTCAGAGAGGCTGTCTATAATTATCATTATAACGGTCTGGATATATTTGATGAGAATAGAAAAGTCGCTCTCGAAAATATGGCTAACCTTGTTCACACCCTGGAGCAATTAAGGACAAAAGTCGATATCAATACGGCACTAATTAAAGCTTTCTTTGATACAAAATATGGTGAGATTGCAGATTACCTGAAGTACACAAATAACCCGGGTTTATTTACAACCCTTAAGAAGATTGATCCCCGGCATATAAGTAAGTATGATGAAGTCATGAAAGCTATGCAATAACAAATTAAACTTCCTTTTCATAAATTCGATAAGTTTTATAAATCTCTCCGTTCATTACCCTGGCACCACGGTTCATCATTTCATTATCTTCAAGTACCCAGCTTGCTTCACCAAGATCTATTCCGACATTATGTGCACGGTTAACAATCTCCCAGTAAAAAACAGAATCCAATCCTTTGCGCTGATAATCAGGTAAGATTCCCAACACAACAATTCTTGCCCATTTAATTTTTTTCTTTTGTGTCATCAGTTTGAAAATACCGAAAGGAAGAAGCCTGCCGTTCATCTCTTTGAATACCTGGTTGTAATCCAGCATTACCAGTGCAAAGCCGACAATCTTATTATCAATTTCGCCAAATAAAACCAGCGAAGGTTCAATAATCGTTTTCAGGTCTTTTGCCATTGCATCAATTTCTTCGTCTGTCATCGGAACGAAACCCCAGTTTGGTTCCCATGTTTTGTTATAAACATCCTTAAAATTCTCAAGCTCTTTATTAAAGTGCTTCATATCCAGCGGGCGTATTTTAATTCCGGATCGCTGTTTTGCAATTTCTTGCACTCTTTTCAATTTTTCTGAAGAAAGAACTTTCTGATTTTCCAATTTATAAGCATAAAGGTCTTTTGCTTTTTTAAATCCGTAATTCTCGATCAATGTTATATAATATTTCGGATTGTAAGTCATAAGCAATCGTGGAGTGTCTTCGAACCCGTCGACCAATAATGCATATTCATCATTGCTGGAAGGATTTGCGGGTCCGCGCATAGAAGTTAGCCCTTTTGATTTAATCCACTCATTGGCTGAATCAAAAAGCATATTTGCTGTTTCCTGGTTATTTTCACATTCAAAGAATCCGAAGAAACCTACTTTATCTTTATGTTCCTTGTTATGAAGATCATTTTTAATAGCAGCAATTCTTCCAACAACTTCTCCGTTTCGTTTGGCTAAAAAGTATTCAGCTTCTGCATGTTTAAAAAAGGGATTTTTTATTTTATCAAGAATTTTCTTTCTATCCATTAAAAGATGAGGAACCCAGTAAGGATCGTTTTTATAAATCTTCCATGGTAATTTGATGAATTGCATCAGTTCATTTTTACTCTGGACGATTGAAATGTTAATGTTGCTCATCTTTAAACTCCGCATAATAAAAAAGCATACCTGATCTTGGGTATGCTTTAAGGGTTTTGTTTAGTCCAATTCACTGATTAGATTAAACCTAATTTCTTGCCGGTGTCCCTGAATATTTCAAGTATTTTATCAAGGTGTTTATCTTCGTGTGTTGCCATATAGCTGGTTCTCATCATTTGTCTGCCGGGAGGAACTCCTGGTGAAATAAATACATTTACAAAAACACCTGCATCGTAAAGCATTCTCCACATTTTAAATGCGAGCAAATCATCGCCAACAATAACAGGCACTATTGCCGTTCTTCCTTCAATAACATTAAACCCTTCGGCTTTCAAACCGGTTCTCATTTTGTTGGCGTTTTTAATTAGCCTGTCGACTCTCTCCGGTTCTGCTTCAAGAATATCGAGAGCCGCTATTGCTGCAGCAACTGAAGAGGGCGTAGGCGAGGCACTGAAAATAAGAGCCAGTGAATGATGCTTAATATAATTTATTATTTCTTTTTTAGCCGCGACAAATCCGCCGAGTGATGCAAAAGTTTTACTAAAGGTGCCCATCGTCATATCAATTTCATTTTCTAATCCGAATTCGCTTGCTGTTCCTCTGCCGCCTTTGCCTATAACACCAACAGCGTGAGCGTCATCTATTAAAATTCTTGCGTTATTTTCTTTTGCAATTTTGTTTAATCTTTCTAAATTAACTATCTCACCTCCGGTGCTGAATACACCATCACTTACAACTAATTTGGCAGTGTCTTTCGGAATTTTTGAAATAACTCTTTCAAGATCATTCATATCATTGTGCTTATAACGGACAAACTCAGCCAATGCTCCTTTTGCCATAAGATTACCAACGACAAGGCATGCGTGATTATCTTTGTCGGAAACTACATATTCACCGCGTTGCACGAGAGTAGGAATAATTCCTTGCCCACTTAAATAGCCTGTGCTAAACAGCAGAACGGCTTCCTGGTTAAAGAATTTTGCCAGGCGTTCTTCAAGTTCAATGTGCAGGTCTAGAGTACCGGTCAAATACCTGGAACCGGAACAGCCCGTTCCATATTTCTCAACTGCTTTTCTTGCAGCTTCTTTGACTTTTGGATGAGCTGTAAGACCAAGGTAGTTGTTCGAGCCAGCCATTATAACTTTTTTCCCCTCGATTTTAACAACGGGTCCTTCATTTTCTTCAATTGGTCTGAAATACGGGTAGAACCCGGCTGCCTTTATTTCGTCAGCCCTTGTGAAGTCATAGCATTTTTTGAAAAGATCCAATTTACTTCCTTAAAATGTGATGCATAATTCTACTAAATCACTATTTATTTCTTAAATTTAGCCGTTCAATGTAAAATTAAAAAGTTTGAAAATCAATAAATTCTAATGGATAAAAAATTAATTGCAGTAGTTACCGGAGCCTCAGGATTTGTAGGAAGTCACCTCGTAGACTTGTTATTGGAGAAAAATTATAAAGTTAGATGTATAATCAGGAAAACAAGTAGCCTGAGATGGCTCGAAGGAAAAGATGTTGAACTTCATATCTGTAAATTAACAGATAAAGAGGGACTAAGAAAAATTTTTGACGGTGCTGATTATATTTATCATGTAGCCGGAATTGTAAAATCAAAAAAGCCGGAAGGTTACTTTAACGGTAATGTTGAAACAACACGTGTTTTGCTCGATGTTGCACTGGAGTTTAAAGAAAATATTAAAAGATTTTTGATTGTTAGTAGTCAGACTTCATCCGGACCTTCCTCACTGAGTAATCCTATAAATGAAGATTCTTCCTGCAAACCAATAACTACTTATGGAAGAAGTAAGCTTGCACAGGAAAAACTTGCAAAAAATTATATGGATAAACTTCCGATTACAGTTTGCAAGATTGCTGCAATCTATGGCGAAAGGGATACCGAGATTTTTATTTTCTTCCAGACTTTTAACAAAGGTTTGATGACTACAATTGGTTTACATGATAAACAGGTAAGCCTTATTCATGTTAATGATGTGGTCAGAGGTTTGTATTTAGCGGCAACATCGCAGAAAGCAGCGGGGCAAACCTATTTTATAACATCACAAAAATATTATACGTGGAAAGAAGTCGGTGATGCTACTTCAAAAGTTATGAACAAAAAACCGTTCAAAGTTAAAGTTCCTCATTTTGTTGTTTATATAATAGCTGCGATCGCCCAATTCCTTTCTTTGTTCAGCAGTAAAGCAGCAACATTAAATATAGAAAAAGCAAAAGATATTACTCAGCCTGCGTGGATCAGCGATTATAAAAAAGCCTTTAAAGATTTCGGCTTCAAACAGGAAATCTCGATTGAAGAAGGAATAAAAAGAACTGTTGACTGGTACAAAAAAATGAGGTGGCTATAAAATTACAAAATTGCAAAATTTAAAGATTTAAAAATTACTCTTTCAGTTTTTAAATTTTTGTATTCTTTCAATTATTTATAGCTCCTTCTGCAATCCATGTTTTTAATCCTTTTAATTGATTTGTTGTAAAAGGGAGATATGGTGAATCTGTTGGAGGCATTTGAGGAAATCCTGCACGAGACGGGTATTCGGTTGTCCAGACTAACTTACTGTTATCAGGTTCTCCACGCGAAACAATTGATGGATCAGCAGTAGTACCCGCCCACGTTGTTAAATCGAGCCCAGCCTCTGTAGTGCCTGCGCCATGACAGTTTACACACTTAGCATCAAATACCGGTTGTATATGCTTTGAATAGCTTACATTTGAATCAGGTATAATTTCATCATCAATATTTGTAGTTGTATCATCACAACCCGCATAAAAAAGTAAAAGCAGAAGAGGAAATATTTTTTTCATAAAATAAAATTACTTTCATTTATAAATTCATCCAAGTCATTAATAAATAAAAATGTTGATAAACAGTTTCATTGTAATTATTTTGAACCGTACAATAAAAGAAATTTTTCATTTTGAATTGTTCATTGTTAATTGTAATCGGGGCTATAGCTCAATTGGGAGAGCGCTTGGATGGCATCCAAGAGGTTCGGGGTTCGATCCCCCGTAGCTCCACCAGACTTCGTTTTGAGCAAAGCGAAAAAAGAAGTCTGCAACGGCATAACCTGATTTATCAGGTGAAGCCGTGCTTAATGTAAATATTTACTTTGCTCAAAACTTCGCCTTGGCATGCCGATGAGGATAATGTTTGAGAGAAAATGTATTATTATGTTTATATACTCCAAAGCATAAATTATACGGATAAATATTATACAGGTTTTACGACAAATATTAAGAAGAGGATAATAAAACATAATGAAGGGAGTGCACAGTATACTTCAAAATACAAACCATGGAAAATCAACATTGCGATAGCTTTTAATGATAAGCAAAAGGCACTTTCATTTGAAAAATATTTAAAAAGTCATTCAGGAAGAGCATTCACTAAAAAACATTTTTGAAATACAAATTTGCGGGGCTATAGCTCAGCTGGGAGAGCGTCTCGTTCGCAACGAGAAGGTCGCCGGTTCGATCCCGGCTAGCTCCACTAAAAAAGTTCAAACATTTTTTTGTTTGTTCTTGAACTTGAACTTGAACTTACTCTTATATTTAAACCCCTGTTTTATCTTAGCAAATAAATCTTAGTTTGAGGCAACCAAGATTTTAACAACACACCGAAATACAATAATATCTACAGTTTTTACGGCATATCATTTGAAATTCCCTTTAGCAGGGCAAAAAACATATGAAGAGTAATAAACAATATTTACTCATAATGTTATAATCTAAATTCTGTTGTGAGGGTAATATGAAACTAGGTTCTTTTAAAAACGGCGCACCCGAATATATTGTAAAAGGGAACAATAAAATGTTGCTGGGAGATTTCAAAGGCGCAATACTTGAATTCACCAAGGCAATAATTATTGATCCGCAGTTTCCTCATTCTTATACCAATAGGGGTGCAGCAAAACTGGAAATCCACGATTACGAAGGCGTTATTGAAGATTGTCTTCAGGCAGTAAAGCTGCACTTCAGGGCTGAAGTAGAAGCCGAGAAAAAAGCAGCTCAGAACGGTTTGAAAAAGTCTGTTCACTCTAATCCGATATATGCAAAATTGTATTCGATGATTGGAACTGCAAAATTGCTTATGGGAAACAGGGAAGAAGCACTTGTTGATTTAAATAGTGCACGTTTACTGGGAAACCAGGATGCTTATGATATAATGAAAATATATAGCAGGTAATCCTTAAATAAGTTTCATTTCTTTTTCAAACCTTCCGGAGAGTTCGGTTAGGTTTTATATCATATTTTTTATAGAATTTAACATTTCATATCTTTGCCTCTAATGAATTTATTACCTCAAAATGATTACTATAAGAAAATTCTGAAACTGGCGCTTCCGGCAATTGCCGGTCTCTCCACTCAAATGGTGGTCTCACTTGTCGATACTGCAATGGTTGGAAGATTGGAAGAGGCTACATATGCACTTGCTGCTATGGGCATAGGTGTTCTTGCAACATGGGCATTAGTAAGTTTTTTTTCCAGTCTTGCTACAGGTACACATGTTCTTGTTGCCCGAAAATATGGTGAAAAAGATTTCAATGCTTGTTCATCAGCATTAATTAATTCTATCCTAATTGCAATTACGGTTGGAACGTTAGTAGCTCTTTTGTCGGTTTTAGCTGCTCACCCCGCTGCCGATTTTTTTGCTGCTGATAAAACTGTAGGTAAATACGCAGGAGATTTTATTTTTTATCGTTTTCTGGGTATTCCTTTTTTTCTTATTTCTGTTTCTTTCAGGGGTTTTTTCTTCGGGATAAATAAAACAAAGATATTCATGTTCTCCGGCGTACTTACAAATCTCCTGAACATTCTTTTCAATTATATGTTTATATACGGAAAATTTGGAGCGCAGGAAATGGGAGTAGCAGGATCAGGATTAGGTTCAACTTTTGCAACTGCATTTGATGCATTATTTTATTGTGTTGTTATTTTACTTCCTTCTTACAGGAAACAATACAGGATTTTTAAAAACTTCAGGCTTAATTTTAATATCATAAAAACAATTTATAAAATTTCTTTACCTGTGTCCTTTCAAAACGTATTTATTCTGATTGGCTTCTTAAGTTTTGTTGGTATTACAGGTTTAATAGGTACAACTGAACAAGCCGCAACACAAGCTGTTATAAGTACTTTATTTATCTCTTTTCTTCCTTGCTTTGGTTTTGGAATTGCAGTTCAAACACTTGTTGGAAATAATATAGGTTCCGGAAAATATAATCTTGCTAAAATATATGGTTTTGAGACGGCTAAAGTTGCGACTTACTATACTTTGACGCTTGGCTTTATTTTCTTTCTTATCCCCCAGTATGTTCTTTTAATTCTTACAAATAATCAATCTATTATTGAAGTAGCTAAACCTATATTAAGAATTGCAGGTTTTGCTCAAATTTTTTATGCATCGGGCGTTGCGCTGGCAAACGGGCTGCAGGCAGCGGGAAAAACTTTTTTTGTAATGATGGCTGAAGTTATAACAAATCTTTTAATATTTGTTCCTCTTGCTTACTTATTTGGTGTTTATCTGAAAATGGGTTTGGTTTGGGCTTGGTTAGCCTTACCGGTATATATAATTATTTACACGTTTATAATTTTTTATAAATTCAGATTTGATGTGTGGAAAGATTGATCTAATCTTTTAACTTTGTAAAAATAATTGAGGCTATCAGAAGAAAAATTAATCCTGTAAGTACAAATGATGTTTTAATCCCTAAAAAACCTGCCGCATAACCTCCTATAATTGGTCCAATCATGTTTCCGAAAATCTGGAAACTTGAAGCAACACCGAGCACTCCTCCTTTTCTTTCGTATGAAACACTATTGCTTATTGATGTAAATAGTAAAGGCAACAAAGCACCAAAGCCAAATCCGAGAAATATCCTTACAGGAATTAGGGTAATCGGGTTATTAACAACAGAATGCAATGCATACATTATACCTGTTATTATTGTTGCAACGAGAAGATTTTTTTTGATTCCTTTTTTTTCAACTCTCTTACCCCACCACGCAGCTGAGAAAGTTGAAGTTATTCCCATAATGCTGTAGAGAGCACCGGTTATAGTCGGAAGTAATTTGCTGCTCACGTTTAACGTTTCAACATAAAGCACAAAGATTGGTCTTATAAATGAAAATCCTAGTGCTGTAAGAGTAATCATTATAGCTGAGATTTTCAAAACCTTTTTATTAAGAAGGTATTTCCAGTTTTCTAAAAAAGTATAAGTCTGAATACCATCGACTCTGTTTTCTTCTTTTACAAAAACCAGTAAGAGAATACCTGTAAAAAAAAGTAATATGGCAACACTGAAGAAAACAAACCGGTAGCCAAATAAATCGGAAATAACTCCACCTATCAGAGGTCCCAGGACAGTTCCTGCAGCCGTGGAAGATTGTAGAAGCCCTAAGGCATAGCCGGTTTTATTTTCCGGAGTATTAGATGCAATTAACGCCATAGCAGCAGGTAAGAATCCGCTCAAAGCGCCCTGTAATAATCTTCCGAGAAAAAGATGAGTTACGTTTTGCGAAAATCCAATTATGATTTGAGCTATTGCTAATCCAAAGACCGCACGGAGCGTCATTATTTTTCGTCCATGTTTATCACCTAAACTTCCCCAAACCGGAGCTAAGAAAAATGAAATAAAAAAGGGGCCAGCGAAAACATAACCGCTCCACATAGCAGTTTCTTTTAGTTCGGTAACCCCAAGTTGTCTTACGAATAGAGGGAGGAAAGGAACAACTGCGCTCATTCCGACCATTGCAAAAAACTGGCAAATCCAGACTATAATCAGATTCTTCTTCCAGAAAACCATAATTACAAAATCGTTTCCGTATAAGACTTCATACTAAAAGCTTAAATTTAACAAAATATGTCCATTTGATAAGATTCTTAAAGTAATATTAATTCTCACTTTTTAAATAAAAATCCTTGACATTATAAAGCATCTGAAATATATTTTGGCTATGAAAAAAGTGTTTTTAGGGTTTTTTCTAATACTTTTTATGGCAACGATATTTGCCGGTGCTACTCTCAGAGATTTCCGGGCATCTAGTGAGGGCGATGATATAAAAGTCGAATGGGAAACAGGGGACGAAAATAATGTTCAGAATTTTATAATCGAGAGAAATAATTACGAATCATCTCTCGGTAGTTCCCAATCATTCTTAGAGATCAAATCTATTCAACCGAAAGGAAGTAATTCTTATTATTCATTTCTCGATGAATCGCTTTTTAAAACTAATGATTACGTTTTCCAGTATAGGTTAAAAATTGTAGACATGGATGGAACAATTACTTATTCAAATACAATATCAGTTACACCCAAAATATCAGGTCTAAAAAGGACCTGGGGCAGTATAAAAGCAATGTTCAGGTAATATAGCCTGATGCACCTTCCTTTCCTCCCACTTCATTTAAATAATTTTGATCTAACAAATGAATAAAATCCTGAAGATTTTTTTTTCTACTATAATTTTTTATTTCGGTTGTTCAGGTCCTAAAACATTTACTGTAAAAGATAAAGAGCCCGAAGCCGGGTTTGTACCGAGTGGAATAAGAATTTTAGTGGATGAAAATTTAGGAGAGAAGGAAATACTAATAGAAGTACCATCCTACATTTATGCCGAAGGGAAAAAAATAATTCTTATAAATAGCGGGAATAAGCTGTCTGTTTCTGCAAACGATAACGGCATTTCATTGAAAATAAAAGACAACTACTTCGAGGCAGAATACTTTCAAATATTTCCAAAGGATACGACACAATTTTTAACTTATAACGGAATGAAGCTGAGAGGAAGCTTAAAAATTGTCAATGATTCTAATTCGGTGGCTGTTATAAACACTTTAGATTTGGAATCATATTTAAAAGGAATCGTTCCTAAAGAAATGCCTCTTGGAAAGAATGAAGAATACTTCCAGGCTCTAAAAGCATTTACAATTTGTGCAAGAACATATTCACTAAACAAAATGAAGAGGACCGGGGATAATTTTGATGTGTACATCGATACGAGAGACCAGGTTTATGGCGGCGTTGATACTGAAAGAGAGATCTCAAACAAAGCAGTTGAAGAAACCAAAGAACTTGTTCTTACTTATGAAGGAGAAATTGCTACAGTTTTTTATCATTCAACTTGCGGTGGAAAAACTGAGGCTGTTCAAAATGTTTTTGGATTTAACTCAACAAAATATATGCAGGGAATTGAAGACGGCAATCCTCCATATTGTTCAATCTCACCGTCATTCAAATGGGAAGAAACTTATTCACAGGATTTGCTTATAGAAAGACTAAGAGATGCCGGTCTTATTGATTCAGAATATTATCAGATAGACTGGATCGGAATAATCAGCAGGTTTGAATCGGGAAGGGTTAATGAATTAAGGATTGAACTATTATCTACGGCAAATGAAAGAAAAACTATTTCTCTATTCGGTAACAACATAAGAAGCATTATTAGAACTGCTAATAACAAGAGCATCCTTAAGAGTATTTGGTTCGATGTCGATCTGGATATTGACAGGAATGTAATTATAACTGGCAAAGGGTATGGTCACGGAGTTGGTTTTTGTCAATGGGGAGCGATTAACCAATCGAAATTGGGATACGACTTTAGAGAAATTTTATATCACTATTTCCCGGGGACAAAAATTTCTTATCTTAATGATAACATCTGATATTCAAATCTACCTGGCTTCGTCTTCACCACGAAGGAAAAAATTGCTGCAGCAGTTGAATATTCCTTTTAACACTATAAAAGTCGATATTGATGAAAAAGTAAGAAAGAATGAACCGCCTGTAAAAGCCGTAAAAAGATTATCGCTTGAAAAAATGGAAATGGCAAAGAAAGTAATTGAGAATGGAATTATTATTACGGCAGATACAATTGTTGTTTTCAACGGCTCAATAATCGGCAAACCTGTAGATGAAAAAGATGCTGAAAGGATTTTAAAAAAACTAAGCGGCAGGGTTCATAAAGTTTATACAGGTTTTTGTGTGTTAAATACAATAAACGGAAAGATTATAACAGACTATGAAAAAACATTCGTTAAATTTAGAAAGTTGAATAAAAAAGAGATAAGTGAGTATGTCGCAACCGGCAGTCCGCTAGATAAAGCAGGAGCCTACGGAATACAGGATGATTTCGGTGCAGTGTTCGTTGAAAAGATAAACGGCTGTTATTATAACGTTGTCGGGTTACCTCTTCCTAAAGTTTATAAATCAATACTGCAGGTAGTTTAAATGTTGAACAAAATTAAGAAACGCCTTTTAATTTCAATTACGCTTGCAGGGCTGCTTTATCTTGGATTTACTGTTTATGCAGAGATAGACCAGTTAATACTCGCATTTACAAAGTTTAATTGGCTGTGGATACCTGTAATCATAGTTTTAACTCTTTTCAATTACTTCACAAGATTTCTGAAATGGAAATATTATCTAAACCTTTTGCACGTAGAAATAAAAAGCGCTGATTCACTATTAATTTTTTTATCAGGTTTAGTTATGAGTGTTACCCCGGGTAAAATGGGAGAGCTGCTAAAATCTTATCTTGTTAAAGAAGTCACTGCAACACCCGTAAGTAAAACTGCACCCATAATACTTCTTGAGAGAATAACAGATTTTGTTTCTCTTATAATCATTGCTTTAGCCGGTGCTTACTTTTTTGAGTTTGGGCGCGGAATTATTTTAGTAGTAGGTCTATTTTTTCTCGTTCTTATTATTGTAATGGGAAACAGGAAACTTGCCCTTCCAATTATAACTTTTCTTGAAAAAAAGAAAATATTTGAAAAATATATTAATAGTTTGCATAGTGCTTACGAAAGCTCATATCAAATGTTAAGAGGTAAGCCATTAATCCTTATGTTATTACTCAGCACAGTTGCGTGGTTTTTTGAATGTTTGGGATATCACTTAATTCTGATTAATTTTGAAGTTAATCTTGGATTGCTGTGGGCATCTTTTGCCTATGCATTTTCAACTATTGTTGGTGCAATAACAATGTTGCCCGGAGGTTTGGGAGCCACTGAAGGTTCTTTAGCTTTTCTTGTAATCCAGAAAGGTTTTTCTAAAGAAATTGGTGTAGCTTCAACGTTTATTATCAGAGTAGTTACATTATGGTTTGCAGTTTTGGTCGGAATAGTAAGCGTTTCATTATATCAATTTAAGTTTGGAAAGATAACTGCTGAATCAAATACAAATTTGTAAAAAGGAAGATAAATAATGAGCAAGTTCAAAAGAATTAATATTCCCTCCAACGGAGAAAAAATAACAGTAGAAAACGGAAAGCTAAAAGTACCAGGTAACCCTATAATTGCTTTTATTGAAGGCGATGGAACAGGACCCGACATCTGGCGGGCATCAAAGTTAGTTTTTGATGAAGCTGTTAAAAAAGCTTATGGTGGGAAAAAGAAAATTGCCTGGATGGAGATTTATGCCGGTGAGAAAGCTCTTTCGGTATATGGAAAAAATAAATGGCTTCCTGAAGAAACTGTAGAAGCTATTAGAGAATATATTGTAGCTATTAAGGGACCCTTAACAACACCCGTAGGTGGAGGCATAAGAAGCTTAAATGTGGCTTTAAGGCAATTACTTGATCTTTTTGCCTGCGTGCGTCCCGTAAAATATTTTCCGGGAGTGCCAAGTCCGATGAAAGCACCTGCTAAACTTAATATAGTTTTATACCGTGAAAATACGGAAGATGTTTATTCTGGAATTGAGTTTAAATCAGGTACTACCGAGTCGGAGCAGCTAATCAATTATATTAACAAAAAATTTGACAAGAAGATAAGAATTCCTTCAGGAGTTGGAATAAAACCGATGAGCGAATTTGGTAGTGCAAGATTAGTGAAGAAAGCTATCGATTATGCCTTAACCAATAAACGAAAAAGTGTTACGCTTGTTCACAAAGGAAACATAATGAAATTTACTGAAGGTGCTTTTAAAGAATGGGGATATAAGGTAGCTAAAGCCGAATTCAGAGATAAAATTGTAACTGAAGAAGAATTATGGTCGAACTATAACGGTAAGATGCCGGAAGGAAAACTTCTTGTTAAGGATAGAATTGCCGATAGCATGTTTCAGCAACTTTTACTTAGACCTGATGAATATGAAGTGGTTGCAACACCCAATCTTAACGGAGATTATCTTTCCGATGCTGCTGCTGCTCAGGTCGGTGGACTTGGGATTGCCCCGGGAGCAAACATTAGTTATTCTACAGCAATATTTGAGGCAACACATGGAACAGCACCTAAGTACGCCGGCTTGGATAAAGTAAATCCGGGTTCATTGATACTTTCTGGCGCTATGATGCTTGAATATTTAGGCTGGAAAAAAGCAGCTAAACTAATTGAAAAAGCTATGAAGAAAACGATTAAATCAAAAATTGTAACTTATGATTTTGCAAGGCTAATGAAAGGAGCAACGGAAGTTAAAACTTCTGAGTTTGCTAAAGCGATTGTTGAAAATATTTAACTACTTCTTAAAGTAAAGGCAAATAGATTAGTGAAAATACGCTTTCTTGATTTTCATGAAGGTCATTATTATATTCAAAGCGTGTAAATGCTTTAATAAAAGGAGAAAAAGCCATGGGAAATGATAATAATGCCGGAAAAGGATTACTCGTCGGTCTTTTAGTTGGCGGCGCTATCGGTGCTGTTTTAGGTCTTCTCTTTGCACCAAAGAGCGGGAGAGAACTAAGAAATGACATCAGAGTGAAAGCAGATGAATACCTGGATGATGCAGATAAATATATTACCGAAGCCAGAACTAAAGCCAAAGATTTAATTAATGAGGGGAAGAAAAAGTCAGAAAAAATAATAAGCGATGCTAAAACTAAATCTGACGAACTCTTAAAGGATGCTGAAAAAGTATTTAATGATGCTAAGGCTAAAGCTAACACTGCATTTCAATCAGGTAAAAAAACAGTTGAAGATGAAGCAGGCAAGCTAAAAACTGCTTTCAAAGCTGGTGTTGATGCTTATAAAGAATCTAAAAGCTCTTAAGTAAAATTTAATATGGACGTAACAACACTTTTTACTATTCTTCTTCTTTTTGCTGCAACGTGTTTGTGTATCGCCCTTATTATTTATTTAAGAAAAATTACGAAGTCATTTAATGAAATTCGCCTTGATGTAAAAGATCTTTCATCTCAATTAAAACCGTTAATTGTATCTACTACAGAATTGAGTGAAAGATTAAAAACTTTGTCTGAAGATGTTCGTGAACCTGTACAAACTGCAAAATCTATAGTTAGCGACATAAAAGACAGAGTTGATACAATATTAGAACTTGAAGAAAAACTTAGGGGAGGTTTTGAGGGTTCCGTATCGGGATTAATTAGAAACCTCTCTGCTCTCGCAAACGGAGTTAATACTTTTTGGAATACCTTCAGAAAGAACAACAGTTAAAACTAATTACCTCACCTTTGAATTTTAGGAGGCTATCCTTTGAAAGAATACACTACAGATTCCATTAGGAATATTGCATTTATTGGACATAACGGAAGCGGAAAAACTACCCTGTCTGAAATACTTTTATTTACTGCCCACGAAATAAACAGGATTGGAAATATTGCAGAAGGAAATACGGTTTCCGATTACACAACAAATGAAATAGAAAAACAAATCTCGATTTCAACTTCACTGCTGCACCTTGAGTGGAATAATATAAAGATAAATATTCTTGATACCCCGGGTTACTCCGATTTTATAGGAGATGTTAAATCTGCTATGCGTGTATGTGACACTGCCGTGATGGTGCTTAAGTCTGCCGAAGGAATTGAGGTAGGTTCTGAAACAACAGGAGAGTTTATAAACGAATACGGTTTACCCTCTGCTGTTATAATTAACAAAATTGATAACGAACACTCGAAATTTGAAGAAACCGAGAAGTTGGCAAAGGAGAGATTATCATCCGGCGCAGTTATAGTTTCTTTTCCTGCATCTGAAGGGGTTAATTTCGATACGGTAATTGATGTTTTAAAAATGAAAGCCTTTACCTATGGTGAACCGGGAAGCAGAAATGTTAAAGAAAGCGATATACCGGATAATTTAAAATCAAAAGCAGAAAACTACAGAACAGAGTTAATCGAGAAAGTTGCTGAAACTACTGAAGAATTGATGAATAAATACTTCGAACAGGGCACCCTTTCGAATGAAGATTTAGCCGTTGGAATAAAGCAAGCTATGTTGAAAAGAAATTTAAGTCCGGTGTTCGCATTATCTTCCTCCAAAGGAGTTGGTATGAATAACTTCCTGGATTTCGTATCAAATTATTTTCCGTCGCCTGCTGATAGAGGGGGTGAAGAAGCAACTCTTGCCAATTCAGATAAAAAAATATTGGTTAAGCCCGATCCGACTGCAGAACCGGTTATATTTATATTTAAAACAATATCCGAACAGCACGTTGGTGAAATGTCTTTGTACAAGGTTTTTTCCGGAAGCATAAAGGCAGGTTTGGATCTGTTAAACGAGACCAACAACAAAACAGAAAGACTCAGTCAACTCTCTATTCTTAACGGACATAACAGGAAGGAAATATCTCAGGTTATTGCCGGTGATATGGGGGCTGTTGTTAAACTTAAAGATACGCATACAAATAATACCCTGGCTTCAAGAAATCTTTCTGCTACAATGAAACCAATTGAATTCCCTGATTCTGTAATAAGAGGTGCAATTGTTCCAAAAGCGAAAGGCGATGAAGATAAAATAGCGTCAGGTTTACATACCCTGCATGAAGAGGATCCTTCTTTTAATGTTAAATTTGATCCGGAAATTTCACAGACGATTATTTCCGGGCAGGGAGAATTACAACTATCCCTTGCGATAAAAAGGCTAAAAGAACGATATGGAGTGGAAGTTGATTTGAAGGAACCTAAGGTTCCTTACAGGGAAACAATTAAGGGAAAAGTTGAAGACGCAGAGTATAAACACAAAAAGCAATCAGGCGGCAGAGGTCAGTATGGGCATGTTCATTTTAAAATGGAACCTTTACAACGTGGAAAAGGATTCGAGTTTGTTAACGCTATAGTTGGTGGAGTTGTACCGGGAAGATTTATTCCTGCTGTTGAAAAAGGAATAGTTGAAATTATGGAAAAAGGGGTTATTTCAGGAAATAAAGTCGTTGATGTTAGAGTTACTTTGTTTGACGGTACTTATCATGACGTTGATTCCGATGAAATGTCGTTTAAAATTGCCGGCTCTCAATGTTTCAGAAAAGGTTTTAATGAATCGAAACCTTGTCTTCTGGAGCCTATATATGAAATCGAAGTTACAGTACCGGAGGAATATATGGGCGATGTTATGGGTGATATATCGAGCAGAAGAGGCAAAATTTTAGGAATGGATAGTGATGGGAGGTTCCAGAAAATTAAAGCGAATGTTCCTCTTGCTCAGCTCTATAAATATTCTTCAAATTTAAGAAGTTTAACCCAGGGGCGTGGAAATCATAAACGTAAATTTGCTTATTATGAAGAAGTGCCGAAAGAAGTAGAGCAAAAAATAATTGATGAATACACCAAGTCAAGAGAGGAAGGACATTAGAGTTTATGGATAAGCTCTGGTCTCCCTGGCGTTCTCAGTATATCGATTCATTTATGGATAAGCATAAAGAAAAAGGGTGTATCTTCTGTGAGTTATCTAAATATGAAGTCGATGATGCTGATAACCTGCTTATTGAGAAAGGGGAACTCACTTTCACAATGTTAAATCTTTATCCTTATAATAACGGTCATTTAATGGTTGTTCCTTACGAACATAAGAGTGATTTTCAGCTTTTAACTGATGATGAAAATGCAGAAGTAATGGAAAAACTTCAGCTTGCTGTAAAAGCATTGAAAATGACTATGAATCCCGAAGGTTTTAATTTAGGTGCTAATTTTGGAAAAGCCAGCGGAGCTGGTATTGACGATCACATACACTTTCATGTTGTTCCAAGGTGGAATGGAGACACTAACTTTATGCCTGCGTTAGGCGAGGTAAAAGTAATTTCCCAGGACCTTCTTTTGACAAAAGAAAAACTTATAAAAGCTTATAACAAAATTAAGCAGGAGATTTCCCAAACTTAGGTCGAAATATATGTTTGTAAATTCAAACTTCTTTCTTTCGAATAAAACATTGAAGATCGCGAGATCTTTTTTCTTTTTTATGCCTTTTATACTTGTATTTTACTTCATCTCTTGTACTGATCGAAATGAAGAGAAAAAGGTAAAAACCGAAATAAAATTTGATTCACTTATTTATGATAAAGACGGAAATCTTTTTACAGGCAGAATGAAAGGGAAAGTTTATAATAAAAATATTGAATACGACGTTGTTAAAGGAAAAAAGAATGGAGGATACAGACTTTACCACGAAAATGGTAAACTGGGAATTGAAGGACAGATAGAAAATAATAAGAATACCGGCTTATGGAAGTATTACTATAGCAACGGGAAAGTGGAATCAAAAGGTCATTTTAAGAATGATCTTGCTGAAGGGGAATGGACCTGGTACTATCCGTCCGGTCGACTGAAAGAAACCGCAGAATTTAAAAATGGTGAACGAGACGGTATTGCCGTTATATACAATGAAAATGGCGAAGTTATTGAAAAAAGAATTAGTGAAGGTAAAGAAATTTCGGAATGACATACCGTAAAAAACAAATATTCATATATTTTGTTTCTTTAATTGTACTATGCCTTTTTTTCAGTTGTTCTTCCACAACAGAAGTTGAAAAAAATGAGAAGGAGGTTCGCTACAAAAGTAAACCTGAAAAAGTAATAAAAAGCCTTGATCTTGTTGAAAGAGAATTTATCAGCACATCGAAAATCAAAACTATTGAAAAAGTCAGCTTTGAGCTCACTCCCGCCGGCAAACCAATCAATGGAGAAAAATACTTAACACAAAATTATAATCCGAAAGGATTCTTAATTGAAACTATAACTTATAATAGTGACGGCACTATCCAATACAAGTATAATTATACTTATGATAATAATGGTACAAGAATAAAAACTACCCGCTATGATTCAAGCGGTAAGATGACAAATTATTATAAATATGATTACAATGAGTTCGGAAATAAAGTTAAAGCCTATAGCTATGTTTTAGATGGAAATCTTGAAGAGTATTATACCTATGAATATGATGATGACGGGAATCTTATTGAAGAAAAATGGTTTTCTTCTTCTGGAGATGAAGTTTATAATATTGAGACCGATTATGATAATGGAATAAAAACACATACTTACACGTACGATGAGAATGGGGACTTGATTTATGAATATGTTTTTAGATATGACGAAAAAGGTAATATTATCGAAGAAACTAAATACAATAGTAACGGTTTGAAGGTGGGAATTATTCAGTATGTTTATAAATACCATTAAATTAGTGAAAGACTTTTTACAGGTTTTGCTGTTTCGTATTTTACATTTGAATTCTAAATAACATTTTCTTTAAATAAAGTTAATTGTAAAAGGAACTTTTTATGCCCGCAGAGCAAGCTTTAGTTGGAATTATCATGGGAAGCGATTCGGACCTTAACATTATGAATGAAGCTGCAAAAGTATTGGATGAATTCAATGTTAAGTATGAAGTAAAAATTATATCTGCTCACCGGTCTCCCAATTATTTGACGGAATATACATTAGCCGCTCCGGGGAGGGGAATCAAAATAATAATAGCGGGAGCGGGAGGGGCTGCACATCTACCTGGAGTAACAGCAGCTTATTTTCCTCTGCCTGTAATTGGTGTACCTGTAAAATCAAAATCCTTGGACGGTCTGGATTCATTATTATCTATCGTACAAATGCCCGGTGGTGTTCCGGTCGCCACGGTAGGAATCAATCAGGCTAAGAATGCAGGACTGCTTGCTGTTCAAATATTAAGTACCTCAGACACATCTTTACACAATAAGATGATCGCTTATAAAAAGAAATTAGAAGAAGAATCAATAAACAAGAACAAAAAGCTGCAAACAAAATCATTTGAGGTATAAAAGCAACCTTAAATGATATCATCTGCATTGTTACTTCTGAACATATTTGATAATTTAATTGTGTGTTGTTAATAACCTGAGTAAAGAAATGAAAAAAGAACTGTCTGTTTTTATGATCATCATTTTTCTTCTGTTCGGTTGTAGTAAAACTTCTGATAAAGAATATTTGGATAAAGCCTCCGAGGATATAAAGAACGGGAACATTTCCGAAGCCATAATAGCTTACGAAAAATTGGTTGAAGAATACCCGGAGAGTAATTTGGCGGCTGAAGCTTTAGTAAAAGAAGCAACGTTATACCACAGTAATATGGTTAAAAATATTTCGAAAGAAGAGTCTTTGAAAAAAGCTGCCGACATATTTTACTCTGTAGCTGAGAAATATCCTAAAAGTAAACAAGCCCCACAATCCCTTTTTATGGCGGGTTTTATATATGCAAATGAGTTACAAAATTATGAGGGGGCAAAAAAAGCTTATAATCTTTTCATAAAAAAATATCCCGGTCATGATCTTTCTGCATCTGCCAAAGATGAACTTGAGAATATGGGATTAACTCCCGATGAAATTCTCAAAAGAAAAACAGCAACCAGTGAAAAATGAATCCCGCAGCCCAGGATTATAAAAAGTTTCTCGACCCTTCAATAATTTCAAAACTTAATTCATTTGAATTACGTGCAAGATTAGTAGTTGAAGGATTTATGGTTGGATTGCACAAAAGTCCTTATCATGGCTTCAGCGTCGAGTTTACACAGCACCGACCTTACATACAGGGAGACGGGCTTAAAAATATTGACTGGAAGATTTACGGGAAAACTGAAAAATTTTTTATTAAGCAATATGAAGAAGAAACAAACCTCAAAAGCTACATATTACTCGATACCAGCAACTCGATGAATTTTGCTTCCGGTAATAATTTCAAAAAGTTAGATTATGCTTCTACTCTTGTTGCAGCTTTATCATATTTAATGATTAAACAACAGGATGCCGTTGGGTTAGCTTTATATTCAGAAAGAATAATTAAATACTTTCCGCCCAAGATGTCTAAAGCATACATGCATGAAATACTAAAAAATCTTGCAGTTGTTAAACCTTCTGAAAAAACCAGGACGGCAGAATGTCTTAATCTTATTGCCGAAAAAATTAAGAGAAGAGGTTTGGTAATTATTGTTTCTGATTTTTTTGATGACGTAAATTCAATCCTGAAAGCATTAAAACATTTCAGGTATCAAAAACATGAAGTAATTGTTTTCCAGATACTAGATCCGGCTGAAAGAAGCTTTTCTTTTGGTAAAGATGCAATATTTAAAGATCTTGAAACCTCGGAGGAAATAACCACCCAGCCTTACCAGATACAAAAATCTTACAGAGACGCAATGAACGAGTTTACAGGAAAGATTAAATCCGAATGCCTCAATGCGAATATAGAATACAACCTTTTAGAAACTTCCACACCGTTTGATAAAGCACTCTTCAGTTACATACAGAAGCGGAGTAAGCTCTACTAATTTCGGATTGCGAATTTCGAATTGCGGATTTATGTTTTTCCAATCCTAAATCTAAAATCCGAAATCCGAAATTAAAGCAACGTCTTTATCTGTTCAAAATACTTTTTCGACAATTCCTCAGCCTTAGCCTTCGTCTTAGCCTCAGTAATTATTCTAACAATCGGCTCTGTATTTGATTTTCTAAAATGGACCCAATGATCGGCGAAATCTATTCTCAGTCCGTCTTCAGTGTTCACTTTTTCAGATTTATATTTTCTAACTAAAGAATTGATTATATCATCAGGCTTAATGTTTCCTAGTTCAATCTTCTTTTTTGCAATAAAATAATCCGGAAGAGATTTTTTTAATTCTGAAATAGGTTTCCCGAATTCCGAAAGATGCTGTAATGTTATTGCTATTCCGACTAATGCATCTCTACCATAATGAAGAGCAGGATAAATAACTCCGCCACTACCTTCGCCCCCGATAACTGCGTCCACTTCCTTCATCTTTTTTACTACATTCGCTTCGCCGACTGACGAACGATATACTTTACAGCCCGCAGCTTCAGCAACGTCATCAACAGCTCTCGTCGTAGAGAGATTGACAACAACATTACCTTTCTTTTTTGAAAGTATAAATTTTACTGCCTGTGTTATTGTATTTTCTTCACTAAAAGGTTCGCCTTCATTTGTAATTAGTACAAGCCGGTCAACATCAGGATCAACAACAACACCCAAATCAGCTTTTGATTTTTTTACGACTTTCATCGTTTCAGTCAGATTTTCAGGAAGCGGCTCAGGAAACCTTGGGAAAATCCCCGTTTTTTCACAATTCATTTCTATTACTTCACATCCAAACTCTTTTAGTAAATCAGGAATTACATAAACGCCGGCTCCGTTTACGCAATCAGCAAGCACTTTAAATTTTCTTTTCCTTATTTCTTTTACATCAATATATTTTAGGTTCAGGACATCCTTTATATGATCTTTTACCCCATCACTGTATGTTCTCTTTCCCAATTGATTCCATGGATTAAAATTCTTTTTCTCCGAATCAAGTAATTTCATCAAAACTTTATTTTCATCAGGAGTCATAAACTGCCCGGTGTTATTCAACAACTTAAGAGCGTTCCATTCATTTGGATTATGGCTTGCAGATATTGCTATTCCGCCGGCAGCTTTAAGTTTTTTTACAGTTAATTGAACAGTAGGTGTTGGACAAATTCCTATATCAACTACATTCAATCCTTTTGCAATTAGAGTTCCTGTAACTATGTTTTGAACCATTTCACCGGAAATGCGGGCATCTCGTCCAACTACAACAGTTCCTTTTGAAACAAAATCGGCATAAGCAGAAGTGAAGTTAACCAGTACTTCCGGATCAAGTCCGTCTCCAACTATTCCTCTGATTCCTGAAATACTTATCATTAAAGTAGGCATCTGGTTTCCTTTAAATAATATTGAGAATATAAAATGTAAAATAAGAAGAAGGACATTTCAATGAAATAGTGAGAATCTTTATCTTTCTTTCGGAAATTCAAAAGTATAAAATGGAAAATAAAATTCTTCTTATAGATAAGCTTCTGAAAAAGAAATTCGGCACTCCTCAGCGAAGTAAGCCGCCAAATCCTGTTGATCTTTTAATAGCCACGATCCTTTCTCAAAATACGAATGATAAAAATTCGTATAAAGCTTTTCAAAATCTTAAACAAAAATATTCCGATTGGAAAACGGTTGCCGAATTAAGAACATCACAAATAGAAAAGCTTATTAAAATTGCAGGACTGGGAAAACAAAAATCAAAAGCAATAAAAAATCTTCTTCTATCTTTAATAAAAGAGAGAGGGAAAGTATCATTAGATCATTTAAAAACAATGAAGGATGAAGAAATCTTAAATGAATTAACAAAGCATTCCGGCATTGGCGTTAAAACCGCAAGCTGTGTTCTTTTATTTTCGTTAAAGAGAAATGTTTGTCCTGTTGATACTCACGTTTTCCGTACACTTAACAGGATTGGAATTGTGAAAGCATCTTCTCCGGATAAAACATTTTATTCAATTAATGGAATGTTGCCCGATAAAACTGCTCATTCATTTCACACAAATCTTATAAGATTGGGAAGAGAGATTTGTAAACCTGCAAATCCTAAT
>Ga0208373_1001911_pt1 | contig 25187 bp, 20 predicted proteins | sample RifOxyC2_FD_184036 | JGI IMG/M metagenome (GOLD analysis project Ga0208373, IMG submission 184036) | Soil microbial communities from Rifle, Colorado - Rifle Oxygen_injection C2 (SPAdes) | ecosystem: Environmental > Terrestrial > Deep subsurface > Rock core/Sediment | place: Rifle, Colorado... | reverse complement strand
CGTAACGGGTGTGTTGTGATCCCCATTAACATGAACACGACCGGCGTAGGTATCCACCGCAACTTTGTCTAATGCTTGAACAATGGGCAGTTTTGAGTTTTCACCTTTTTTGGGTGAGTTTTTGAAAGGGATTTTTTCATTGCTTTAACCCGTGTTTTGTCGATTAAAGCGCAATTATTTCAGGTTCTAACTGAGGAATCTAGGATAATACTCTCAATTTTTTGCCATTTTATTATCGTCTTAGTAAAACTACAATGTTTTTTGACTAATCTCTTAGCATAATGCACAAAATCATCTGGCTTGTTAAAAAATTCTGGGTTTTTTAATTTTAAAACTTAAAATCTCCTGACTTTTTTAAGTTTTCACTTGAAAAAGTGATAAATTTTTACTATAATTAAAACTAAAAGGAAATGTTTATGCCCTATATTCATCGGTTTTTTCACAATACAAAAAACAGTTACTTTTTATTTGGTCCTCGAGGCACTGGCAAAACAACTTGGCTTGAAAAATATTTTGAAAATGCTTTGTTCATTAATTTATTAGACACTCATTTATTTCGCTTTTTAAGCAGTCATCCTGAACGCTTAGAAAGCATGGTGCTTGAAGCGCCTCAAAAAATAATCATTGTAGATGAAATACAAAAAATACCTGAACTTTTATCCATTATTCATTTATTGATCGAAAAAAAATTAGGCTATCAATTTATTTTGACAGGATCCAGCAGTCGAAAATTAAAACGCGCCGGCGTTGACTTGCTGGCAGGCAGAGCATTGCTAAAATATCTACACCCTTTTATGGCATCTGAACTGAAAGATAAATTCAATTTTCAAAAAGCACTTGCTTATGGTCTTGTTCCAATCAATTATATGAGTTCTACACCATCAGACAGTTTAGCAGCGTATATTGGACTTTATTTAAAAGAAGAAGTAAAAGCTGAAGGTTTGGTCAGAAATTTAGGCGATTTTTCGCGATTTTTAGAAATCATGAGTTTATCACAAGGATCGCCGCTTAATTTAAACAATATCGCACGGGAGTGTTTTGTTTCAAGAAGTTTAGTCGAAAATTATTTAAGCATTCTTTACGATTTGCTTTTAGGTTTTGCATTGCCGGTTTTCACTAAGCGAGCCAAACGCGCAGTGACCTTTCACGATAAATTTTATTATTTTGATACTGGCGTTTTTCAGTCTTTAAGACCTAAAGGAATTTTAGACAGCACAGAACAAATCAGCGGCATTGCTCTTGAAACCTTAATTGCTCAACATCTTCGCGCATGGAATGATTACCGCGCCGCCGATGGAAAATTATTTTATTGGCGAACAAAACACGGTGTTGAAGTGGATTTTATTTTCTATGGGAACAATGAGTTCACCGCTATTGAAGTAAAAAGCAAAACAAATGTTTTTGAAAAAGATATTCGCGGATTAGAAATATTCGGCAAAGATTATCCAGAAGCCAAACTTATGTTGCTTTATCAAGGAGATCATCGCTTAAAAATTAAAAATGTTTCTTGCATTCCTGTGTCAGAATTTCTGTTGAATCTAACGCCGAATAAAAGTTTACAAGAAATTTAACACATTTATACCGTCTCTAAAAAAGAAATAAATTCATTGGCTAATTTTTCTCTGGAAAAATTTGTTTCTGCTAATTTTCTAGCATTCTTCCCCATCTGAATTAACTCATTCGGATGATCAGCACAATAAATTAAGCTTTCAGCAAAAGCTGTTGGATCATCGGGTTTAACGGCAATACCACAATGATGTTCTTTAATCATTTGAGCTAACCATCCCGGATAATTATTTAAAACAGGTAATCCGCTGGCAAGGTAATCAAAAAATTTATTCGGTGAAGTGCCGTAATAAAAAGCAGACACATTGGCTAAAATCATTAATCCTAAATTCACTGTTTTTAATAATGCTGGCATTTTTGTTTTCTGAATTGGATTGATAAACACGCACTGATCAAGATTTTCATCTATCGCTCTTTTCATTAAAGCAGGTTTTAATTTGCCATCACCCACAAATAATAATTTAATATCTACACGCTGTTTAATTTTTAAAACATTGGCTGCATCTAATACAGCATCCAAACCATTTGCTACACCATGCGCGCCTGTAAATACAGCGACAAAATCATTTTCGAAAATTGTATCAGGCAATAAACTTCGGTCTGGTTTAACTTTTAAATTAAATAAATCCAAATCGCAACCGTTAGGAATCATCATCACTTTTTTTTGAGGTTGTTTTTTTAAAATGCCTTGCACAATACCTGGCGATAATCCAACACAAGCATCTGCGTAGTAATAACTCAATGATTCTAACCAATCCATTCCTTTTAATATAAATTTATTTTTCACCGCGCCCATTGCTTTTGGCAACTCAGGCCATAAATCTCTCACTTCAAAAATAAACGGTTTTTTCCGAAAGATTTTAGCAAAAATACCAGGTATCCCAGCAGTCAAAGGTGTAGAAGTTGCAAAAAGAAGATCATAATCTTCTTTTAATGCTACAAAAATACTTTTCAAAGCGAAACGAATAAAAGCTAGTCCACGTTTAAATTTTCCCAAATAATTTGAGTAAGGCAAAGAAAACTGAATCACTCGAATGCCATCAACCCACCCCTCTCTTTTTCCATGAATAAATTCTCCTGATAATCCCGCATTCGAACCTGCATTAGAAGCACAAACCATTGTTACCTGATGTCCTCTTGCTATCAACGCTTTAGCCCATTCATAAGAACGAGTACCGCCGGAACCGGCAGGTGTAGTGAAATACTGATGGAAATAAAGAATTTTCATTTAACTCATATCCAAATAATCATTCAATTGTCCTGATGCCTGCACAGATGATAGTAAACTTTTCTCATAAAAGCCATGCTGAAAATAAATTTCGTAAAAACTACCACCTGCTTTTATTTTCAAAAAAGGATTTTGCATTTCTATTTTTATTTCACCAGATCCCAGCAAAGTCAAAAAATAGATATCTTGAGTTTCAGCACAGGCAGTGAAAGATAAAGCAGACTCTTTCTGATGATAATAAGGAGAACACCATCCTTCTGCTGTTTGAGAAGCGCAAGCTAAAGAATAATTTAAAAAATGATCTGACTGTATTTGCAAATGATAATTACCTTGAGGAGTTTCTAAGATTAAATTTCCTTTTTCTAATTGGTGCGGAAAATTTTCACACAAATAATGCAAAGCAAAATGATGTTTTTGTTTTCCATGCAGCCGATCAATAATCAGCCAATAATCACCCGCTAATCTTAAAATACCGCGAATATGTTTGACCGGATCTTTTAGTTTCATATATCCATTGTGCCAAACTTCAAGATATTTTAATTGTTTTTGCTTGGATTCTTTTAAACAATTCATTTTCCCTGTTGCCCAAGGTAATAATAAAAACCGGCTCACTTGATCCATTTGAGAACGGTGATCCACTGTGACAGTATTATGAAATTGAGTATGCATAAAAGGATTATGATCAAAAGGTTTTTCTGCATGATAACTATAAGTTCCAGCATCTTTTAAAAGATTAATTCCTTTCCACCACAAATCAACGTGCAATAAATCAGCTTGAGAGGGACGATAATGATATTTTGCAGCTCTTGTAAAAATAAATCCATGATCATTATGCAAAGTATAATAGCCGCTTTTTTTTGCGATAAAATCTACTTGCTTAGAATAATTTATCGGAGAAATTAAGGCCTCTTTGCCAAACAGCCAAAATAAATCTTCATCCCATTCTCCTGCTTCAAAACAACGTGCATGATGAAAAAAATAATAAATAGATTGGACAATCGGTTTAAAATTTTGATCATCACAATTATTCAGCGGCAAAATAAATGCGCCGTCATTTGCGCCATAATTCGGCAGTCTGCCGGTTTTTAAATCCATCAACTGATATAAAAATTCTCCTGCTTTCTGAATACGCTGTTTTAATTGATCACTGAACTGCCGATGATTTAACTCTGCTAAACGCAGCACCCATAAATAATCCTGCAGCATGACACGATGATAATTCATGGAATGCTGAGAAAATGCGCCCTCTTCATCAATTAATTTTTTTGCTTGTTTTTCTAACTGTTTTTTTCCCAGTTTTTCCCAGCGTTTTGATTGTTTAAAATTAGGGAACAAAACACCTACCGTCCATAAACCCATGGCTTCACTGATACCATGATTATTTTTTTGACTGAGTGCATAATGAATATTTTTTTCAATCCGATCAGCCGAAACAAAAATCATTTGAATTAATTTTTGCTGCCGTTCAAGTGTTGTCGCTTTTGCATGAGAAAAATCATATAAACCAAAAATCCATGCCATTAAACGAAAAGCAATTTCTTGTCCGCATTTCCAATTCACACCGTAATTCGGCTGATTGTTTTCGCGCCAGTTTTCCAGCAATTGCCAAAATTTTTCTGCATATTTTTCATTTTTATTCATTGCATAAGCACGCACTAAATTATACACAAAACTAAAACGATTAATTTCCCAAATAATTTTAATATCACCGCAAGCAAAATCATCAATCAATGACCAGTGTTTATTTTTCGGCGCACGGCTATTATCAATAAAATTAAAATGCCAATCTGGAAGTTGTCCAAGATAAATTTTTTGTGAAGAAAAATAATAGAAATAGCCGTTTAAAATATCATCTGCTTTTTGAAGCATTTCTTTTTTTGGAAAAGAATTATCTAAAGAATTGAAAAAAAAATTGGCTTTATTTTCTTGCCAATCAGAAAATTTTTCTTTATTAGAATCCCAAGAAGAACATGGCATCTGCCAAATTAAAAATCTTGATTTTTTTTTGAAAAAATAATACACACGAAAAAGCAACCAGGGAAAACCAAGATATTTAATTAATTGAAACAATTTTTTTATTTTAGCAATCATAATTGTTCACAAAAATTTCTCCAGGAAATAAGCTTGTACAATTTGTCTACTCATGGATACAAATTACACAAAAAGCACTTCAGCGATGAATCAAGTGAGAAGATATATCAATAGTGATTTTAGCAATTTCAAAGATTTGTTCCAAAGGTATTGGCACCTGTGTGCCATTTGTAATCGCCTCTACAAAAGCTTTCACACAATTTTCCTGTCCTTTATCTTGAGCGCGCAAAGATAATTTTTTAAATTTCTTAAATCCAAAACCGAATAGTTTTTTAAAATTATCCAACTGCAAAATTTTTCCGCCGCAAAAAACTTCGAGCCTTTCTTTGGGAAAAGATTTATCGCCGTTTGCAAAATAATGAATGCTGCCTATCGAACCATCTTCAAAATTCAAAGTAATCGTTACTTTATCATCTCTTGGTACAACGCCCTTCCCCATTTGAGAAACCTGATAAGAAATAATAGGTGCGCCTGCTAAATAACGCAGCAAGTCAATAAAATGACACGCTTCGCCTACAATACGTCCGCCGCCTATTGCTAAATTTTGCGTCCAGTGATCAATCGGAATTTCACCCGCATTAACCGTATAAATAAACGACTTCGGCTCGCAAACAGTATCCAACAAGATTTTCATTTTTTGGGTGAGCGGTGAAAATCGGCGATTAAATCCCACCATTAAAAGCTGATGCTGATTTTGATGTAAAACAGTTTCAATGTCAGTCAATTCATTCAAGGTTAAGCATAAAGGTTTCTCAACAAAAATATGTTTGCCCGCTTGCAATCCTTGTACCACAAATTTTGCATGTGAATCATGTTGCGTTGTAATAACAACAGTATTAATACTACTATCATTTAATATAGTTTGGGTATCGGTAGTTGCCTGTTGAAAATGAAATTTTTTAGCCACTTTTACTGCTGTTATACCGCCATTACTTGCAACTGTTTTAAAATTTACTTTTATTTTAGCAAAAGCAGGAATTAAAACACGAGAAGCATAATTTCCCGCACCGATAATTCCCACCACTGGTTTGGAAGGATCAGTTTGACGCGTATCAAAAACAGAAACGATGCGTTTGCTGATTGCTATTTGATCATTCGTATATTGCAACAAAATACCTAACGAAGGTTCTTTACTCACCAAAAGTTCATAAGCTTTTAATGCTTCATCAAAATTAAAACGATGCGAAATTAACGGTAATACATTGATTTTTTTATCTGCCATTAATTGTAAAACGGTTTCGAAATTGCGCTGCTCAGTCCACCGCACAAATCCAATCGGATAATCATGACCATTTTTTTCATAGTCTTCATCGTAACGACCAGGACCATAAGAACAAGAAACCTGAAAAGATAATTCTTTTTTATAAAAATCTTCTCGAGATAATTCTAATCCTGTCACGCCAACCAAAATAATTCGTCCGCGTTTACGACACATCATTGCTGCTTGATGCATCGGCTCATTGCTTTTGGTCGCTGCTGTAATGAGAACACCGTCAACACCTTGCATGACTGAAAATTGTTCTGCTGATTTAATAGGATCTTCTTCACGAGAAAGATTCACTATTTTTGCACCAAACTGTTTAGCCAATTCACATTTGGCTGAATCAAAATCAATGCCTAACACTTCACAACCGTTTGCTTTTAACAATTGAACGGTTATCAATCCTATTAATCCTAATCCAATCACCACAATACGTTCACCCATTGTCGGCTGCATTAAACGTACACCTTGCAGTGCAATAGAAGATAATACAGTAAATGCCGCTTCTTCATTAGAAACATTTTCCGGCACTTTTGCACAAAGATTTTTAGGCACACAAATTATTTCTGCATGCGCGCCATTAGAAATTACGCGATCACCGACTTCAAAGCCCTCAACACCTTCACCTACCTCTAAAATCACACCAGCATTACAATAACCCAAAGGTATGGATTGGTCTAATTGAGATCTGACAGTATTAATTGTATTAAATAAACCATCTGTTTTAATTTTATTAATCACTTGTTTGACTTTTTCTGGTTGGCTTTTCGCTTTACTCAACAAACTAGATTTAGAAAATTCAATTAACATACGCTCTGTACCCGCTGAAATAAGAGAATTAATACTTCTAATAAGAAGGCATCCTGGCTTACAATGTGGATAAGGAATTTCAACTAGTTCTGTATTACCCGTTCTTAAGTTTTGTAGAAGTTGCTTCATCATTTATGCCTCCAAAAATAATTAAGTCTGTTTTTTATTTAGATCCAAATATATTCTTACTAGATGTATAATAACGCGTGAATAACGATAACAATCATAACATTTTTTTCTGTTATATTCTCCCATGTTTTTCACTAAATCATGCTGATTTTCTAAACGCTCCAACGCTTCAACTAAAGAACCAATAGTTTTAGGTTCAACAATAAAACCGCCCTTCCCAGCATCTATCATATCAGCAATAGCACCTACTCGAGTGGCAATAACTGGTAAACCAACTGCCATTGATTCTAAAACAGCATTAGGAAAACCTTCAAAATAAGAAGGAAAAATTAAACAATCCATATCAGATATTTTTTTTAATAACGACTCATGATCTAAATAACCAAGGATATGAATATTTCTCGGCAAATCAAGGTTTAAATTCAAATCAGGTTTCAATTCACCTATCATAAAAATATCAACAGAAGTTTTTATCCGTGCCAACTCAATTAATTCCCGGCATCCTTTTTCAGCCGTAATAGCCCCAATGAAAACAGTTTTTAAGCGATGATTAGCCTCCCAATTAAACTTAGCTTGGTATTGAAAAACTTTTTCATCAATGAAATTCGGCAAGATATAGAAATGTTTTTGCCGAACTTTATCCTTGATAAGTTCTTTTGCTAATTTTAAAGATTGAGTATTTAAAAAAAGGTTGGCATTGGAAAATAAAATTATTTTCTTTGTAAAAAAAATAGATAAACCAAAAAATGCATTGGCTAAATAAAGTCGATTTAAATCGCCATGATATTGAACAACTAATTTTATCTTAAATAGCTTAATTAAAAAAACATAAAAAAAATCTCTAATAACTCCTTTATTTGCAACACTTATATTAAAATGTATTACATCAGGCCGATAAAAAATAAGATGAAACAACAGCATGGAAAAGATAGAAAAAATACGACGAATTTCTTGCCATGAAAATTTAGATGGTTCAAAAATTTTTCTTTTTCCACAGATAGCAGAATTAATTAATTTAAATTGGTGTCCATCCTGCAAACCATTAATCACCCATTGTTCAGTCCATCTGGCAATTCCACCAATTGGCGGAGGTAATGCTGAAATTAATAAAATGTACATTTTAACCTAACTCGTTTTATTGAAAAATTTTTAAAGATTATTACTTGGTTCTTATCCTTTTAAAAATAGAACAGATAATATATATGATCATATAGGAAGACATGATAATTAAAAAAGGATCAACTGGTAATCGGAAGCGCCGTCTCCCTATCATGATCATGGCAACCAGCGTAATATAAGCAATTACCATAAGCATAGGCAATATTTTTCGCCAATCTCGCTTTAAAAAAAATAATAAATATGCTAACGTAAAAAAGATAGTAATTAAATTAAAAAAACATAATACTAAACAAACCATCTTTTTTATCCTTTCCTTCCCAAAAGAAGCATTAGGAAAAACATGCCATAAAGCTAAAAACTTCTCACTCGACATTTTTAAAAATTGTTTTGGATCCTACATTTCTGCGATCTCCATTAAGAAATTCCGTATATTTTACAAGCAGAATAACCAAGTAATCTGATTATCTTTCGCCGCAACTCACTTAAATTAGTGATCATCTCTTTGATGGGTTCACTGCTATTTTTTTCAAAAAATTGAACTATCCCAATGCCTTCCATAATTTGAAAAATCCAGCGCATCGTTGGATTCTGAACAGGCTTATTTATCTGATTCGGTAAGGTTTCATTTTGTTCCTTGAGTGCGCTTCTCAAACGATATTGCGCCATATTATAAACCATTAAACACAAGGTCATCACCATCATCAACGCTTCAATTCGACGGGGTGATTTTAAAAAAATAGAGTCCACCATAAACCAAGGATCTTTTAAAAATCGAAATCCGCGCTCAACATTTTGTTGCTCTTTATATTCCGCCAGTATTTTTTCATCTGGGCACTTTTCTTCGTCTAAATCATTTGTTGCCAAAATGAATCGGCCTTTTCGATTTAAAAAAATTTCAATGGCATCCTGTCGACGCTTCATTTCGCATCGCACCTGATAACCAACTGCATTTCCTTCTGTCCCAGCTTTTGGTCGCCCTGCTTTGGCGTGTTTCATGATAGGATTGATTTTTATCTCAACTTCGTGATAGGAAAACTTCTTGGCTAATTTATGGGGCTCTTTTTTTGCATCTTCATCGCAAGAAAAAATTTCATTCCCTAAGTGCCATAATGCCTTCTTTAATGTCTCCTCTTGCTTCTCTAATTTTCGCTCAAACGTTTTCTTTTCACGCTGATAGGATTGCTCAGAATAAATTAATAACCAGCGTTGCTTTACGTCACCATAATTGGATGAAAATGCCGCTGTTTTATAGCCCTTTTCATGTAATCGCCATTTCATCTCACCTTCGGGTCTTTCAACTAAAGCTCGCGCCTCACTAATCGTTTCAGGTACCCGGCTCAACCACAAATAATCCGTTTGTTTGAGTAGTGTCTCTTTGCCATATAAGGCTGAGTCCGCTACCCATTTGAAATCAGGGCAGCTTTTTATTTGCTTTTGAAATGCACGCACCTTTTTAATGGTTTCATGAAACGATTTCTTATCAGAATTATTTCCATTTTGTGGCTCCATCCAAATAGGCACCGAACTTGATCCGCTGACGACTAAAGACATAACCACTTGCTTCAGATCAGTCCGATGATCTTTTGAATGTCCGTAGGTTAATTTAACCCCATTTTCTTCGGATCCTTTCTCATCGTCACCTTCGACAGACATGCTCGTACTATCTAAATGCGCTAATGAGCCTAATAAATTATTTTCTAGCGCAATTTCAAAAGCCACCTCACCAAATAATCGACTTGACCCATAAGCTGATATCTCATCAAGCGCTTTACCCAATGCATTATCATCCAAGTTTCGTGCGGTTATATTTCCATCCAGCAATCTCTTACTTTCAAAAAATTGTGGCGTTAAATAAAGTCGGCGGTTTGTAAACCCAAGTTCATTTAAAATCATGGCAACAGCAGCTGTACCTGCGCTCACAATACGACGAGGATCTCTTTGTTTCATTCGCTCATCAATTCTTTTAGCAATCCCAAGATCTTTGCACACCGCCGCAACTAACCCATGATGGTCCATGGCATACGTTTTGATATCATCACCCGCGATTTCCAATGTCATTCTCCCTTTCCTTGAAATTCAGGTAGGTAAAATAACGTATTTTTTAAAGATTGGGTAACTTTATATGTCCTTTTCCTCCGATTTGCTTAAGAATAATTCAAAATTCTATGTCTTGAGTCGCAAGGAATGTCAGTTGGATGATTTTTAATAAAGTTAAAGGCTTCTTTTCTTCTTGCTTGATCTCTTTTTACAGGGTTGGCAATTTTCATAAAACGCGGGGCAAAAGCGTCACTAAACTTACTCCCTTCACCAGAGGTTCCTAGCGCTGCCGGATTATTTCCCATAAACAACACTACGCATCCTTCCAAATCTAAATGTACAAAATAGTGATAACGGTGGTAATTAAATATCCACCACGGCGACATCATTGAAAATATAAATAATACCGTAAAAAAAGACCCTCTTTATTGCTTTTCTCCAATTTTCTTTATGCGTGAACAAGGCAAAACAAAAAACCAAAATAGGATTTAAAGGATCTGTTGTAGGTCGCATAAGAATTATTAAAACAAAAAAGATGCATCCCCAGATAAAATGTTTCTTATAAAACAAATAAAAAGCGCCACAAAGCAAAAATGTATACCTTGTTTCAGTAAGCTGAGCAACAGAATAATAAATAAAAAAAGGGAAAATTGCTGCAATAAGAGCCGCTAATAATGCAGAATTTTGGTTTTTAAATAATTCAAAAGAAATTTTATAAATAAGTCCAATAGTAAATATAGATAAAATGACATCGAACAATTTTTGAGTCCAGTCTCCACCTGTTAAATAACTTAAAATTGGGTAAAGCGGCATATCAATATAATTTGGCAGATGTCCTGTCGTAAATAACATACGCCCTGCCCAAATATAGGTTTTCGCATCGATGGCAGGTGCATGATAAAAATACAAAACCAATAAACGTAACAACAGTCCTAATAATAAAATAAATACGAAACAAAAATTTTTTGGGTCCATTTTTTCAATAGTTGAAGTCACAATTTCATACTCTCTTAATATATACACTAAATTAAATGGGAATTATATATTTACTTTATCATATAATTTTTGCAGCAAAATTTTTCCCTTAGCCCAAGTTAATTCATGACGGTAAGCTAATAAATTTTTTCTAGTATTTAAAATACTATTTAAATTCGATTCAACAAATGAGCAAGTTTTTTCAATATTTGTCAAAAATAAGTCTTTTAAAATAATGCCTGCTTTTGTTTGCTGAATAATAGGTAAAGCCTCTACTACACTATCGGTTGTAATCAAAGCTAATCCTGCATATAAATATTCATATAACTTAGTAGGGCTAGCTACTTGATTTAAAACAAGGTTCTTTCTTAAAAGTATTCCTATATCGCACAAAGACAAAGCAGATATTAATTCCGCATCTTTTAAATTCCCACTAAAGAAAACATCAGGATCCTGAGCATATTTCAATGCCTTCTTTTTGAACTTATCTTGCTCATAAGTGAAAATTGCCATACAAAATCTACATTTTTCAGTTAAAAATCCCATTATTTTTAACATTTCTTCTACGCATTGCCAAACAGCTGCACCACCTGAATACACAATTATTTTTTTATGGTGTTTTTTAGCATTATCAGAAAAAGATTTAAATAATTTAAAAGTTTCACTTATCTCCTGCTTATTCCAGTCAATATGTTCTTCAGAAATAAATCTTGGTATTACAACACACCTTTTGAATTTAAGCAATGGATAATAATGAACGATTTTTTTACTTACTAATAGAATTCTATTACTCAACAACACCGCCAAAGATTCTAAAAAATAAACGATTAAAAATCTGAGCCAACGACTTAGACTTTTTTGATGCCGATACAATGATTCGAATGCAGCAGCGCCATGTACTTCGTATATTAAAAAGGGTCTGTTAGTTAAAATTAGCCATTTTGCAATAATAGCAATAAAAACAGACTTGATTCCATGTGCATGTAAATATACTGGATGTTCTTTTTTGATGAGCCTTGATAAACAAATCGCCGCTTTCAAAATTGAGTTCGAATAGCACTGAACTTCAGCAACGTTAAAACAATTTTTTTCGGCTTTTCTTCTTTCTTTATCAGCATGAAAAACAATTTGTTCAGAATAACCGATATCTGATTTTAGCGCTTCTATCTCAGCAATAATTCTAGCTTTTTGTGCAGCAAGAAATTCTCCAGCATAAATTCGGATTAATTTTGTATTATGCTCCTTCACATTAATACCTCTTAAATGTTTAATTTAGCAATCAAATTAGCTTGATATTGCATACGCTTATATCGATTAAATATCCCTATCATAAAAAAATAAAATAGCATTACTGGAATATTGCCAATAAAAGTATTAGTTAATCCTGAAGTAAAAAATGGAATTAAGACTATTAAACCTCCCACTGTGTAACAACGCCAAAGAATAATAAGCCATACTAGCAAGCCTAATACTCCCGCAGAAGATAGGATTCTAAAAAAATCATTGTGCCCCCATGATGAATCAAATTGAAAAGGAAAAACATTAGACACGCCGTAACCCGTACCGACTAACGGGGATTTTATAAATCTATTCCACACGTCAAAAAACTCAAGAAAAGGACGTCCAAATATTGAATATGCTCCTACTGTATAATTAATATGTACCTGAGTCCAACGTTTTATAAATGAAGTTAAATACGCTCCACCATGTAGTAAATTTAAAAAATAAATTAATACAAATAATAATAACAACAAAGAAAAAACGCATAAACAAATTTTTATTGTTTTTAAATAAAAACTTTGCTTGTTTTGCCTAAGAATAAAATAAATAAGGAATATTAAATATAAAGTACTTGCAATTAATTCATCCCTGCTTTGAAAAAGCACAGCCATAAAAAAAATAAAAAAAACTAAACTGATTAACTCTATTTTCTTAATAATTAAAATTATATTTTTATAAGCTAATATAATGAATAGAAAAATCGTATTTAACATGCTCATTGAAACATCTGGATTACCAAATAGCCCTATTGAACGAGTAAGAGATAGCGCATAATAAGAATTATTCAACGACGCATTTCCTATTCCTCCATAATACAAATAGACAAGAAAATGAAATGCATTAAAAAATAAAATCATTATCAGAGTCAATATAATGTAAACATAAGCAACATAGATTAAAAATCGAAAATTAAAGCTCTTAATATGTGTACCATAGCCAAAAGCAAATAGAGAAAAAAGAAATGCAAATAGAGAACATTGGGAAAATTCTTTCCATCCGATAATATTATAATAAAAAAATACCCATATTTGTCCCAAAAATGTGATGGAAATTAGCAATAAAAATAAAAACCCTAAACTGATAAAATCCGAATCGCTTATTGATCTCTTGTTTAAAACTAACTGACGATATAAAAATAAAAAGAACCAGCCTATTAAAATAAAATAGCTTCCTTTAAAAGGAATTAAATTATAATGAAATGTCGGGAGCAGCAATTGATCAACAATGAAAAAATAAGGGAGAAGATAAAAAATATAATAAGACTGTTTCGTTCTTCTGTTATGAAGCATTGCGGTTTTCTTTTCAAACAAATGCATATCTCTTACCATACCCATTAGAAAAATTAATTTCGCCAGTAGTACAAAACACCGTTCCTTGAAAAGGAATATCTAACAAAATATTTTTATCAGTAAGCTCTGTTTTAGCAGATACTTTTAATCCGTCAATAAGTTCGATTTTGTGCGATGAAATTTCAACCTTTCTATAAAAAGGAAAATTATAGCCGAAATGTACGCCGAAAACACCTTTTTCTCCAAAAAATAAACATCTGGCATTAGCAGTATCTTTAATGTTAAACAGATTATCTGATAAATGTTCATACGGTCTTTTTTTGAAAACGCCACCAAAATGTGCTAAAGAAGATCTGTATAGATTTCGAGCTTTTGGAAGCGCTGTATATATATACGAACCAGGATCAGCGATTAAATCCTGTCCATCGACATTAAGCTCAACACTCAGGTGATCAATATGTGAATGTCCATGCGATATTGACCCGCAACGAAAAGACAAAAATAAACGGTTTGATTGATAAATATAAAGTCCAAACTCAGGATATGCATAAAACTGCAGTCCATCTTGAATATTCCAATCAACTTCTAATAAAATTATTCTGCGATTTTTAAGCAAATTAAAATCAACTTTTTCATTACAAGAATTTTTTGGTAGGTAAACAAAATTACTTTGACAATAGGTATTTATTTTAACATTTTTTGTCAAATTTCTTATGAATTCAGTTTCCAGCTCAAAACCTTTACCAAAATTAGAAAAATCTTTCCGATCAAAAAAACCATTGATAGCAGCCACTAAATGCCTATGATCTAAAATCTGTTCATCCCAATAATCTGCTTCATCAGGCAGACTATGATAATTTTTTAAATTATCATAAAGCGATTTGGCTTTCCCAACTGTCATTTTTTGAAATGATAAACTTAATTTTAAAAACCGCCCACTATCATTATCACCAATCTGAACAATATTCTGATTAGGTTTTGTAATATGCAGCGTAAATTCAGCCATTTTCTCAAGCCGCTCAAAATACCAAGGAGAAAAAACTAATCCATTGTTTTCACTTAACATAGCTAATCTGTTTTTAGGCAAAGATAAAACTAATGCCGTAGTATAAGCAACTATCTCAGCTGATAAGCGATGATAACTAGTTGAACCTTCAAAATTAGATCCTTCTGAATAAAACTGCAGTTTGACTTCTTTAATTAATTCATTAATGGCAAAAACCAACCAGCGGTTTGTTTCATTTGAAGCCGGCAAATAAGCTGCTGCAAATAATAAACCACATATATCAGCTAAATAATGATTATTACGAACAATATTTTCGGCATACCAATCTAAGTTATTAATAATATGTTTCCCATGACTATAAACACTATTAATAAATAGTCGATTAAATGACTCAAGAAAATCAGCAGAAAAATTTTTAAAAAGATCATAGGCAACTAACCAATTAACGACACGAATAGCAACATCCATCGTAGAACACCAATTGACACCAAAACGTGGTGGGTTAGTTGCAATAAAATCTAACACCTGATGACAAAACTCTTTTAAATATTTCTCGTCACGAGTTAATCCATAAGCAAAAGCTAATTGCGGCAGGTGCTGCATACGTGCTAATTCCCATGGTACTTTAATATCAACACCTAACTTATGCCCAAAAGGAATATGCATATACCAAGTGCTTTCAGACCAGCGATATCCTGATTTAAAATCTAACTGCCAATCAATTTGTTCATAGCCTTCATTTATCGAACTTAAAATAAATGTAGATTTTTTTAAGTTAGCTTTATTAATATGATTCCGCAAAGTATCTACACTAAAATTGCCTTGAAAATTTTTCTGATCACCATACCGAAAACCTTCAAGACCTTGACAGCTAACGTTATAAGCAACATGAACCCATCCGGATCCAAGCAAATCAAAATAATGCTGACAATAAAGATCTGCAATTGGAATGATCCATTGCTTATGTTTTTCTAATAAATCAATATCTGGGGGTAGAAAAAAATTAGCGAGCTTCATCTTGCATGAAAAATGATTATAACTAGTAAAACAATAATCAAAACAACGTAAAAAAGCATGCGCAAAAATTCTCTTCGCCTTTCGCATAACCCTGAAGACTAATGGTTGAAAAAACATAAAATTTATGAGGTTTTTTGATTACTTGTTACATTAACATGATGCGAACGTTTTTTTAATTCCTTAAAAAAACACTTTAAAAACGCAAGCCCTGTTGGAATACTTGGCGCCCTTGTTTTCCCTAAAAGTCGATGCCCTTCCTTGTTAGGAAATTCGGTAATTTTTAATCCCATACGCAAAGCACGTATTGTCATTTGATATTCAATCGTATAACCTCGCGCATCCAGGTTTAACAAGTCAGCCGCTTTTTTAGTAATAGCACGATACCCATTAATAGAGTCAGTAACATAATGGCTCGTTTTTCTAAAGAAAAAATTTGCAAGGAAATTAAAGGAAAGGTTGGCCCATTTTCGCCATTTGAATATTTTATCATCCTCTTCATTAACTGCTCCTTTTACCATTCGTGTTGCAATCACTAAATCTATTTTTTCCTCCAGTAATGGGCGAAATTTTTTCAAATCATCGATGGCTTCGTTACCATCTGGAGAAAAAAAGATATAAGCATCTGCATCAACTTTAGCAAATGCCTCGTGAAAAGCATCCCCCCTCCCTTTTCTTTCTTGCTCAATAACCAACACACCATTCGTCTTAAGAAATTCGACTGTGCCATCAGTAGACATACCATCAATCGCCACAACTTCATCATATCCAACATCTTTCCCTGTCTTTGGAATTTGAGGCAACAAAATTTTTAAACAAGGTAATTCATTACGAACAAGCATGCATAATACTATTTTCATTTTTCAAATCCATCTTTAATTTAATCAGAATCCCGAACATTGAGTTTTTGAACTAAAAAGCGATACTTCCCTGACTTAGTTTTTTCCATTTTATCAACTTTTTGAATAAAAAGCTTTATATCTTTTCCTAATTTTTTAAGTAATTCATGCTCGATCTTAACCTGATCAAATTCGGTATAAAAAGATTTTGGAACAATTTTAAATATGATTTCCCCTGGTTTTTCCTGATAGAATTGAAACTGATATAAATGATCAAAAACATTCGTATGCATATTAATAGCTGCCATAGAAATTCGTCGTCCTGTTCCAGAAATAATAACTTCTTGCAGTCGTCCCTCAATAACGGAAATCAGAGGAAATTGTCTGCCACATTTACAACAACCCCATTTATCTTTTTGAGCTTTATCCATTGTACGATATCGTATAAAAGGCGTTCCAAAACTCCAGAAAGAAGTTCCAATAAGCTCCCCAATTTCACCTTCTTTAATGATTTCATTGCGACCATTCAATATTTCATGATAGCCATAAAAGGGCCAAACATGATATTTTCGCTCATGTTGACACCAAGGAGCTAAAATTACTTCTTCCGCTTGACCATAATGAGCAAACAATTTTGCTTTTGGAAAAGCTTTTTGTATTTTTTCTAATTGCCAATTATAGACATTTTCCGACCCTAAAAAAATAACCGAAGGGAAAAAATCAGTATCCGTTTTATTTTCCAAAACAAAATTAGCCAAATTTGAAATAGAAGAAGGATAAGCATGCAAATAGTGTGTTTTATATCTCTGCATAAGGGTTAAGTAATCGCAATAGTTTTTTTCTGTTAAATAATAGCTCGACAAATACAGCTCTTTTGAATGTGGTTTATAAGCATAAAATTTTTTTTCATTACCAATGTATAACCCTCTTAGCACTGCATTTTTGTCACCGACCTGCCAGTTAACTCTTTGCCAACTCTCATGTATAAAAGCAGCTTCCATCCATAAATTAGTACTTGTCCAATAAAAACCAAATGGAATACCCGTAGATCCTCCTGTTGTCATATAAGATATTTTTTGTTTAGAATCACGAGTCGTAAAATCTTTTAAATTATCACGGATTAGTTCTTTTGTGGTAAAAGGCAATAATTTAATATCTTCAAATAAACGAATGTCTTCTGGTTTTACTCCTGCTTCCTGATACAATGAATGATAACCAGGAACATAATGGTACGCATATTCAATGATTTCTTTTAATTTCTGATACTGCCAAGACAAAATCTTTTCTTTATCCCACCACTGAGCTTTATCAAGAAATTTCCGAAGTCTCCAATAATTTCTGCCCATTCGATATTTCAAAGGAAGAATGGAATAAATATTTTGCTTAAAAAATTCATGCGTGCATTTAGGCAACAAACTTTTAGCATAATATTGAATAGACATTAATTTACCTAACAGTATTTATTTAATAAAATCTAATTCGTCAATCACTTTTAAATAAGATTGAGTCGTTTGATCATTTGAAAATTTATCAAACACTGTTTGCCGCGCTTTTTCTGAAAATTCATCACGCAACTGAGAAGATAACAATAAACGCACACGTTCTATAAATAAATTCTTATCCAGTTCCCCCTCAATAAATGGAATAGTATAACCGTTAATACCATCATCAATAGCTTCAGGGATGCCACCAGAATCAGAAGCAATGACTGATTTTCCAGCAGACATTGCCTCTTTAATTGAAACACCCATGCACGCGTGTCGTTGCATAGTAGGAGCCAAAAAAATATGACAAATAGAATAATACTGAATTTTTTCTTGACTCGGAATATTACAACAATAACGCACATGATCATGATTTTTAGCAAACGCTTCTGCCACTGAACTCAAGTCTGCTTTCGCGCCCCCAAGAATTAAATATATATCTTTATTAAGCGACAAAATTGTTTCAGCCGTCTCTAAAAGAAAATCTAATCCCATTAATATATTCATTCTTGCCAAGAATAATAAAACAATTGCATCAGCAGGAACATTCAACTTTTCCAGCAAGGTGAGATTCGGCGCGCAAGGAATAAATTCATTGTGATCAACGCCAGTATAAATAACTGTTACAGGAAAATCATATCCCAATATTTTTTTAATAGAATCAGCACAATACTGACTAGAGGATAAAATCTTATCACAATCTGAAAAAACCTGTTTCATATACATTTTTCGTTGCAGAAAAAATTCCGGATCTAAATAAAACGCGCCATAGATTGTTAATGCTATTTTACATTGCTTTGGAAGATGTTTCTTTAGAATGGGAATGGCTATCCCATTAGTAATGGTATACAAAAAAACGATTTTAATAGAATATTTTTTAGTGGTTTCTAAAATTTTAATGGCTGTTAGATTTGCATAAACATATTCACGAAAAGACAAATCTTTTTTTAAAAACAAATGCATGAAAAAAAACTTGAAAGATTTCAAAAAATGCTTATATAAAATCATTCGATTTTTATAATAAATATTAATTATATCTTTACCCTGAATTTTCGTTTTCTCCGTTGCCGCCGTTTGCGTCAAAGAAATTGCCTTGAAACCAGCAGCCACCAAGCAGGGAAATAGCACACACAGATGGCTAGCCACACCCCCATAAGGTGGCGGATAATGACCGACAAACAACAAATTTTTATCAACTATATTTGGCATACACCTTCCTGCCATGAATTTAAAAATGATTGCCCATCAAATCAATTTTCACGCTGCTTGCAATTATCATTACAATTCCTTCAAAAACGCTTTTACCGTTGAAACAATATAATGAATTTCTTCTTCTGTTAACAATGGATAGAGAGGTAATGCAACGCCATGAGAAGAAAACCAATGAGAATTTTTTAAATCTCCACTCCTTCGGCAAACAACATAAGGAGGCATAGCATCTAAAGGATAAAAAGTACGGCGTGCATCTATTCCTGCCTTCTTCAACTTTAAAATAAAATCTTCTATTGTATTTGGCTGATCAAAATGTTCTGATTCAAAATAAACACATTGTAACCAATCAACTGATCTCCCAAAAGGAGCTGGCATAATTAATCTAACACCAGGACAAGCTTCTAACAATTCACGATACAAATCCGCCTTCATTTTTCGCAGAGCAATAATTTCATCTATAAATTCTAATTGCGCCAACCCAATGGCCGCCGTGATATTTGTCATACGATAATTAAAACCAACCTCATCGTTCCAATACCGTTTTTGTGGATTCATTCCATGATCTCGAAGCATACACATTCTATTAGCTAATTCCGGGGTATTAGTAATACACATACCGCCTTCGCCTGAAGTAATAATCTTATTTGCATAAAAACTAAAACAGCCAATATGACCCAAACTACCTACCTTTCGCCCACATATTTCAGCACCGTGCGCTTCTGCAGCATCTTCAATCACATATAAATTATTCTTCTTTGCAATATTAAGAATTTTTTCCATATCACAAGGCTGTCCATAAAGATGGACAGGAATAATAGCTTTAGTACGAGATGATATTACTTTAACAATTTCATCTGGATCAATATTCCAATGATCAGAATAAGAATCTACTAAAACCGGCGTGGCACCAGAATGGAAAACCGCATTAGCCGTCGCAGCAAATGTAAAATTTGGGACAATTACTTCATCGCCATGACCAATTTTTAAAGCCTGTAAAGCTAAGTGCAGCGCACAAGTCCCATTTGAAACCGTCACCGCATTCGCAACGCGATGATATTGAGCAAATTGTCTCTCAAACATTTCAACATATTTCCCTACCGATGAAATCCATGTTGATTCTAACGCATCTAAAACGTATGCTTTTTCATTTCCTCTAAATTCAACTACTGCATTAGGAATTACAGAAGAAGAAATTTTTTTATATTTAATTGACATAAAATTACCGCCCATAAAAAAATAAACGTTTACTGTTCAGTAAAACTTAAAAGGAGTTTTATTATATAGGTTGCCATATTATTATCAATACGACAATTAAGAGGTAAATTTACGATATTTGCAGCACAATGTTCAGCATTTGGACAATCGCCCGAGTGATACCCAAACAAAAGATGATCAATGTTAGGCGAACCTAACGGGGCCCCAAACCATCTACCCAATTCAATATTCTTTTGATAAAAAAAGTGAGTCAATGCATCTTGACATCTTGTTAAAACTGGATAACGAATTAACACCCGCTCATCCAACTCCTGTACAGGAAAACTAACGTAAGAAGTTTTTTGAAGTTGTTGATAATAAAAAAAAGCAAGTTCTTTACTATGATTAGATAACTTATCTAAGCACTTCCATTGTCTAGCAAGAATAACAGCTTGCTCATTTGACAATTTCACACGGTAATTTTGCGGCATTTTGGCTTGCGTTTCTTTAGGCGAAATACTCATTTTAAAAATTTTTATTTTAAAAAGTATTGCGATTAAATAATTAAAGAGACGATACATTACCGGACGATATAATACTCCCGACAAGCCTAATTGCAGTAACAACCGCGTTTTAGATATTTTTCTTAATTCAGGCAAACTATCATATTCTTTATGCAATTTATTAATAACATCATATCGATTGCTATTAACTAATAAAAGTCCACCCATCTCAGAAGTAATTGTTTTAGATAATTCAAAAGAAAAAAAGGCAGCATCACCAAAAGTGCCGGTTAAACGTCCTTTATAACGCGAATATAAAGAAACTGCGCAATCCTCAATAACATATAAATTATTTTTTCTCCCTATTTTTAGTAAATTCTCAATATCAGCCGGAATACCAAAAGTATGTTGAATAATAATAACTTTAGTTTTTTGTGTAATATATTTTTCAACCAGATTAGGATCCATGCCATAAGTTTTAAGATCAATATCCACAAAAATTGGCTTTAAACCCAGTTGCATTATCGCATGAGGAACCACAACACAAGTGAAGCCTGTTACCAAAACCTCAGAACCTCTTCCAAGATTTAGAGCTTTTAAAATACTATATAGAGAAGAACGCCCACTGCCATAAAGGAAACATGCTTTAGCATTGAAATCATCTCGCACGAACTGAAGAAGGCGCTTTCTACCAGTTCTAGAAACGGAAAGTCCAAAAAATGCACAAAGAGCATAAAAAATTGACAAAAACGAATCACTTAATTTCAATGAAGAAAAATATAAATTAATAGATCCAAAAGGTCTAATCTGTTTTTTTTTAAAAATCTTCATTTTTATACCTATACAATTATCTTTTAAACAAAATGCACGAAAAAATATTTCCCAAAAGTTGAATAGTTTTTCCACTCAATTAAACAGACATCTTTATATTTCCCACAAAATTCTTGTATGGCTTTCTTTTCTCCTTGATGCTTCCCAGGTGGAAAACAATACCAATCATCAAACAAAATTATAGTCCCTTCACATAAATAAGGTTTGATAAAATCAAGCACTAGTTTTGCCGAGCTATATAAATCAACATCGATATGAATAAAACCAACTTTAGGAGGCAACTTTTCACTTAAACTTTTTTTAAGGTTTCTGTATAAAAGCCTTCAACAATATATTTATCATCTAAAAATTTTTTCGTTTTAGCATAAACAATCTTTTGAAATTTCTTTTTACTCATCGCAAAACTACCAGTTTTAAAGCAACCATCTTCTTGTGAATTTGTTTTTGGCAGTCCCTGAAAAGAGTCAAAAGCATAACCTTGCAAAGGAAGGTTAAAAAACTCTCCTGATAACAAAGCAGCGGAAAATGTCCTTCCAGAACAGCAACCAAACTCAAAGAAAACCAAAGGCAATTGAGTTATACGAATATAATTGATAGCTTCTAAAATATGTTGGGATTTTAAAAAATTATCAGATCCTCTATACCAAACAAGTGGTTTCTTTAATCTTGGTTTGTAAATATTCCAAAATACCCATGCTTTTATAATAGAAAACACTCGCTTAATGGCGCTCGTCATAATCACTCTCCCAATTTTCAATTACTGTCGCATCGCTTTTTAAAATGCAATTACAAAGATGATCTAAATATTTATTTTCCCCAGGTAGCAGGGCATCTAGACTATCAAAATCAAAACCTTCAAAATTATCAGCGTAAGCTTGTTTAGTTAAATGCCACGGAATTTTTGTTTTAATAAAATAAAAGTAAGCAAATAATTCCAGCTTATCTTTTTTTTCAAAAGGTTTTTGCATAGGTTTTTCCCCTGTTAAAAGTTTTTCATATTCGTCTATATCATTAGGCTCACAAGCAAATCCTAGATTACTATATGGGGCCTTTGCAACGGCAATTACAGGAACGTTATTAAGGAGCATTTCTAAACCTAGAGTACCATTATAAACAATGCCTATATTTATATAAGGAAATAGTTGATACGTGTTAACTTTCTGCTCAGGCAAAATAAAAGTAACATTCTTTGGCAAAAGAAAATATTTTTCGCGTATAAGATCAATGACTGTTTTTAATGAACTAGCAGAATCAAATTTTTCTGCTGGATGTGTTTTAATATATAAATACAATTTATCTGGATATTTTTCAACTAATTTTATTGTTTCTAAAACCCATGAGATAAGATTGTTAAATAATCTTGCACTATCAGATACCCCAACATCCCAATAAACATTGGTAAACAAAAATAAATTTATTTTGTTTTTATCATATTTCAATACTTCATTTCTCAAATAATTATTACTTTTCGTTTCAAAATCATTAGAAAAATAACTGTATTGTTTAAATACATCACTTTTGCCAAAATATCGTGCATGTAAAAATTTATCTAGTTCTTCTTTTTCTTTGGGTAACAAAATCGGTGTTTTTCTACAACAACAATACTTAAGAAATCTTCCTGCGGAAAAATACAGCTCTCCATAATTTAAAATAATAGAATGATAACAAAATGCAGTTACGCTTACTGTAAATAAATTACAGCCATTTTTAAGTTTAAAAAAAGCATAATAAGGCTCCCAACAAGTATAAACATTCATATTATTCAATAATATTTCAGGCGCCCAAGTGTTATATATTTTTTCAGCAACTTCTAACATCATTAGAGCAGTTATTAAGTTCGCTTTTCGTAACTTTACAAGTTCTGCTTTATTAGTAGCAGTACCACCATAGAAATAACGAGTAATTGAAATAGTTACCATCGGAATTATATCTATTCCTTTATAAAAATAATGTACCGGATAATTCTGTGATAATATATCTGCTAAGTTGTTAATCTCTTCCAAAATATCTGTCTTAATTAACTCACTTAATTTTAATATTTCTAAATTATAATACGACAAAATACGGCGTTGATTAAAAATACAATGGACACAAGGGTGAGATGTAATTGTCCTAACACTTTTAATTTCACATGCTGGTAAAAAAGAATCACAAACAATGACTTTAACTTTTGCACCTCTTATTTCAAGCGCTTTTGCTAAAATCAATATTTGATGAAATTGATAATGTGATGTCTCAATGAGAGGAATTAATACTCTTTTATAGGTAATTTGTCTAAGATTTTTATAATTTTTTTCGTTTTCTAATGAAAGCTGGCGAATGAATTTTTTTTTAACCTTTAAATTAAATTTCAAAAAGTATCGCATTTCTTTCAAAAAAGACACTTTATCAATAAAACGAAATAAAAACTTTTTTAAATTCAAACCATCCATTAAAAAATCCTTTTATATTTTCAGGTTCATTTATATACCCATTCCAATTCAAGATGCGAATATTGGCGAATGAGGTGGCTGAATTGACTGGACAGTAATTTCAGTTTTGTTAGATAGTCGCCCCTGAATAACCCTTATTTTTTAAATAATAATTTTCTATGCTCAACTTTCTTGATAAACATTTATCCAAAATACCGTTAAACTATAAAAAATTCGAAGCCAAAAAATCCTTAACGTGTGAAGGATTTGTTTTAAATTAAAACCTATCGCAGAAAATAAGACATTTAATTCATCACCGTGTGCGCCTTTCAAATAATTTCGTCCTAAAGAGAGCTACAGTCAAATGTTGTATACGGACCGAAATTCATTAGGCGGCTTCTCCTTCATTAACTGAACTAATTTTCATCTCTTGACGGATGCCATCAATAAATTTCACATTACGAATAACGTCTGCCAAATAGTTGAACCCTCTTAATCTTCGCCAACTTTTTCCTGCACTTTCACACAATTTAAAAACCATCGTTAAAATAGTAGTTCGCGAAAAAGCACCTTTAGCTTTATAAGTTCTGTGTCGCACAGTGGAAAACGTCGATTCAATCGGATTCGTTGTGCGTATATGCGTCCACTGCTCTGCTGGAAAATCATAAAATGCCAGCAACTCTTCTTTATCTTTTTCCAAACACTCCGCCGCCTTCGGATATTTTGACTCATATGTTTTAATAAATAAATCAAAAGCTTTGTAAGCATTGTTTCGTGTGGCAGACATCCATATTTCCTGTAGCTAACCTTTTGCCATCGTTTGTAATGATTTGGGTAGCTTGTCCAACACATTGCCCATTTTATGAAACCAACAACGTTGATGACGTGTTTGCCCATACACTTCTGT
>Ga0208373_1001908_pt1 | contig 25254 bp, 17 predicted proteins | sample RifOxyC2_FD_184036 | JGI IMG/M metagenome (GOLD analysis project Ga0208373, IMG submission 184036) | Soil microbial communities from Rifle, Colorado - Rifle Oxygen_injection C2 (SPAdes) | ecosystem: Environmental > Terrestrial > Deep subsurface > Rock core/Sediment | place: Rifle, Colorado... | reverse complement strand
TTCTCGGACGACTTCCGGTCGATTCGCTTCTGATAAGAGATGCCGGCGGAGTCGATGAAACAGGCTCAACCGGACGACGGTACACTTCACGCGCCGATTCGAATCCTGCTCCACCTGTGGATGACATTCCACTGCCTTTTCTTTCTTCTTCCCAGCTGTAAGCCATGATCTTCTCCTTTGTGTTGTGGGTTAACCCTTGATTATCAGATCCTTGCTACTGGATCTCCTACCAAACACTTCCTGTCTTATATTGCCGAGTTCATCGGCCAATGCTACCGCATCGTTGGGACGCTTCAGGGGATCGTGTCTTACCATCTGCAAAAAAAACTTCTGCAATTTCTCAGGCACACTTGAGGGCATAGTCAAAGCGCCAATATGTCCACCGAGCGCGAATATCATGCTTGCTCCCAGACCGTAGATGTCAGTCTCGGGAATAGGGGGTTTTCCTTCTAGTTGTTCCGGCGCAGCAAAGGCTGGTGTGCACCCTGGGCACTTTGTAAAACGCCCGGAAAAGGCCGTTGAAAGACCGTAATCCACCAATACCGCATTGTGCTGTTTTGGTTGAATGATCTTGTTTTGGGGCTTCACATCACCGTGAACAATCCCATAGTAATGGAGATAACGAAAAGCTCCGAGGATACGCTGGGTAATCCAGCATATGTGTTCTGGATCAATTCCATCTGGGTAGTCCTGTGTCTTGATCTTATAGAGATCCTTTCCCGGAATGAAACTCATCACCATCGCCAGACTACCGTCATCCAACTGAATCATGTCCCTAAGAGACGGCAGAGAATGGTGGTGAACATCCCAAAGCAACTTAGCTTCCTGAACGAGCATTTCCGCGTCTTCTTTAGAAAGTCGTATATTTTGCTTGATACAGGCCGGTTGTTTGAGGATGCAATGTTCCGCCAAATAAGTGTAGGCAAAGCCCCCCTCACCTATCTGCTTTATGATGTAATAATTCCCGATTCTCTTTTTCTCCATTGCTGTGACCTCCTCTATTCTCCGCAATACAAACGTTCGTATAAGATCGGGTTAAGCTTAGCTTTCCGCATTGCGTCTTCGGTTTTCTGTATGTTGTAAAACACGCGACGAAGCGAAAAAGACGCTAACCCGTTGTCAATATCCAACACGCCATATGACGCCCGGCAATCTCCGTCCCTTGGTTGACCAACACTCCCAACGTTGATGATGTATTTTTCATCTCCGTTAAGAACCAGCGGGTCTGGCAGGTATTTGTACAAACCGTGCACGTTTCCATAAACTAACGGAACATGGGTATGTCCCAAAAGACAAAAACGGGTCGTACAATTTTGCAATTCCTGCTTGATCAAGCTTTCTTTCTCGACGTACGTCCACCCTCTATCCGGAACAGTTGAACCATGAGCTATCGTCACGTCGATCTCCGGCAAGATTTGCGAAATAACCAAGGAATCAAGATAAGCTATATCAGAGGCAACAAGCTTGGTACGAGTGAACTCAATTGCGTAGAACGCAAGATCCTTCATCTCTTCATGTGCCTCTTCCGTAGTACCTATTACAGCCTGTTCGTGATTACCCTTTAGGACGATCTCCGTTAAGCTCTGCACTCGAGCCAAACATTCTGCTGGGTGCGGACCGTAACCGACAACATCTCCTAAACAGATGACTGAAGATATGTGAAGATTCTTTATATCTTTGACCACTTGTTCCAACGCTTCCAAATTTCCGTGAATGTCACTAATAACGGCTATTTTCATGGCCGTTTTACCTCCTAATTCGTAGGTAATTAAATTGTTAAAGAGCAGATTGGTGTTAGCATAAAATACCCATAAATGTCAAGATTCTGTACTGAACCAATAAACCATCAAAAAAAGCTTTAGAACCGAATCTAAAGCTTTTTATGTGCTGATATTGCATTATGATTGAAATTTGACCTTACATCATCTTCTTACGAATAAAGGCGGGGATTTCGATTTCATCTTCTTCTTTCTGTGCAGAAGGCTGGATAGGCATGCTGGGTTTTGGTTTGGGAAACTCCATTTTAGAAACAGGAGGACGTTCTACCATCATGGAAGGGCGTTCAACAACAGGAGCTTGAAAATTCACTTTAGGTTTTTGAACCATGGATTCATCTTCACGCATACGAAGGGGCGTATTGGAAGACCACATACTTTGCGCCTGAACCTCCACAGTTCCAGGGGTTTTAGTACGACGCTCACGAGAGTCAAAACCAGTAGCCACAACCGTGATACGCACTTCATCATTCATGTCATCATTGATATTGGCTCCAAAAATCACACGAGCATCTTCGTCAGCAGAACTGGTAATAATCTTTGCCGCTTCTGCCACTTCGTGCATTCCTAAATCACTTCCTCCTGAAATAGTAAACAAAATTCCTCTGGCTCCATCCACAGAAAGCTCAAGTAACGGACTGGCAATCGCTTGTTTTGCCGCTTCAATAGCACGATTTTCACCCGTTGCTCGACCTATTCCCATCAACGCAGATCCAGAACATTCCATAATCGCTTTCACATCAGCATAATCAACGTTAATCAAACCAGGAATGGTAATAAGCTCAGCAATTCCCTGAACACCTTGTCTTAACACGTCATCGACGACATTAAAGGCGTCCATCAAGGAAGTTTTTTTATCAATAATTTGAAGAACTCTATCATTTGGAATGGTAATAATAGCATCAACGTGTTTCAAAAGACGTTCAAATCCTTCCTCTGCAATACGTCTTCGTTGGGCCCCTTCAAAAGTGAAAGGTTTAGTCACCACAGCAACGGTGAGCGCACCAATATCTTTGGCAAGTTTTGCCACTTCTGGAATAGCTCCTGTTCCCGTTCCCCCTCCGAGTCCACAGGTAAGAAAAACCATATCTGAACCTGTAAGAGCTTCTCTAATTTCGTTTTGATTTTCTTCTGCGGCTTTTGATCCAACTTCAGGATTCATTCCTGCGCCCAATCCGCGTGTGATGGTTTTTCCAATAGGGATCTTACGAGAGGCTAAATTCTGATTGAGTGCTTGGACATCGGTATTGATAACAATAAATTCCACGCCTTTAATGTTATCGCTGATCATGCGATTAACCGCTGCACCACCGCCTCCTCCAATACCAACCACCTTAATCTTAGCAAAGGTTTCAATTTCTGGTTTAACTTGGGCCATAGAAGTAGTGAACAAAATTTAGGTACATGTTACGACACTTGCTTATGAAAAAAGTGTCACTTGAACAAATAATGTGCTCAAAATTCGCTCTACTGAGCACAAAAATCATTCACACTTTAACACCAGTACCTTTGGTGTCAAGAAAAGAAAAAAGAAGATGTGCATATCTTCTTTTTTGAAAAAACAGACTTTTACAAAAATCTCTATGGTTTAAGTGATTGAAAAATTTTCTTAAATCCAGAAGTAATCTTATTCATATCTCCAAAACGAGAAAGGAAATGACCGATCCCCCCTCGAGGACCCGTTCCACGAATATGATGACCCCATAATACAAGCCCCATAGCCGTGCTCATGGACGGATCATTGATCCGATCAATAACGCTTGTAACACCGATGGGAGTCCCCAAGGAGACAGGGAGTCTAAACGCCGATTTAGCCGCATCTAAAATACCACTTAACTTTGCTCCCCCACCGGTAAGAACAATCCCAGCAGGTAACATACCAGAACGATCAATCTTCTTAAGCTCGCGATCCACATGGTCAAAGATTTCCTGAATACGAGCTTCTGTAATATCTGCAATGAATCTTCTTCCTACGATTTCTTCTTCAGGAGCCCCCAGTTCACCAAGATTAATTTCTTCTTTTTTATTTACTTCATCAGGCAAACAGGTCGCATGATGCAATTTTACCTGTTCTGCAACTTCTATAGAGGTACGCAATCCAATGGCAATATCTGAGGTTACGTGATCAGATCCAATAGGCAACACAGCTGTATGGAGAATATCTCCCTCTTCATAGACAACGAGATTAGTTGTAGAAGCACCGATATTCACTACACACACCCCAAGTTCTTTTTGTCGATCGGAAACGACGGCTTCGGCGGTAGCAAGAATCGCAAAAACAAGATCCTCAATATCAAGACCTGTACGGTACACAGCCTTGGTTAAATTTTTAATTTGGGAGCCAAGTCCTTGAATAATAATGGCATCAACTTCAAGACGAATACCGTTCATGTTCACAGGATCTTTTATTCCGCGCTGACCATCAACGGTAAAACTTTTTGGGATGACATGAATAATTTCATAATTGGTCGGTGTTGCTACGGTTCGAGCCGCTTCAATAGATCGTTCGACATCCTCATCACGAATTTCTCCGTCACTTCGTCCAACTCCCACAACTCCACGAGATTCCTGAGAAATAATATGGCTTCCATTAATCCCCACCCAGGCTTTCCCTAAAGGAACCCCCGTGATCCGTTCTGCCTGCTCAAGAGCTCGAGAAATAGAAGACACCGCATCTTCTAAATTCGTAATTGTTCCTTTATTGACACCCGCAGAAGGAACTTCCACAGCGCCAATAATATGAATTTGTTCACCTCCTTCTGGTGAGGGCACTAGTCTACCTACGGCGACCCGAATCGCATAAGTTCCGACATCAAGCCCTGTAAAAATCTCATCTGACATACATTATATCAAGTATAACCTTAAGCAAGACTACGAACAAGCTCTAAAACATGAGGAAAAAAAATAGTAATACCAACAAAAAGAGAAATAAGAGATCCCAACAAAACAACACCTGCCATAATGTCTTTAATATCCCTTACGACTGGATGAATTCTAGGTTTAAACGTATCGATAATACGCTCAAAGATGCTATTGATAAGCTCAAGGATCAAAACGGATTCCACTAATAAAAGAAGTACGATCCATTCAAATGCTTGAATTTGAAAAAAAAACGCAAACAAAAGAACAAAAAAGGCAATACCTATTTGTATTCTAAAACTTTGCTCGGTCTTAAACGCAACACGAACACCACGTAAGGCATGTGAAAAACTTTTTACCAAACGACTCAGTTCAATCATATTCGACTATCAATTCCAAGGGTTTTGAGAATCTTCGTTTGAAGAGCAAACATACGTTGAGCATCCTGCTTTTTCTCATGATTATGCCCGAAAAGATGGAGTACACCGTGAACAATCAAAAAAGACAGTTCATCTTGAGTTGAATGTTTTAACGCAAGCGCCTGACGTTTTGCCTGTTCATAATTGAGTAGAACCTCTCCTTTTAAAAACTCATCGTTGAGTTCAAAGGAAAGAACATCTGTCACACGATCCATTTGGCGCCAGGCATAATTGAGTGCACGTATCTGTTTTTCAGAAACAAAACCGATAGAAAGAGAAATTTTTTCTTTCACATGAAGAACTCGAGTACACGCAGCAAGCACCTCTTGAAGACGTTTCTTTGGCAGTCGCTGCCCTCCTTTCAGACGTGTTTGATTAAGCTCAGAGGTAATCATAAAGCTGGCTCTGATTCTTCTGGTTGAACGATTGAAGTCTCTGAAGTGGTCTCGCTATTTTCAACGGCTCCAACGACTTGAACACTGTTTAACATCATCTGGAATGTTTGAAGATAATCTACTCGTGTTTTTATCCCTGGGTCATACACAAAACTCAAAATAACGGACGTTAAATCAAGATAGACCGTACGTTGATCTTCACCCTGCATCATAGGCAAACCATTCTTGGTCACACCACTGACAAACGTTGATGTAGGAAAATTCTGTTTTATCCAGTCTTTAAAGCTAGACTCTTCTGGATTGGAAAAAACAGAAATATGAAATCCTTCTCCCGTTTGCGCATCTAAAATGATTTCATTTTGAACTTCTTGATAACTCCATGTGGATGGATAATAAAATTCATACAAAATTTCTATGGCTGTACCCTTATAAACCTTCACAGCGCCTGATCCCAAAAGCGTCCCAGGGGCGGTTCCTCCTGGATTATAACGGTGAAAAACCTCATTTCCATCTAAGAAACCATCTGAATCTGTATCAGGTAAGCGAGGATCCGTCTTGTAAACCAATGTTTCTTCTATATCTGACAAGCCATCGGAATCTGAATCCACACCGGGAACAATCTCTACAGGAAAAACTTCTGGCTTTTCTATTTCAGGTTCTGTTACCACAGGCTCCTTTACTGGTTCAGGTTGTGTTTCAGGAGCTGGTCTAGGAGTTGGAGCAGGGGTCACGACAGGCGTTTGAGTTTTATTTTTTGCATCCTGAATAAGAAGATATCCTCCTACACTCAATAGCACTAAGACGATAATCCCTATCAGAACGATAATTTTTCTACCGGAATGTTTCTTTTGAGCAACAGAAGGCTTGGTTAGGTGGGATTGACTAGACGCTGTTGGAGGCTGAACTTCAACAAGAGGTTTTGGGGGAGTTTTGATCTCTGGTTGGTGCATGACCCCTTGTGCTCCATGACGATAAGACTCGGGCATCGTAAAAATACGAGCCTCTAAACCAGGCTGTACCTGAGTGTCCACTGGTTGTTCGAGTTTTTGAGAATTGTCCTGAGCCATAGAAGTAAAAAATTAGGAGGACTCTGAGGGTGCTTCACGCAATGTTCCCTCTCCATTTGGATTATAACCAGCTTTCACTTCGGCTCCATCCAGATATCCATCGGCGTCTGTGTCAGGATTCATAGGATCTGTTCCCCATGTTTTTACCTCCTCAAAATCAAACAATTCATCCCCGTCAGTGTCTGCCGTCTTTGAACTTGTTCCTAGTTCTGTTTCTTCTTCATCGGTAAGTCCGTCCTTGTCTGTATCAACACGTGAAGGCGTTTTTTCTGGTTCTTGTGTGATGACAGGCTCCTGTTGATTGGTTTGTTCTTGAACAGGAGGTGCTGGTTGATTTTGTATGTCTTCAATAACAGGAGGTTTTGGAACCACAGCTGTTTTAGAACTCAAAATCCTCATAGAGAGAAATAAAGCACCGACCACAACTACAAGAATGGCAACAATAAGAAGAATCGCTTTCCAGGGACCTCCTTTTTTTGATTCACCCAATCCCTCTGTTGAAACAGATGCGTCCATAGGTGGTGGAAGATTTCCAAAAACAGGTGCAAGATTATCTGATGAGGTAACCGTCGCGGGAGCAGTCGGCGAATTTAATTGAGGAGCCACCTTGTCCGTTTCATCGAACATGTCCTCGGGTTCTGGATGAAGATCATCAAACATAGAAAGTAAAATTACGTATCACGAAGATTATGATTGAGGAAGAAGACCTGAACCAACGGGATTGTATCCGGAAGAAACTTCTGCTCCATCCAGATACCCATCTCCATCGGAGTCAGGATTTTGAGGATCTGATCCATATGTTTGTTCTTCTGAATCGGTGAGCCCGTCTTGATCAACATCCTTTTGTGTCTCATCAGCCGCCTGTGCAACAAGCAGATCATCAACAGCATCAAAACAAGAAAGAGCTAAATATTCGTCAACAATCTCTCGACAATAAACGGCGTCTGCAGATACTTTTGCCTGTTCGAACAAAATAATATCATCACAGGAATTTGGATCACGTTCTAGACAATTCTCACTTGTAACAGGTCCGGAAACGGCATAAACACAACGCTCTTGCCGACTTTCATCAAGAATTTCCTCGCATAAAGCGATGTTGGATTGATCTATCGCCTGAGACTCTGCTACATCGTCTTCACATCGCGAAACCGATGAACCATCTGAAATTTTTTGACAATAAACAGAATCTAAAGACGTATGTGCAATACCCCAATAACAATTATCTTTTTGTGGATTTGTTTCAAGCAGGTCACAAGCTTCTGCTGAGGTTTGTTCTTGAGCTAAATCGGAAATACGCCCTACACGACATTTTTCTGGGTTATCGGTATTAGCACATTCATCCAATGAAGAACTAGATGAATTTTCCAAATTCTGGAGCAAGAATTCTTCTGAAGAATTTCCAAATAACACTCGAACAAGAATAAAAATCAAAATAATCAAAAAGATAACCCCACCCGCAATGAGAATAGCGGGTTTCCAGGCAAACAGACGTCCTGTGGGATAGTCATTCAGATCCATATTCTATTGGTAGGGACAATAAGTCAGATTAAAATCGCTAAAGCTGATGAAGCCTTCGCCATAAAACACATTACGCAAAGGAATACTTTGCTGTGTACTTTGGCACACAAATCCTTCTGGAAAAGGAAGCTCAACATTAGATCCTGATTGGACCTCGCCCGTGGTGGTATGAGTGTCACCACCTTCATCAGTAGCTGTAAAGGTAATATTCGTTCCTAAAATAGAATCAACGATGGATTCGTACATTTGGTTGATTTCATTTTCAGTCGCGCCTGCAAACGCATAATTACCTGTACAATCGCTTAAACTCGATGCAGAACTTGAGGTCTCCCATGCACAGTCGTTACTTGAAATATGTGAAGTATATCCCTGATAGGTTGCATTACTGGTAATAGCCGCTGTATAGAAAAGGATATCAGAATTATCAACAAAATCATCATAGATATCAGCTGCACAAGCAGGTTTGCTTGTATAAGTATTTCCATTATAAATCTTTGAATAGGTACTGCTACATGCTTCGTTAGTCGTTGGGTCAGATGTAGAATCCCATCCATCCGTACTCAAAGCAGAATCAATCCAATCATAATCTCCATCTGCTAAAACGATCACAATCTTTACATCAGCTGTTGAAGCATTAAGAAGATTTACCGCTTCTTCAATTCCATTATACGTAGGTGTACTACCGCTGTCCGAATTCACGCACGTTGAATAACTTTGAACATAGCTAATAAGAGACGCTTCACCTGAATCATCTATTAAACCTAAATCCGTATAAGCCCCATCTGTTTGAGCAGAAGAGGTATTACAGAATCCTTTACTCTCACCATATTTGGCTGTGTAAGAAACTAAACCGATGCGCATCGTGGCATCTGTAGAACCGTAGGCATCAAAGAGTTCCTCGATCGCATCAATCGTGGAATTAACGGCCAAATCAATCTGTCTGGAACCATCCAAAGTATTGTTCATAGTTCCGGTCAAATCTGTCACAAAGACAATATCTACGTCTGGTGGCACCACATTCTTGTCATCTAAATCTGCTGTTAAAATCGTGGCTACATTACAAGCAGGAATATACAATGTGGCATTATCTGGAGAATCTCCTTGATTATTTAAATAACTATACAAATCAATAAATTCAGCAGGTTCGGATCCAGAAATTTCACTTTGAACAAGAACTCCCGTGGTCTGATAACCCACCGGACAAGAAGATCCACAATTGTCTGCGCAAATAGGCGCGACACACGTTCCTTCTGTACAGGTATTCGTGTCTGTTCCTCTAGATAATTCTTGAACTGTTCCGTTTAAATTATATGCTGTTAAATTAAGCGTGCAAAAATCTCCATTTTCTAAGCCTCCATCACAAACTCCTAACCAACGACAAGTATACGTATCGCTACCATCTATTGTCGTTGCACCATGCGTTATACAAGAAGCCGTTGTCTTTTGATTTTCAACATCAAAATATCTTAATTGTGTGGAATATCCTCCATCGCAAACTTCTGTCCCGTTGAGCAATCCATCTCCACAATACCCACCTGACTGAGTTTTATATTGGCAGGTTGCGTTACAGTAATTACAAGTACCATCATACGAAGCCTCACAGGTTGTCCCATTTTCTGAACCGTTATCGCACGACTCAACACCCACATACACGGCATCGTCTCCGCAGACGTTCGCCTGACAGGTGTTCAAACACGCATCATTGTTTGAACTATTTCCATCGTCGCATGCTTCATTGCCTTCCAAAATGCCATTTCCACAAATCTGTGTTCCTCCAACGCAGTCTGACCAACCATTCCAACCGCAAGCGGTGTCGCATGTTCGATAACGGAACAATGTGTAATTAAAATCTCCGCACAAACCAGATTCACAACTACCTGTAGGATCTGACGTTGTAACGACACATACGTGTCCTGCATCTGTGGCACTTGTACAGACTCCTGAAGAACAGACACCTGAGTCACACTGGCTGGGTGAAATACAAGAATCTCCTACATCTGTATAATCCGTACAAATATCTCCCACTCCACAAGAAACCTTTCCATCACCGCAGGATCCCGTCTTGCAATCGCTGTTGGTTGAACAAGCCGTACCATCTGCACACGACGCTCCGGCCCATTCTTCGTAATCTCCATCGCACACCTCGCTGCCGTTAACCACTTTATCTCCGCAAGAAGGTCCTGGCTGCGAACAGTTGTACGCGCAGCTTACATCAATATTGGACGTGTATTGACCATTGGAAACGACACAGCTATTGGTGTAAGCCCAGCTGTTTGTATTGGCGATAACGCTGCTGTAATTGGCTGTCGTTGCGCAGTCGCACTGTTCAGAACCTGCCAAATAACCATCTCCGCAATAAAATGAATCTGTAAATGTACATGTATCGCTACAATGACCGTATGTCCCGTTCAAAGACCCGTCATCACAAATTTCTAAATTCTCCACAACACCATTTCCGCATTCATACGCAATACAATCAGCTCCCGCAGTTTCAGCTTGGATTTCTGTTTGATAATTAGAACAATCGGTTAAACAGGCAGACGTTATAAGTCCTGACTCACTTGTGGAGTTGTCTGTACAAACAATCGTCTTTGTATCGCCAATTTCACATTTCTCGGTCATTCCTTGTGTTCCATCTCCACATAACGCTGAGTCTCCCCAGGTTCCTGCGTCACAAAATTGAGGAACGGATTCAAAACCCTTCTTGAGTAAAGTATTTGTCGGAGCGTATCCTGTTGGATATTCCACGACAATCTCAGCCTCATCTGATGTATCTGTGTCTAGATTATAAGCCCAAGATGCATTGCCTGAAGTCTCAAGCTGCGCATAAAGAAGATACGATTCTCCTCCAACGCTTTGATATCCGTAGACATGAGAATCCTCTGGACAGATAAACATTCCGCTTTCCCCATTCCAACAAGAAGCTGAATCAAACCCGTTTTTTGAACAATCATAAAACGCATTAACAGGATCTGTCGGGAGCGTTGTTCCAAGCTCATTGGCTAAAGAAGCATTCCAAGATCCCCAAAGAGAATTGGAAAGAGCCGGAACAAACGTTCCGGATTGAACCGTAGGAAATCCCTCTATACACTCTTCCGTTCCAGGACAGCCAGCATCTTCTTCACAGCTTTGTGCTTTGGTGACAGAACAATGTTTGTTCTCTTCTCCGAACGTTTGAAGGGTTGAATGGATGTCGGTGATGTCGGTAAGACGTTTGGTATCGCGCGTAAGTTTGGCTTTCTGCGCATCGCAAACAACAGGGCTGCCTGTGTTTAATGCAAGAGGACAATCGATATCCGTCTTACAAGCATCTGAGGAAACAGAACACACATTATCCTGACAGGTTTCTAAACAGTCTCCATTCCAGGAACAGAAAAGAAAATTTCCTTCCGCATCTGTGACATAATTTCTATCCACCAAACACAAGTTGATATCCGTGACTTCATCCGTATTGGCATTAAATCTCCAATTTTCTAAAATTTGATCAAAGATTTGTTGTGCTTCTTCGCCCGCATCTTGATTGTAAGACACCACATAAAGATTTGGATAAACGACTCCAGAATTTTGATTAGCCGAAGCCGCATACACCGTGGTGCCAGACTCAACCGCTTCATATCCGTCTAATTGCGTTTGAGAAAACGAGCCAGTAAATCCTTGCGTGTCCACCCAGGCAGAAGGAGAAAGATATGTGTCATTAGATACCACGCGCACACCGATCGCGTCATTTGAATCCTCTACTTTAAAAATCAATTCCTGAATAATGTCTGACGAAGAAAGAGAACGCACATCAATAGGATCTCCAAGAGCTGGAAGATCGTCGTCTGTTCCGAAATCCCCTGCGTCACGACAATAATAGAAAGAAAAATTGGTCGGAATCAAATCCTCTACATAAGGAAATCCTGAAGTTGAATCCAACGCTGGCCAAGGATTCTCACACACTAAGGCCGAGACTTCCTGTGTTCCTGTGACAACTCTTGCTGATGTTGTTGCCGTTGTTTGGGTCGTAGGGATAAACAGCTCGTCGACCGTAATTTCTGCAGAAGCTAAAACGGTTTCATATCCCGTAGCACCAGAAGCAGAATAATGCGTGTTGGTATCGTCCGCCGCATCTGCTTGTGTCACAGCGACAACGTCTGCTTCTGTTTCGTCTATTTTAGAAGAACCCCAAGCCCAGGACCACTCATACAAATCGGCAAGCGGAGAAATTTCTTGATATCCGCTTCCCGCATGATAGGTCTGGGGAGTGGCAATAAAAGCATGCTCTTCATTGGTAGAACTGAAAAATCCGATACTGGTTGATTCATACTCTGTGGCATTGACATCACCTTGATCTTCAACAAGCACGCGATCCAAATCACAAATCTCATCTCCAATAGCAAACGACTGTACAAAACTGGCGTTCTCACAATCATCTCCTAAACACAAAGTTACCTGTTGCTGACTGAGGATTCCTGTTTTTTCAGAATCGTTGAATTTATTATCTCCAACAACCACTAAACGATAAATCGCATTTTTTTCAAACAAAGAACTATATCTTAAATAAACGTGAGAGGTTCCATCAGAATTTTGAGAAATTTCATAACCAACAGGAACGTGACAAGCAAAGGTAGAAGAAGCATCAACTCTACGTCCAAAAAATCCTAAAACTAAATCCTTTAACCAATTCCAAACGCCAGATGCAGTCGATTGCGTAGATACTTTTGATCCTTCGTATCCGGTAGGACATTCTTTTTGTTCATCAACCGTTTCTTGTACACCATCACCATTGGTATCTACAGACACAAGATCTAAATAAAGATTTCCTTTAAATTCCTCTTGATCGATCATCCCGTCTTTATCTGTATCCTCTGTGCGGTTAAACGTTGCCTCATCCATTGGCTGTGTAAAATCAAGCCAAATCGCTGAGTTGCGACAATAACCTTCGCTGCCTGACTTAAAGCTGGCAGTGTTATCTGCGGGGTAGACTTGACCATCAACAATACCCGGACGTTCATAACAACAATTGTTTGCTCCACATCCCAAACTTGTTTCACCACAGGAATTATCTGTCGTGCAAGAACATTCTAGCTGCAAGGTTGCCTGTGCACTGACATCGCTATCAACCGTAACAGAGATGGTAGATGTGGCATAACTGGTCTGTGGATCCACTTCCAAAGGAGCACCTATAGCGACTTGGGCGACACCGTAATCTCCTGTACTAACACTTGAAGATGATGAAACATCACATTCTTCTGCGGTTCCTTCCTTTGTGTCTCCACAAAAAGAAGCGGTTTCATAAAGGTAGGAGGATCCAGCCCATAAACAAGAATCTGAGCATCCTTCTTCTCCATCACATTCTTCTCCTGTTCCTCTGACTCCATTTCCACAGCAATTTCCTGTAGATGTCGATATTGGACAAGCACTCGTTCCTTCGTTTAAACAAGAGGAAGAACAACCATCCCCACTGACAATGTTTCCATCTTCACAATCTTCTCCGTCACTTACTGTTCCATCTCCACAAATAGCATACACTTGCTCTTCAGCAAGAGATCCTTCTTTCAAACAATTTTGAGAACACCCATCACCATTGATTTTATTGCCGTCATCGCAGTCTTCTCCTCCGGTATTTTCCGCCCAATCCCTCGTTCCATCTCCACACACAGAGCTGATAGATCGAGCTCCCTCATTCAAACATTCTAAGGAACACCCATCACCATTGATTTTATTGCCGTCATCGCAGTCTTCTCCTCCTTCGTCAGCAAAATAATTTCTTATTTTATCTCCGCAAACGGAACCATAGCTGGTCGAACCTTCATTTAAACAAGACGAAGAACATCCACCTCCGGCAGTCGTAGCTCCGTCATCGCACTCCTCAGAACGTTCAACGACACTGTTTCCGCACACGCCTTGTTTGTTAGTAACGGGAGCGCCTGCATTTAAACAGGCCGCCGTGCAGTAAGCAGGAAGGGCTGATGTGAGCTCAATGGCACCGTCTTGAATCATGTAAGCAACGATTTCATCCTGATCATTCTCGCTTCCAAAACTGGCTCCTGTCGTATTTGGATCGTCTGTGGCACTCCACGCTTCCCATTCATAAGATCCGGACTGAAGAGTTTGTCCTTGTGCAGAACAATCATCAGGTACTCCTTGTGGCGTGGCTTCAAATTCCTGACGTTCACCCACATAACTCATGTTGGCAAATTCCGGATCTAAGGAAACTGTATCTATCGCACAGCTCACACTGTCATCTTTGGTTTTAAAAATCCAAGAAAAATCATCTGGAAAATAACGATTATCGTCTGTTCCATAATTGGAACCGGACTCTGAAAGAGGAACGCCTGTTTGAGAAGTGATTGCGTCTGCATCCACCACCACACGATACCAGGTATTAGCCGTCATGGTTTCCTTATCTTTAAATTTAATAGAAAAACGGTTCGTTGTGTCACTAAAACGAATCGAATCAACAAACGTAGCTTGAACTATTTGAGAAGGTTCACATAAAGAATTAAGACAGGAATAAAGTTTTACGCTGTTTTTATTGATCGTCGACTTGAACATGACCGTATTAAATTCTCCCCATGGCAGCGCGTTCACACAAGCAGTCGAACACTGTGGAAAGTAATCGTTGATTTTTGGATCAAGAAAATTAATCGTCAATTCACCTGTACCGGAAGGTTTATTCGCTGCGTCTGTTACGGTTGTCGTAATAAGAGCTGGATCATTGACAGGTGTTTCATCAATGGCAGAAATATCATTCTCACACACGCCTTCTCCGGGCTGTGCAATCGCAATAAGAGCTCCATCAAAATCTGATTGCCATTTCAGGGTGTACCCAGAACAGCTCACCGCCACACAGCGGTCATTTTGAGCAATAAGTTGAGCAGAATAATTTATCTCTGATTGTTCTGTTTGTGTGTATTCATCAGGGCGTACATTGACCTCGCCTACTTCACACGGTGCTCCAGAAGAACTGGTGGTAAATTCCCATTGATAATCCTGTTCAAGATATCCACCACCTTCGCTTTCATCTGCTTGAATCTGGTCCACTCCTTGCAAGGTAACACGATGAAGAGTCTTGGTGGCAAAGCCTCCCGAAGGGGGGTCCCACGAAAAACCCGTTTCATCTGTATCAAAATCAGAAGGAGTCAGAGTTTGCCATGTTTTACACTCCCCCTCTTCTCCTAAACCAGAACTCTCATCTTGTGCTGTATAAATTCCTGTACATTTTTCTACGACAATTGTAGAGGTATTGATCGAGTCTTGATTCATGGTTTGATCAAATTCGGCTTGAACAGAAGCGGTAACACAAATATCTTCCGGATCACTCCACCCTTCCCATGGAGAAGGTGAAACACCGTCTTGCGTACACTCAATCACCACATGTGGAGTGTTTGGAGTAATGCCTGTTGTTATTTTAAAAGCATAATGTGCGGATACTTCATTTTGGGTTTCACAACTGGTTGAACAGGCTCCATTGGAACAGCACGATTCACCATCTACACATAACTGGGCATCTTCACGACAATCTCCCACGCTAAAATTCAAAGAATTGGATGTATATCCTGTATTTTCTTCTTTTACATATACAGGTCCTGTGGTGGCATCAGAAGGAACATAGACAGAAGAAATTTCATCGTCTTCCCACAAACCGTAGGAAGCTGTTTTTTCCAAATAGAACATCACAGATCCTTTCCAAATCCCGAAATGATCTCCGTACAACGTCACTTTTGTTCCAAACGGACCAGAAGAGGGATCCATTTCACAAATGGCAGGACCTGGTTCATCGTTCAATACGATAAAATCCTGAGTCTCAGACTTGACTCCATCAGAACGTTCAACAAAAAGAGCATGCACTACAGCATTAATCGGCTCTTTCTGTTGTGTTAAATAGGTTTCAGGAACTTTCACGGTAATAGACGTATCATGCCAAAAATCGTCTCCACAGGCATCTGGAAAACCCATATCCCCCAGCGCCAAATAACCCAGATCTTCGTCATACCAATAAACAGAACCCGTAGAAGTTCCAAAACCTGTACCGTAAATGGTCACATACTGACCAGGAGGACCCCAGTTAGAGGTGTCTTCACACGCGCCACCATCCGCACAATCAACGTCTTCTCCACATTGTTGACCATCATTGGAACCTCCAGAGCAAGCCATCCATCCGGAATCAATAGAAGAAATGATAGGGATTGTCTGTGTTGATGTATCTTTCACCTTAAAGGAAACTTTGTTTGAGCCAACACGGACCGATTCGCAGTTTCCGCCCGTGTCTCCACAGGAATCATTACTCGTACAGTACTTAAGGGTTTCAGAACACCAGGATGTAGCACAACTCTGACCTTTATCTTTCTGACAATCACTATTTTGAGAACAAATCACTCCTGTTGAAACTCCAGAGGTATCAATACAAGTGTAATCACCTGTAAATACTTGGGTAGAATATTTCCCAGAGTTGATCGTTGGGACAGCAACGCTCAAGAGAGTGTTGCTCCAGGCAAGATAAGAACTTGTTTTATAACTCGTGAAATAAAAAGTGGATGAGCCTTGAGCGGTTCCGAAACCATTTCCGTACACGTCAACAACGCTTCCTGCGATATCTGTTTTAGGATCCAACAGACAAATACCAGGACGAACAATCGCGTTTACATCAAAATCTGCAATAGAGGGTCCGTATTCATCATCAGTGCGGTCAGATTCATCTTCAGCCGTTTTAACCAAGAGAGGTCCGTCAACAGCCCCCGCAGGCAATTGCACAATGATCTCATTATCGGACCACTGAACCTCTTCATTACAAGAATAAGCAGACGTCTGCACGTCATTCCCATTTTCTGTTCCCAAAAAAATGATCGTTCCGATTGTTTCTCCAAACCCTTCTCCAGAAATCGTTATTAAATTGTTTGGAGCGCCATCGCTTGGAGAAACGCTTTCAATTTTAGGAGTAACAACACACTGTCCATTTTGGCATTGACCCGTAGAACATTCTGAATGTTCTGTACACGTGCCCCCTTCACAAGCTCCGCAATAATATGCACTGGACGTTTCACCTCCGCAATCAACCTGTGTTTCACCAAGATCTGAATCAACAGCACCGTTATTGCAATTAGCCGCGCGCAACACAATACTGATTCGGGAAGCGGTGTTAGTATTTCCGGCACAATCAGATCCTTTTGCCCAAATGTCATATTCTTTATTTGTCGTATACCCCTGCGTAGCCCATTCCTGTGTAATATCGGTAAAAAAAGCGTTTTCTTCATTTTCTCCTAAGAGTTTTCCGGCTGTAGAAAAATCAACTCCTGAAGAATAAATGGCTTCTTCATCATCAATGACATAAAAATCCACCATGGAAACACCGCTGTCGTCTGTTGTGAGAGCCTGCAACAGCTCTATAGAGCCCGTGTAAAAACTTTCTCCATCCTCAGGAGCGTCCATATTTACGGAAGGATCATCAATATCCACCTGGTCTCCTGTGGTAAAAGAGAAAAAACAAGGATAGGTAGTGGTACAACTCAATGATGTGGAAGAACTTGATTTAATAGTGGAAGAATCAACAGTTACTTCATACTCGGTATTAGCATCAAAACAAAATTCTTCCTCAAAAGGGCTTCCGCATGTTTGAGAAGGGGTAAATGTCACTGTGCTTCCTGAGGTCGTAAACGTTCCGCTGACAGATGAACCACCTTTTTTAACAATCTTTATTCCTTCAGAAATCGTGCTGGAATCAATTTTTTTAGAAAAAACAAATTGCAATTCAAGATTTTGGAGAGCCTCTGCACATTGGGTGTTAAGGGAATACAGATAAAACACGGAACTTCCGCCGGAATCGGAATAGGAAGAGGAAGAGTCGTCAGAAGAGGTTTCTGTGGTTGCTGTTGTCGCTGAAACAAGCGCACTGAGAATAAATTGAACAATAGCAAAGGAAGCAAACACCAAGACAAGACCTAAAGCAGCATTAGTAATAATTTTCTTTGCTGTTTTAACGCGGTCTGAATTTCCACCAGCGGTTGTTAAGACAAAACCTCCGTAAACAATAAAAACAACGGTAATAACACCCACAAAGGTGATAGCCGTGCGAATAAGCCTGGCAATAATGACAGTGATATCTGCATCAGTAGAAAATCCAGCTGTTTGGGCAAAACTCTCCAAATCAACTTCTTGTGCAAAAGTTGGAGAAGCAACAAAAATCCCCACACTCAAACACAGTGCTAACAGGAGACTTGCAATAATGGAAAAACGTCGAGTACGCATGTAGCTTACAATTCAGTTTCAGTATTATTAGGCAAAACGTAATCATCCGGCACTGGATATAATGTACCGCCAACTTCATTTTGCGTATCTGTCTGACATTCAGAGATAGAAGGAACTCCATTGCAACAATAAGGAGCATTGGATGATCGATGACCAGTGTCCGGATCCAAACAAGCATCTGGACCAATCGCAGGATACATACAGATTTGATACGCGCTCTTTATGTCGTGAGTCAAAACAGGCCAATAATCCCATCCCCCTTCGTCTGTACTTACCAATGTCGGATGCTCAAGATGGACAACCGTGACTGTATCGTTATTTTCCTTTCGCACAGCAAACCAAAATTGATAATACGGATCTGGCCAAAGGGAAGCGCTATCCGTTTTTACGGTAGAGGATTTAAGGAATGTATTGAATGTAATCTCTACATCATTAGTTTGACTGATTTCGTCTTCCTCTATTCCAGGTCTCAGAGAAACCACTTCAGGAACCGTATCATTCACTTCATCGGTTGTGGTAAAAGTCCACTGATAATGGTCATTTGCTCCCCCATCCTTACAACTGATCGTGTCTAGCTCAGATCCGCAGGCATCACCGTCATGGTCTCCATCCAGCGAGTTTGCCGCAGAATCCACGAGTCCATCAAAAGTCACGCCGCTAGATTTAGCCTGAGGAACCTCCGTCTCATTCAAGGTTGCCGCTTTGGCAAGAGATCTAATCAGCTGATTTGTCGGCAGACAATAAATCGTGTCTCCACAAGGATCTTCGCCACAGGCATCGATCGTGGTGAAACTGACGGTACGATAGCCGTTGCTTATTTCAAAGGTTCCTTCAACATTCTTTCCGCTTTCATCAAACACCTGGATATTGGTAAAAAGCGGTTTTTCGCTTACAAGATAAGAACCTGTGCTTGCCACTGGATCCATTGCCTCGCTAAAATTTATTTCAATAGTCACGTTTCGTGGTTCTTTTGCATCCTGTTTTGGAATCACAGACGTAATATATGGTGGGGTAAGATCGATTTCCGTTGAAACCTCAAACGTCCATTCGTAACCGCTGGAATAGGCTCCTGTAAACGCATCACTTCCGTCTGCTTTTTGAATCTCTGTCGTAAGAGTGACGGTATAATTCATGTCTTTATCAGCGCTTCCCAAATAACCGACAGGGTCAAACACAAAGACCTTCTGTTCTTCATCAAACGTCGTGACTACCTGATCTGAAGATAAAGCTTTTCCAGATCCGTCCGCTGTAGGATAAATCAACACGCTGTCGATATTCAGATCTGTCGCATCAGGGTTAGATTCATACCCTTCTATAAGGCTGGCAGGATCAATCGCTTCTTTAAAACTGACGAAAATTCTTGTATTGCGAGGAATATCCTGGGCATTACGTTCTGGATAATGATCATCAATAACGCCTCCACCCAAAGCCCCAGACAATGGCTCACTATAAGCCTCTGCTGTAGCAGCAATATCACCTGTAAAAACCGCTTCAAGCAGACGATCCAAAATAAATGTCGTAATGCCGTAGGCGGAAAACATGATAATCAATCCAACAATAGACTGTTGAAGAATTTTTTTGGATTTTTTGACGGGTTCTGGTTCCCCGCGCGCAAGAAAATACAGAAATCCTGCATAAATAACCAGACACGTAAAAATAATACCGACAACCCCAAAGACCGCACGAATAACCCGTGCAACGATGATGGCAATATCGTCCGTTGGTAATGTCGAAGCTTCACCAAACTGTTCAAAAGCCGTCTGCTGAGCAAACGTAGGATGTGCAGAAAACGAAAAAAAGAAAACGAAAAAAACGACAACGGCAAGAAGAACCGTGCGCAAAAAGGATGCTGACATTTTAATAGAGAGACGTTGCATGGCGGTTACGCCTCAAGCGTATGCCTATTGTAACTCATTTAAACGCTTCCCGCAGAAAAAACATGTGGATAGATAAAAGAAATCTCAAAAATAAAAACCCGAGTCGTGTACGTACTACAGCGAACTCGGGTCAAACAGTTCATTTTCTTCTCAGAATACAATTGCCCAGAATGCCTCTGAGGCTAAACCCCGCCACCACAAAAAAAATGAACAACGATCTTAAATTGGTTACCTCGTTTCTCGGCAAGAGCGTTGAGTAGTGTCTGAGAGAAAACACAAAAAACACTGTGATCAGTAACACATCAACAAACAAGAAGACCATGTCGATCATGAAGTCTGTGAGCTCCCTCTTTGCCATTTCGTCTCCCTTAACATTTCCTCTCATCCTCCATCACGTTGTGTGACGAAGGAAGTTGATGAGGATTGTCCTGTTTCAATTTAGCCGTAGATTGCATCCATGAGACGGTAGTCGCGGATTTTATAAGCCGTGAACCATTCGCGACGAACTTCGCGGAAACCCAATTTTTTGAGACCTTTATTAATACCGGAAAAATGTTCAACTCCCCAGATCGTCACCACATTTCCATCTGTCAAATATTTACCAACGCCTTCAATGGCGATTTGATTCCTTGCCTGGACAATCATCTTTTTCGTCATTCTCTTTCTTCTGGAAAACAAAGAGAATACATTCAAAAAAACAATCCCCAAAACAAAATGAGCAAACATTTTGTTGATGAACCACTTGGTTAATGCTTTTCCCTGAGCATCAGCACCCAATTCGTCCATGTTGCCCGTCTTTTTATGAACGAGATACAGATCATGTTGAGAGAATACCTTTACAAGATCATACAACCTCATATCTGTATTCACCCACGAAGCCTCATATTTGAGGCCATCTTTTTGATGCCTCAATGACATCATTTCAGCAATCCTCTTTATCAAGACAAAGACGTGACGAAAGTGCCTTAACACTTTCTTTTGTTTTCTGGAAAGAGAAGCCTTCTCTGCTTGAGAAAGTGCACTCACTCCCTCAAAAAGAATCTTATGGTCGGGCGACAACGAATCAATGACTCGCTGAATTTGATCGAAATACTGAGCATCAGCGATGTGAATCGATCCGATAAATACCACTTTTCTTCCAGTCACCCTATGTTCGTAATAGACGACCGATGTCTGAAGTTCTCCAGAGACATTCCGAACTCCATGATTATGAAGAAGCATGATAAGACTCCTTTTTTGCTTTCCTCTCATCCTCCATCATGTTGTGTGACGAAGGAAGTTGAGGAGGATTGTTCTGTCCTCTGAGCACCGCAGATGAGAGTTTCTGCGAGACTCAGAGAAAAGGCCCTTGCTGCATACACGAGGTACGCAACAAGAGCTGAGATCAATCGAGTTTACTTTTTAGAAACTCGGTCACGATTTCGTGGTCCGGACGACCGCCCCAGAAAGCGCCCTTGCCGGCCACGCCGACGTTTCCGCCAGTCCAGCCGCCAAAGCTCTCCTGGAGTTGCGCGCACACCGCACCGTCCCCATAAAAATTAGCCTCTCCGTCGGCAGAGAGGACAAGAAGACGCTCACGGCCGTCCTTCCAGAATAGAAAAAGATGGTCCTTCACACACGAGCACTTGGAGTGCGTCATCTCAATGATGACAAGCTCCCCTCTACATGCTTTTCCCCAGCCATCGACTTTATCAATTGCTTGATAAGCCTCCTCTTCCTGTTCCTGGGTGATTCCCTGAGCTTTGCGATCTTGCGACCGCACATCAAGAATCTCCTGGACACCGGCATCCAGTTCCTTGATCATCGCCGGAATATACCCCCGGTCATTGACCGCAACCAGCTGCTGGTGTCGATCGAGTTCCACACCAACAAGCTTGGCCACCTGCTCAAGCGAAGACAGAGGATTGCTCCGGTCGTCCCCATCGTAACGATGATGATCGATGTTGATGCCCCCAAAACGCGCCTGGCCTTGAAGCTCAATGCCTATGATCTGAACGTTCGGAGACTCCTTCAATAGGGTCTTGATGGTCCCCACCACTATAGGCTCGAGATGTTCCCATGAAGCACCCCAATCCTGGTAAGTCGTGATAAAGCTCATCTGTTGGTCAATCAAAAGATTGATAATTTCTACGGCCTCCCCGTCGTTGATCGGACAGAGAAAAAGAATAGGCCGTCGTCCTCCCAGCTCGACCATTCCATTCTTTTGCAGATCCACGATCCTGTAAATCACACCAGACCTTTCGAGTCTGAGCAACACAGGAGCCAGCTGCGCAGAGGTTCCGCCATTGGCGACCAGAATATACTGCGTACCCTGGTCAGGCGCGAAGTCGTTCACAGCAACCGATGGCAAACCGTCGGGCACAGGAAGTGTATCCCCATTTCGGCAGACCACGAGTGACGACATCTCGCCGAACTCGCGTCGCGCATCCGACAAAATCCCTTGAATCGAGCGCCCATTGAGGACGATCAACACTTGTTTTATTGTCATTGCTTCTCCTTTGTGTTTTCCTCTCATCCCCCATCACATTGTGTGACAAAAGAAGTTGAGGAGGATTGTTCTATCCTCTGAGCACCGCAGATGAGAGTTTCTGCGAGACTCAGAGAAAAGGCCCTTGCTGCATACACGAGGTACGCAACAAGAGCTGAGTGGTTTCAAAAGAACGGTCGCTCTCAGGTGAGAGCGTTGAGGGTTGCGAGGATCGCCGGCAGATTCTGAGTTCCACGAACCGTGGCCTTGGCTGGGATTCCGGTGGAACCAGGAAGTACCTGAAGCAAGTTGGTCTTGCCCAGCCTCGGGTGCCGGCCGTTGACGCCCACTTGGATGCAGGGTCCCTCGCCGGACTTCTCACCAACGACCGCCACAAACGCAGCTCGACGATACCCCTGTATCATCGCATCAGTGTCGTCGAAAACCAGCCCATCTTTGCCTGGAGCCTTGTGGATCACGAGCACCAGCCCATCCAGCACTGCTTCCAACAGAGCCTTCTCAACAGCCTCGTTGATTGCCTTGGCCTCCTCAAGTCGAACTGCAAACTCGACACTTGCCTTCTCGTCGCCAAGCAGGTGCAGAAGACTCGTCACGCGAAACGCGTCATCCCCCATCCGAACCTTGGTGGCATTGGACACGTCGGTCGCGAGTGCCTTTGCCTCATCCGAAACATCCATTTGCCGATTGTCGGCCCAATCGCCTGCATCCCGCAGGAGTGTCGTATACTGATCGAACATTCCCCACCGTCTCAGCTCTCCAGCGATGAGGCTGGCAGCCGAATGGATGGTGTCGGTCTTGCCAGTAGCGAAGACCGGAGCACTCAAATCGAGTGTTTCAACCAGAGCTTCCCAACGCTCGGGTTCGTGCTCATCGTAGACACCAAAAATCCGGCCATCACCAATCTCGCGAAAGATGTTCTCGGTCATCTTTGGGTCTTGATTGTTGACCCCCAGTCCAATCCAGACGACCTCTCCATCTTCCGGCAGATCCCGAACGGCCTGCAAAGCCGCACTCACCCCGAACTTGGGATGTTCTCCGACCTGGAAGGCCTGAGTGAACACGACCTTGATCTGACCGGAACGGATCGCTTCGATAGGAGACTCCAGATGAGAACATTCCCTCAGAAACATTGCTGTTGCGATAATCGAAGAAGGCGAACCACCGGCGATTACGAGAAGCTTGCACATCTTGTTTTCCCTTTCACAGAACAAGGAGACACAAACAGGAAATCCGTTCATGTCACTGGAGACAAACGTCGTCCAGTATTCAAATTATTTCATCGAAATAATTTGAATACTGAAAAACTAAATCCCTTTGCTTTTTTGTCACTCAACTACTTTCTACTTTGTCTTGTGTTATAATCAGAATCGTATGAACGAACCAACAAACCAAGATATTCTTAGCGCGATCAATACATTCGCCCAACATACAGAAGAACGTTTTACTGGGATAGAAAATCGTCTTTTTGGTGTTGAAAATAAACTTTCCGGTGTTGAAAATAAACTTTCCGGTGTTGAACAGAGACTTTCCGGTGTTGAACAGAGACTAACAACCGTAGAGACGACCATGGTCACAAAAGACTACTTGGACGAAAAGCTTGGAGATCTTCGTGGTGACATGGTTGTTCTGATGCGTAAAGAAGATCGCAAACTGACAGCACTCGTCGAAGAACTCGTTAAATATAAAGTGCTTCCACTAGAATCAGCCCAACACGTTCTGGATATGGAACCGTTCCCTCACGCATAATCAATATACCCTTCGACTTCGCTCCCTTGGGTCGCTTCGCTCAGTGAATATGGATTAAAACAATCTCTCCTCGAGGTTGTTTTTTTAAATTCCTCTCATCCCCCATCACACCAATGTGATGAAGGAAATTGAGGGGAGGATCGCGCGCGTGTGCACGATCCCCCTCGTATGTGAACCCCTCGTGTGAGGGAAGTTGTTTCAGTGGCCGAACTTGGCCATCAGTCCGCCAAGCTCGAGCTTGGGCGCAGCGGGCTTGGACTGGACGACCTTGATCGGCTCGAGCTTTGCAAGCGTCTCGACCACAGGATGAACAACGACAGCCTGAGGATTCTTGACCTTCTCAATCTGTCGCTCGATGTCAGCAATCTCCGCGTCGATGTCGCGACCGATCTGGAGATAGGCGTCGACAAAGACGATCTGAGACCGTCCTAGATCGATTGTCTTCCCATCCCGACAGTAGTAGGTCACTCCTGCCTTGATATTCTGAATGGCAGACCGATCGCTCAGGACGAACTTGCGATCCTTATTGCCGGTTTCCCACTGATCTGCTCCAGATCGTGGATTCTTTCCCAGACGGAACGAGAGCTTGCGAACTTGGGACCAGCTGGACCCCATCTCCTGTTCCGCATCTTCAACCTGTTGAGCGTAGGTATCACGCATCCGACGAGCGTCGGCAAGCTTTACCTCGAGCTCGGTAGGCTGATGCCATACCTGCACGACTGTGACCTCGCCTTCTTTGACTAGAGCGTCAGCGTGAACAACGGGGGTCAGGTTCCACTGTCCGCCGTACTGGTACGTTGCAACCTCGACGACTGGATACTCGCCGATGTTGATCCGGTGCAGCACAGTCGCGCTGTACCTACGATCCACCTGGACAGTCTGC
>Ga0208373_1001899_pt1 | contig 25315 bp, 14 predicted proteins | sample RifOxyC2_FD_184036 | JGI IMG/M metagenome (GOLD analysis project Ga0208373, IMG submission 184036) | Soil microbial communities from Rifle, Colorado - Rifle Oxygen_injection C2 (SPAdes) | ecosystem: Environmental > Terrestrial > Deep subsurface > Rock core/Sediment | place: Rifle, Colorado... | reverse complement strand
GGAGGCCCGTTGTACCCGTTAGACCTGTTGCGCCCGTTAGGCCCGTGGCACCTGTGAGGCCTGTTACGCCTATTTGACCTGTTGACCCCGTAGCGCCTGTTGGGCCTGCTGCACCTTCAGTGCCGGTTAGGCCCGTTATACCCGTTAGACCCGTTGCACCTGTTAGGCCAATCGAGCCTGCTGTACCCGCAGCACCCGTCAGACCTGTTGCGCCCGTTAGGCCAATAGAACCTGCTGTGCCTGTAGTGCCCGTTAGGCCCGTGGCGCCTGTGAGGCCTGTTACGCCTATTTGACCCGTTGACCCCGTAGCGCCTGTTGGGCCTGCTGCGCCTTCAGTGCCGGTTAGGCCCGTTATACCCGTTAGACCCGTTGCACCTGTTAGGCCAATTTGGCCTGTTGAACCGGTAGCGCCTGCTGAACCCGTAGCTCCAGTTAATCCGATGTCCCCCTGAGCTCCCGGGATCCCCTGGGTTCCTTGACCACCGGTTAATCCTACGTCACCCTGAATGCCTTGAGTCCCCTGGCCGCCGGTTAACCCGATACTGCCCTGAAAACCCTGAATTCCCTGCCCGCCGGTTAATCCGATGTTACCCTGAGCTCCCGGAATCCCCTGGGTTCCTTGGCCACCGGTCAATCCGATGTCACCCTGAAGACCCTGAGCTCCCTGCCCGCCGGTTAACCCGATATCGCCTTGAGCACCCGGAATACCTTGGGCACCTGCCAATCCGATCTCACCCTGAAGGCCCTGGCTGCCGGTTAACCCGATATCGCCCTGAGCGCCCGGAATACCTTGGGCGCCTGCTAATCCGATGTCACCCTGAAGACCTTGAAGTCCCTGGCTACCGGTTAACCCGATGTCGCCTTGAGCTCCGGTCAATCCGATGTCGCCCTGAAGGCCTTGAAGTCCCTGGGCACCGGTTAACCCGATGTCGCCCTGAGCGCCCGGAATACCTTGGGCGCCTGCTAATCCGATGTCACCCTGAAGACCTTGAAGTCCCTGGCTACCGGTTAACCCGATATCGCCCTGAGCGCCTGGAACTCCTTGGGCCCCTGCTAACCCGATGTCGCCCTGAGCTCCGGTCAATCCGATGTCGCCCTGAAGCCCCTGAAGTCCCTTGTCGCCTGTAATGCCTTGAATGCCCTGGAGACCCTGAAGACCTTGGATGCCTTGTATGCCTTGTATGCCTTGTATGCCTTGAATGCCTGCCGGGCCTGTGAGCCCCTGCACGAACACGTACGAATATTGCGCCAACGTGGCGCCCTCGGTTAAAGTGAAGTTACCTACATAATCTGTCGTCACTCCGATCGGATTGAAAATCTTGGCTGTTGAAGTCGGCCCGGTGACGGCAACTTTGGGAGTCCCCGCAGCAAACACTACCTCGCCGACTCCGGAGGCATCATTACCGGCACTCAGCACTACATTGCCCGTGGTCGTCGTAAAGGCTGCGGTCGCGATGTTTACATTGCGTCCGGCGCTGGATTTAAGGTCCCCTCTGGTCGTTGTAATGGCGGTCAATGTGTGGGCGCCATCCTTGACGATATTTACATCGCGTCCGGCGGTCGCGGTAAAGCTTCCATCGGTTGTTGTAACGGGCGCATACAAGATTACATCGCGTAAGGCGGTCGCAACGAGGTTTCCCCAGGTTGCGGTAATGGCCTGATTCACGATCACGTCCTGAACGGCTGTCAGCGTCAACGTGGACGCAGGCGCTATTCCGGGTGATTTGGTCCAGGTTACCGCCGAATCGACGCTGATATCACCACTCCCGGCGCCACTGGCGTTTGCAGTGTTGATCGTGACGTCGGTGCCGGCGGCCAGAGCTGTTGTGATGGTGTCGACATTCACATTGGCCGTGCTCGCATCGGCATCCGGGGAGAAGACGCCGCCGGCAAATGTCCCGCCGCTCGTCGCCGCACCCGTGATCGTCACATCGGCCGGGTCGAGAAGCCATAAGCCGCTCTTGCCGTTCGGCGCGCCGGCATTGACATTGATACCCGCCACGTCCAGCCAGTGGCCGGAGGTTTCGATCAATCCGCCATTGCCGCCTCGTGCGCCGCCGCGCGCCGTAATCCTGCCGTAAGCGCGCGTCGAGTCGTTTGCCCACAGCACGATCTTGCCGCCGTTACCGTTCGTGATGGCGTCGGCAGCGATCTTGGAATCTTTGCTCATGTAGGTCGCGGAGGCATTTCGAACAGCCGGATTCGCTCCTTGCAGATCGCCGCCCACCAGCACCGTCCCGCCGCCCGCGTCGCCTGAGGCGTCGATTTTCGCGTTGTCAAAAAGGCCAACGTGCTGACCGGTAACCACGACCTTGCCGCCGGTTTGTCCTACGCCCTTGCCGGAAACATCCAGTGTGCCGGTTACGTTCACAGCGCCGCTTTGCATGTCACCCAACAGTCTGATCGTGCCGTTGTGGTTTTCTATGGTCTGCGCCTGGATCACGCCTGTGTTGTTAACAGCGCTCCGCAACAGGTTCCCCGCCGACTGCGCGTTCATCACTACCTGACCGCCGTCGGCGTGAATCAGGCCGCCGTTCTGAACCAGCGCGTTCACCACACCCTGATTCACGGTTACATTGAGCAGTCCGTCCCCGACCACGTCGATAGTCGCGGCGCTGCCAGCGGCGAGCGCCACCGTGCCGAGTTTGGCCGAGATCAACCCTTCATTGCTGACATTAGCCCCCAGCAGGGCCACATAGCCGCCGTCAGCGGTGATCGATCCCTGGTTGAAGATCGCACCATTGCCCGCAGCGGAAAACTGGTATCTGCCCGCCATGAAATCGCCGTCGGTGATGTTGAGGGTAGAGGCTGCCAGTCCGCCCACATTTACTTGCGCCTCCTTGCCGAACAGGACGCCGTTCGGATTCAGCAGGAAAACCTGGCCGTTGGCCGAAAGACTGCCCAGGATATTCGAAGGATCTGACCCCAGCACCCGGTTGAGCGCTACTGAACTTCTGCTGGGCTGCAGGAACCGAACCGCTTCCCTCTGGCCAATGCTGAAGCTCTGCCAGTTGATCGCCGCGTTCGGCGTCGCCTGGATGATCGTCGTGCTGCCCGCACCATTCGTGATGCTGGCGCCGCCTTTCGTTACGACGCCGCCCATAGGCAGTGCAAAGGCCTTCACTCCCCATGACATCATGAGGGATATGACCAAGGCTTTCCCGGCAAAGCGTGCAAAAGCGCCAAGTAAGGTTGTGCCGGACGATGTTTTTTCGCCAGCACTTTTGGCAATTTCGGAAACGGCTACAAAAGCGCCGTTCTTGTCGTTCCGGATCAATTTATAAATGTGGTTCATTTTGTCACCCCGCTTCTCTTCCAATACTTGTGAAGTCAGTGTTTGTTTCCGCTCACCCTGCTCAAAAGTATTTTACAAGCTGTATCCAGAATCGGCCCGACTCGTCCGGAGCTGAGGTCGCCGCTTCATTGCCCAGCTTGAAGGCGTAATACGCCTTCGCCGAAAAATTGTTGTAGTCCATCCAGTTGAGTCCCATCCCAGCCCCGCTCAGCGTTCTGCTGTTCGGCTCGTTCGTCCAGGGATCCTTGTTTATGGTGACCCTGCCCGTATCGACGAAGCCGATTAACTGCATCTGCCCTGGCAAGCGTTCAAATAACTTAGGCAGTTGCAATCTGGCTTCCATAGTCAGTACATAACCCTGGTCCGCATAGGCCTCGCCTTCCGGATAGGCCCGCACGGCATACATGCCGCCCAATTCCATCTTCTCCGAAACATCCAGGTTCTGGAAGGCTAATTGCCCGTGGAGGGATGCGTAAAGCGAGAGGGGCTCGATCACGCTCTGCAGCCGCGTAAAGCTAAATCCAAGCTTGTTGTAAAGGCCATCGGTTTGCGCTGTTGACGCGTCGAAAGAGTGCGCTGCGGCAGTTTGTATGTCGAGGTTGCCGACAAACCAGGTGAACGAATAAGTGCTCAGTCCCCCGCCGAATAAACTGTCACGGTTGTCGCCATAAAGGCTGGGCATTAACACCTGCGCCTGTTTGTCGGTAACCGTCGAGGTCGCGTCCACCCTGTCCTGAAACGTCTTGTAGTCAAAGGCAAGCCCGGCGTAGAGATTGCTGCTGCGCGACCGGATCAGGGGATAGCTTCCATAAATGCTGGCGATGTGGGCCGTACCGCTGGCATGCAGGGCCTCAAATTCCTTCATCAGCCGGTATTCCAGAAAGCTGTAGGCTGCCCCGGCCCGCGCTTTGCCGAGTTGCGCCTCGTACGCGGCACGGACATAGAAAAGCCCGAAGCCCGAAGTCACTGCCCGTATGGTGGCGACGTCGCCGTAGCCAAAAGGTTCGTTGAAATTAATCGTTGTCCCGATGCGGTACTCTCCGGTGTAACGGTTCCCGGCGTTGTCAACATCTACTTCACCGGAGATGCGGTCCCCCGGCGTGATATCAACAATCAGGTCCGCTGCCCCCACGGAGGCGCCTGGAACCAGGGTCGATTTAACCTCCATTCCGGGAAGATCGGAGAGCAGCAGAAGACGGCGTTCAAGCGGGGCGATGGTGATTGTATCTCCGCTGTTCAAACCGCTGAAAATACTTTTTGCCGTATAATCGGAGAGTTCCCTGGGGCTGTTCAACGTGATCTTGCCGTAGCGGCCCTCGATCACGGTGATCGTCACGACTCCGTCCTTGATTTCCTGCGCGGGCAAATAGGCTTGCGCCACAAAATAACCTTTTCTGTGGTAATAATCTGCAATCTTTGACGCCATGCCGCGCAACTCGGATAGCGTGAGTACGCTGCCCGGCATGAAACCCGTGATTGTGATCAGTTCGGCTTCGGAATACAGCGTCTGCCCGATCACATGCAGCGATTTGACCAGGATTTGGGCCTGATCTGAAGCCGGGGCGGCCGGCGCAATGCCTTGTTCGACCTGGATTTTGGGAACGGCTTTTTGGATGATCGGCGGAGGCGGCAACTGCTGGAACTGACTGCCCGCGCTGGGCGGCTCGACGGCCCAGACATTTTGGCTTAATGCCAATAAGACAAAAATAACAGCAATTTGCCTCCACAAGGCTAAACCGGGATTGCTCCTCTCAATAATCATGCGTCTCTCCTTTCCGACCTGCTCTCAAAAGATGATCAGGAACATCATGGTAAGAGCAAATGGCCTGCCAATAACCACATAAAACAAGAATATCTAATTAGCCGTTTAATAACGAAGGATTGCACTAACAGGAGAGAATAGCGAAAAGACTTGTAACGATACATCAGGCCTCAATATTTGGTGGAACATCAAAATATTGAGGGTTATATGATCGGGGCCTCTCATATGAACCCTAAATCGCTAATTTGGAGTACGAAAATTTGCTTTTTGATTTATCATAACTATACTACCCTTATTGTTGGATATCGAATTCAACTTCATCTCAAGCAGGTTATATGAGATATGGTAAAGACAATAAGAATGAAAGGGCGTTTGTTCGCCAAAAAATCACTCGCTCGGATTTATCAGCCAGTCGTTTTTCTTTGGGGTTTCAATCCCCTGCGAAGAATTCCAAAAGCCGAAACGGATTTTTTCTCTAATCCGCTGCCGAATACCGGGTTGAACTTGAATGTCATGAGTTTTAATATTCGGCGCGGAACGAAGAAAGACGGCAAAAATCACTGGATATTTCGTCGTAGCCGAGTGCGCGAACTCTTGAATTCTTATCGCCCGGATGTTTTGGGCCTGCAGGAAGCGTTGGACTTTCAAATATCAGAGATCCGCACCATGCTGCCCGGATATGAGAAGGTTGGAGTTGGAAATTTGGGAGGCAGTAAGGGGTTGCACACGGCCATTTTTTATGATGCGGTCAGGTTCGTCCCATCTGCGGAAGGCACCTTCTGGTTTTCAGATACACCCGATATCCCAGGGTCAAAGGGGTGGGGGAACATCATCCCGCGAACCTGTACCTGGGCGCGACTGATTGAAAAAGACTCAGGGCAGGCTTTTTATTTTTATAATGTCCATTTGGATCATCTTTCCCGCCGGTCGCGAAAAAATAGCGCTGTTTTTTTGACCCAGTTTATTCATACGCGGCCTTCTCCGGATCCTTTTGTACTGACGGGTGATTTTAATGCCAGAGAAAGGAGTACGCCCATACAATATTTAAAAGGTAAAATTCCTTTAAGAATCAAAACAAAAGGGAGTGTATTCAATTCCGAACCATTAATGGACACCTTTCGGGTACGATATCCAACTGATCGAAATGTCGTAACCTTTCACGGGTTTCGCAGATTCTTTTTCCGGTTCAAGCTGGACTATATTTTTGTTCCCGCTTCTGCCCGGGTCCAAGCCGCGACAATTATTCAACCGCGATGGAAAAAATGTTACCCATCCGATCATTTCCCGCTGGTTACCCATATTGATTTGTCGGTAATCTCCGCTGCTGCAAATTCCGGCGCTTTTATTGAAAGGGCTGTGAACGACGAATAGGGTTGTCTTACATCCAACGGAAAAATATGGGCGCAAACCACTCCCTGATCCTTTGGAATAAAGGTCTTTTTTCCCACTCATCCAAACGAATCTGCCTGGAATTCGAAATATCCCTGACAAACATCTTCTCCATTTCGTCTGCAAACGCATGACTCAGGATCACCGCATTCACCTCGTCATTGCTTAATAGGCTCAGATAGTCCATGTTGGTTGAACCCACTGTTGACCAGACCTTGTCAACCACCGCGGTTTTCGCGTGCAACAGGGAAGTACCGTGCTCGTATAACTTCACCCCCGATTTCAAAAGAGCGGAATAATAATACCTCTGCGCATACAATACCAACCGGGAATCGGTAATCCCGGGAAGAATGATCTTTACGTCCACTCCGCGCTCGGCAGCATCGGTAAGGGCCTTTACGATCTGGCCGTCAGGGATAAAATAGGAATTCGTCATGTGAATCGAATACTCTGCAAAAGTGATGGCCGACACATACATAATAAAAGGGATCCTGTTGGTCTCTCCCGGAGTGCTGCCGACCACTCGCACCAGGTCATTTCCCGCTTCTTTCAGATCCGGGAAATAGTTCCGTTCGGAAAGTTTCGGTCCCTTCTGCTTCAGCCAGGTGTCAAGAAAGAGCTTCTGGAATTCAGCTACGGCCGGGCCTTCAATTTGAATGTCTGTGTCACGCCAGCGAATTGGCGCCTTTTCGTTGTGTTGCCGTTTAAAAGGAATGCTCGAATAAACCGCGCTGATGTTGATGCCCCCGATAATGGCGACTTTACCGTCGGCTATCAAAATCTTGCGGTGGTCCCTATGGGTCAGTCCCCATTCCTCCCGGGCCTTCAGTGGATTTACAGGATTGAATTCGACAACCTGAATTCCGCCGTCGCGCAGGCGCTGAAAAAATGAAGCGGGGGTACTCATACTGCCCATGCTGTCGTAAATGACATTTACCTGGACACCTTTCGCCTGTTTTTGCAGCAACAGATCGGCAAATTTGCGGCCTGTTTCATCATCTTCAATGATATAGCTTTCAAGGTTGATATGGTCGGCGGCCTTCTCCAGCGCCTTGAACATTGCGGCATAGGTAGCCTGACCATCGGCGAGCAGAGTCACTTTGTTCCCCTTCGTCAGCGGGCTTTCGGTGACCGACTCTACCACGGCGGTGTGGTGTCCCAGGATGTCCGTCGGGTTGACCGATCGCTTCAGCCGCTCCAGGATTGCCTTGCTTTTTTGGGGAGACAACAGTCCCTTGGAAGAAGCGATTTGACGAGGTTTCTGTGCAGTCGGCGCCGCATCAATCTTTTCAGAGACGTTCGGCAAGGTTGCACATCCACTGTTGAGGCTCAAGATGGATATGACCAGAACACACAAAAAGAAAGGCTTAACGATTGTCATATGTTCCTTTCACGCAATTTTTGCACACGTTAAAGCGGATTTTCCTCAATGCGCCTTCCTTGACGCCGGATGCCGCGCCATACCGGTGAAGCACCCGTGCACTCACTGAAGACCCGCCCCTATCACCCTCTGGAGCATCACCTGATTCTTATGCTCTTTTGTCTTGAATGTAAGGTAGTCCTCCTTGTCCAGTTCGAAGAGCTGTATTCTGTAGCGACTCGTAAGATCATACCACTCGTTGATTCTCATATTGAAACGACTTTCTTCGGGATAGCGCAACGCATTCATAAAGGACTTGATCGCGAAATAGTACCGGACTGCGTTGCGCTCAATCGAGCCGCGGGGCCCGCTGATATAGACAGGGTTGCCGTTGCTGTCCGTTCCTGTCACCGTGAAACCTGCCTTGTCTCGACCGAGTGTCGCAAAATAGACCTTTGTCGCGAGGCGAAGTGAAGCAAGGCCGCTGTATGCATAACTGATGTGGACAAAAGTTCTTACTTTATCAAGGGGCAGGGCCTCGAACCTCATCCTGTGGTCCGTCGTGTCGAAAGGGCCCTCGGCGGCACTGAGAATGATATCCAGATACCCCTGTTGCTGATCAACGTTCCGGTAATGGTAAACGACTGGTCGCGTGTCTTCCGGAGGTTGATAGACTTTACGCCCGAAGTAGAAGGTCAGCATCCAGGCGCCTGACAGTTCCCTGTAGGTACACGCCTTGACATTCAGATGGAGGGATACGATATCGCACCAGTTTGCCGGAACCTTGAGCATGTTGACAACGCTGCTAAAGGGATAATCGAAGATCCCGTAGACATCCACAAGCACATGGTCGTCTCGTTCAAAAGAGTCCAGAAAGAGAGGAAGACCGAAGCTGTTTGCCTCCAACCTGGCCATGTTCCTGTGATAGGCGCCGAGCAGGATGTCTTTACCCTGCCGAGGCTTTTCAACCGCTGAAGCGAAACCGGCAGAAAAATGAATCGCGGCTGCGAACATGAACAGGAAGAATATCGTACACCCCCTCGTTCTCTTCAGGAACATAACGGAGCAGGTCCTCCTTAATATGAAATATGCGGCCCACCACCTGTTGAGGGATCTCTTCAGGGGTGCTGAAAATCTCTCAAAGGCATCGGGTGCGTCGTAAATACTTTCAATGGCAAAGGAATCATCACCCCAGTCGAAGGCTTGGGGATCATAGATCATTCCGTTGCCCGCTGCCTTTGTCACCTTTCAGGTAAGCGTTAATGTTCTGTTCCATTTCAGACGGGAACTCCGGCACGGGTCCCAATAGCTTTTCGCGGTACGTCCTGAACATGATTTCTCTGAACACCGGAAGAGCGGCCCTGCTGCCGGTTTCTTTTGGTCCGAGGGAACGGTTGTCGTCAAAGCCTATCCGGACGGCGACAGTGATTCCATCGGACCCGTAAGTGGAACCTATGAACAGCGCATCCCTGAACTCATTGGTCGTCCCTGTCTTTCCCATAACGGCAATCGGGAACCCTTTGGAGTCGAGCGAATGAGCGGTGCCCCCGGGAATGCGTACGACACCGCGCAGGCCTTCCTGAATGAGCGAAAGAACGCCGTCGTCAAAATCGACCGGAGATCCCCCTGGTTCGTTATCGACCACCACCTGTCCCGAATCGAGGACAATCCTCCGGATCACATAAGGCTGCGCAAGAATGCCTGATGCCATCGTGCGGTACGCATTGGCCAGTTCCAGTAACGTTACTTCGGAGGCTCCCAACGCTGTCGAAGCATATGGCTTCAGCAGCGTCCGGACCCCCAGGCTCCGTGACATCTGCAGAACGCTGTCAATCCCGATTTGCTCTGTAACCCAAATCACGACGGCGTTTCTGGATTCCGCCAGTGCTTCCCGGAGGGAGATCACGCCCTTGAATTGCCCATCGTAGTTTGAGATCCATTTCGTAGTTTGCGCCCCGCCATCCGGAACACCGATCGGGTTGTCGGGAACCATGGACTCAAGGGTAAATGTTCCCTGCCGAAACGCAGCGAGATAGACAATGGGCTTCATTGCGGACCCAGGTTGCCGCAGGGACTGAGTGACACGGTTAAAATCACTGTGCGCCGCGGAGCGGCCTTTGTAGAACCGACGGCCACCCGTCTCGGCGACGATGCCCGCATCGCGGTTCCTCAGCACAATGGCCGATCCCTGGATCAGCCCTTTGGAACGCGGGTATCGCTTCTCATAACGTTCGAGGCCGCGCTCCAGCGCCTCATCCATGATTTGCTGCACGCGGGCGTCCACTGTCGAGTAAACATGGATACGTCCCTGCAGAAGGTCTTCAACGCTGAGGCCGGCGCTGCGGGTTTTGAGCTCCTGCAAGACATTTTCAACGACCGCAGGAGCCTGGAGCATTTCGCCCTGGCGCCGCGCGACCGCCGGAATCGGGCGCTGTTCAGCCTCCCTCTCCCTGTCCCGAGAGATAAAACCGTTGACGGCCATAAGCGCCAGGATTTGATTTCTTCGCCGCAAGATTCTCTTGGTTTCTTTGGCGCTGGGAGCATAGCTGCGAGGCGATTTTGCGATCCCTGCCAGCAGCGCCGCCTTATCCGCATCCTCCACGGTGAACGTGGTGATCGGCCGCCCAATGTAGTATTCAGCCGCTCTCGCAACTCCGTACTGACCGTTTCCCGTGTAAACAAAGCTGGCATATCGAGCCAGAATTTCTTCCTTGGCTCGGCGTTTAGAGCCGAAACCATTCTGCATCTCTTCCTCGACCCACAACGACAGTCTCATCTCCTCCAGCTTCCGGAACAGCTTATTGACGCTTCGCGGGCCAATGACGCAAGACAGTCCACGGAACAGCAGTGCCCCGTGTAAAAGCGGTTTGCTATTTTCTTGAGCCGTCAGCTTTTGAAGGAAATAACCACGCACAAGCTGTTGCGTGATGGTCGAGCCGCCTTGCGGGAAGATGCCGCCGCTATTGATCTCCTCTTGACCTGCCGACCTCGTAAGGTGTGACACCAAGGCGCCGATCCGCACTTTGCTCAATACGCGGGGAATTGTGGAATAGTCAATGCCGCTGTGTGAGAAGAAGTTCTTGTCCTCAGCGGCGAGAATCGCATCGCGAACAATGGGCGGGATATCCTTATACCTGATGTTCCGCCGGTACTCTCTTGCCATCTCAATGAACGGCTGGTCGTTGGCATCGTAGATGCGGCCGATTGCAGGAAACTCAAACCGGACAAATGATCCGATGTCAGGAAGGTTGATTCGGTCAAAATAGATGTAATGGAATCCGGCTGCAAGAAGAACGGCCGTGATGACCGTTGTGCAAACAAGCAGGCCAACGATACCTCTCTTCCAGCGCAGTCCGCCAAAACGGATACGACAAACTTTACCAACAAAATTCCTTTGCATCCTTTGTGTTTTATTGACCTGGCAATTTTTCATACCGTTGCCGTCCTGCGCTAATCGCCGAGCAGTTCGCCGATGGGCCTCAAATCTTCCACCCGATCGCATATCGCCTTGATAATCATGATAATGGGCACGCCCAGCAATAAACCCCACACACCCCACAACCAGCCCCAAAACAGCACGCCGATGAAAACCACCACCGCATTCATCCGGCTTGCCCGACCGATAAGCCATGGCGTCAGCAAATAACCTTCGAGACTGGTGATGACCAGCGAACTGCCCGCGACCAGAAGCACCATGCCGATCGTTCCGAATTGGAGAAAGGCGACGAGCGCTGTGCCGCCGGTAACGATGACCGGACCGAGATAGGGGATGGCATTGAATACCCCGGCGGCGATTCCCCAGATTGCCGCATGCTCCAGGCCGATCCAGAGAAACACGAGCCAGGTCACCACGCCCACCAGAATGCTGACGAATATCTGCACCAGCAGATAGCGTTGAATCTGGTCGGTAATTTCATCCAGCACCCGGAGGGTAATTTTTTTCTTGCTAAGGGTGGGGCCACTGATCTTGACCAGTTTGCGCCGAAAAGTGTCGCCCGAAACGAGCATAAAATAGGCCAGAAACAATACCATTGTAAGCTGACCGGTAAACTCTACTGCACCTTTGGTTCCCATCCAAAGGTAGTCTTTAACATTAAGTTTGTGATTTTCGATCTGCACCCGTGTCACCCCTCTCGGAGCGGCAGGTGCCGGAGCGCCTGTTTCGCTCGCTACCTGCTCGAGTTGTGTAGCGGTTTTTTGCACGTTCTCCAGAGTGCCTTCGGACATTCTCCGTTCTTTGAGTCTTGCCAGGCGAATCTTTTGCACGGCGTCCGGCAGGGTTTCGATCAGCCTGGCAGCATCGTCGCTGAGCGAATAAACCATAGAGCCTGATCCTCCTACGATACCGAGCAGAAGCACAGCGGCCCCAACGGCGCGCGGGATCCGCCATTTTTGCATCAGATTGACAGGGGGAGAAAGCGCATAGCTAATCATCACACTCAACATCAGCGGAATGAAAATCGCCTTGGCCCAATGCAGCACGAAGATGACCGCGAGCACCGTGAGCAGAGCGAGTGAAAAACTGCGCACATCAACCGGCATGCGCAGCACCAAAGGATCCGGTTCCTGAGATTCCGGCCCACCATGGCTCAGGGTACTTTTCGTCGTGGGCGAAAGTTTGTTATCCATTTGTAGCGATGTTTTCCTTTCTTTCCTGATGTCGCTCTTTCAAGACCTCGGTTTTCCCTCTTCTTCCTCGAGACGTTTCTGCTCTTTTCGCTTTTCTACATCTTTTTCAGAGGGCTTCGGTTCCCTCGGCTTTTCGATTTGTTTTTGTACAGGTGCCTGTTCTCTTGATTTCTCTACCGCCCCTTTTTCCGGCGGCTTGATCGTCGCTTTCTGTTTTGCCGGCGCCACGCGCTCCGGTCGTGCAGCGGGCTGCTCAGGTTGAGCAGGTTTTGCCGGACTCACCCGCTCCGGCACTGCGGGTTGACGAGGTTGCTCCTGCCGACTCGGTTTTTCCGGCGCCACGCGCTCCGGCCGTGCAGCGGGCTGCTCAGGTTGAGCAGGTTTTGCAGGACTCACTCGCTCCGGCACTGCGGGTTGACGGGGTTGCTCCTGCCGACTCGGCTTTTCCGGCGCCACGCGCTCCGGTCGTGCAGCGGGCTGCTCAGGTTGAGCAGGTTTTACGGGACTCACTCGCTCCGGTACTGCGGGTTGACGAGGTTGCTCCTGCCGACTCGGCTTTTCCGGCGCCACGCGCTCCGGCCGTGCAGCGGGCTGAGAAGGCTGCTGCACGGGCCTGGCGGCCACCCCGGGACGGGCTCCTGCTGTTCCCTCTCCGCGACTTTTGATTTCCTTTTGCTGAAGCTTTATTTCCGATTTCGGCCGGTTCACTTCGCCGGCGGGCACGATATAGTTCGTGATCTTGGGCGCTTCGATCCGGGACTCGCGGTTGACCCTCCCCTGCGGGATGTCCTTCACCCGTTCCTGTACCACAGAAGCTTTTTCTTTTTTGCCCTCATGAATGATTGTCGCATTCTGCTGGATCCGGTTGATCACGGTATTGTGAGGCTTCTCCTTTACCGCTATGTTCGTGAAGTTGTACCGCTGCTTGTTCGCCGTGTAATTGTTGATAACGGTATTATTGACGACCGGTGCTGCACGATAGTTGTTAATGATTGTGGTGGAGTTTATGTTGGTCACCCGGACCTTCGTGTAATTGTTCACACCGTAGAAATTGTCCCGGTTGACCACGATGGCACGGTTTACGTAGGCATAATTCCCGACGTTGATATTGATCCGGGTGATGTTGACGTTGTTCACGACCACCGCATGAGGGCCTCCCCAGTTGCGGTAGCTGTAGTACGTCTCGCGCGGCGCCAGAGGCACCCATCCCACATAGGCCCCGGTGTGAATCCATGAAACCCTTCCGGGATACCAGAAAAAGCCGATGTCGAGGAGGGGGAGCCCGATGCGCACGCTCACCACAGGCGGGGCCCAGTACCAGTAATTCCTCACGTAGATCCAGTTGCCGTAATGATGGGTGACGTAACCGAAGGGCTCTGCCGGAATCCAGGTCTGCTCCCCGTACCAGTCGGTCCAGCGGCCCACGGTGAAAGGCGACCAGCCCACGGCTACAGTGGTAGGCCGCCAGAACCTGCGCCGCTCACCCTCATAGGAGACATCCTCCCATCTTCCATTCTCTTCAAAGGCATACGCCTCATCCCGGAGGCTGGGTGGAAGATATTCTGCCGAGCGTCCCCTCACCCTGGACTTCGCCGCCCAGAAATTTTCACGGTCCGTGTTCCAACGGTTCCAGCTATAATCGACGGTCCCATCGCCTGACGACACCTGGTTCTGGTCCGCGAGGATTGATGGAGAGCCGGCCCGGACCTCATACCTGGCATCCGTTTCCGCATGGATGAAATCCACCTTCCCTTTTATCGCAACCGCTTCGACGGAATTTTCGCCCACGTAGAAGTCGAAGACTGTGCCGGGATCACCCAGAACGTACCCGAATGGACTCGTGACCTTGACAACGGTGTCGGAACTTTTGTTGTAGAACCGGGCCATGCCCGAAGCCACGTCCATTTCGGAAAGGTCCGTATCAAGGGCGATGAACTGGATCTGCGTGTTGTTCCCGACCCTGATCCAGGTTCCGTTGGGAACGATCAGTTCCGCCATCCCCTCGCTTCCCGAGAAGAGTGTATCCTCTGCGCCGAAGGGCGCGTCCCTGACCACGGCCACCCAGTCTTTCTCCGCAGGAACATAACGAAGCATATCCCCTTCAATATGAAATATGCGACCCACCATCATAGCGGACGAGTCTGCGGCCGAAGACAGCGGAACCATCACCACCGCAGCAAGAAACAAACTCACCAACAACCACATGCGCTTTTTCATCTTCATCTCCTTTATATGAAACCGGTTTTGTCCCAAGTAAACCTTTTCTCCGTGATTTCAGACCCCAGCTCCTGCCCCGATTTCCAGCAAGAGAAGAGTCGTAATGCCAATCATCGAACCAACCCGAGAATGCCAAATATAATAAGATAGATGGCAACGGGATGGTCTTATTCAAATACCTCACCTACTCCGACAAGGGTCCAAATAACTAAAATATTTAAGGACCTTCTTTCGTATGATTTCGTGGATCATGACAATGCAATAGCAAATGGCCTGCCAATAGCCGAAGCACGATCATAATCTTTAATTAATCCTTTAATAACATTTTGTTAGCTTAACAGGAGAGAACGGCAGAAAAGGATGAGGTGATTCGTTTGGCCTCAATATTTTGAGGAACCTCAAGTTATTGAGGGATACCTTTAAGCGAGGTGGACAGTCTAACCGGGTTGTTTTATCTCCGGCCGGTCCATCCCGAGATCAGGCTATGCCGTGGCGGAGCGTATGACGAAGAATCACATCCGCTGGATGGAAACCGTCAGCGGCCAGCGGTAGGTGCCCGGTTTAACATCCTTGGATAATTCAAAACGGTAGTTCAAATCAGTCGTGACACCGGCACGGATGAATGGCTGGTGTATCCAGCCTCCGTTTGGTGAGAGCTGAACTTCCCTTCCGCCGACATCGACACTGATCGAACTGAAAATCTTATCGGGGCCGCTCATAACATCAAACATCAAAAAATAGCCGCGGGGATTATTGCTTTTTACATTGATTCGTGAAGCCCCGGGAACAGCAACATAACCCCGCATAATATCGGCATCTGTGACGACAAACTCCCGCGCCTGATTGATGATATTCATGCTCGTTCGTTCCAGAACATTGGCGGTGACCTGTATTTTTGCACTTGCCGAACCGGGGGAGCTTTCGGCTGCTGCTTTTTGGACACCCAAAATACTGGCCATGGATATTGTCGCGATAATGGCTGCGGTCACCAGCTTTTGTTGCAGTTTCAATCCGTAATTGATTTGATCGCGGTTTAAATAACCCCCTTCTACAAGGAGATCACCGATCTTCTTTTTGGAAATTTTCAGCCGGGCGATGACCTCTTTGAGTTGCTGCTTGGTGATTTGTCCTGCGGCGAGAAAAATGCCGCCCAACTGGAAATGCTCTAAAACCGCTAAATCACTGCTTTGGTGTTGCTGAAATGCCAATACGGCATTGAGCTCATTTTCACTGAGCAACCCTGATCTGACGAGAATTTCTCCCAGCCGATCGCCGGTTTTACATTGCTCTCTGAGCGCAGCATCCAGTTGCTCCGGGGTAATCCGTTTGGCCTGGAGGAGCAGAGCTCCTAAAACTTCTCTAATCCCGGCTGCCGCTTTTACAGAATCTCCCAGGGAGGATAAATCTCTTTGAACGGACAATACAACGTCAAGATCCTGGGGACTTAATACGCCCATACCCACCAGCGCTTCCCCTAATCGTTCATTGGTCTCCTTTTGGCGCGCGAGTGCGGCTTCCAGATTCTGAGCGGTTATAAATCCGCCATCAACCAGAATTTTACCCAGCAGCCGTCTGCTTGACTTGCCGGCGAGTATATATTTATTGATCACTTGGCCCAGCATAAGAACACCACATCAAAAATCGATCCTTTCCAATTATTCCGCCTCTGCGTCGCTGCGTACTAATAATATAACCACTTGAACTGGTTTTTACAATACAATCGCAGAGAAACATTATATTTCATGTAATATCAAGTCTTTGACTTGTATGTTTTGGCTGCTGTTCACCGAATCCGTCCCGTCATTGCAGTTCATAAACAATTTTTCCCACATCAATGATAGCGTCGGATGACGGCGGTATCACCATGCTGAAAGAATGAAATTCACCTTCATAACTGAATGAAGCATTATATGTGCCGGGGACATCAATTTTGTTGGCGCTATTCGTCTTTTCCCGGATTGCCCGGCAACCTTGCTGCTGCGCCGATGGATTTTTATCCGCTGTCTTGCTTGCCGTGTCAAAATAGAATTCACCGCCTCTGCCGGTCGGAAACTTGAATTCCTTGCCGTTGACAATCATGGTTACGTCATAGAATTCGAGGGGTATTATTTTTTCCTGTTGTTTTAAGATAATATTTCCTGTTACCGCCTGAATCTTGGCAACATCAAAAGCAATACACGAACCGCTCCACAGCAGGGGCAAAACATTCACATTCACACCGGAAATACTGTAATCTATGGGAATGTTACCGGGCGACAGGTCGATTTGATTGATGTTATAGGAGCGCATGGTGGGAATGACCAACCGGCCGGTGCCGTCCGTCTTCCCGATTTCCTCGTTATTCACCTTCAACGGAACATCAGGCAGTTTGTCCACCATGATAAAACCAAAGCTGTCATTAACCGGTCTGGTTAACCCGAAAAATCCTCCGGCATAGACCACGGCGCCGGCAGCACCGAGGTTGTGGGTATCCGTACTGCTGTCGCCTTTCTGAAAATAGGAATCCAACGTATATATGCCATACCGTCCGTTATATTGCACAGACGGGTTCAATGAATACGTCGCCTCCGAGGAATTGCCGGCATTTCTGGTGGCGACGGCATTATAACCCCACCCTTCTCCGGTCGGCTGATTTTTTCGAAGCTGCACGGTTTCGGCATTGCCGTCCCGCGTGGATTGATACTGTCCGGAGGCCTGCATGCCCTTCGCGGAATAATAGTTGAGGCTGACGGAAACCTGGTAATCCGTATCCGCCTTATCCGCCTTTACCGCTTGTGTGGTAATGCCCAGCGTTAATGACTTTGTGAGGTTATACGAATAGGTTGCCGAGGTCACCTTCCTGTCTCCCGTATCGTACGCGCTTTGCCGGGAGTAGCCAACGGAGAATGCCCCCCACTTTTCCGTATGGTAACTTGCCCCGATGGCGGCCGCATAGTCGATTTTCTGGGATAACAATCCCCCCCCGACAGTTACATAATCCGGTGAATATTTCGCCACGGAGAGGCTGCTGCCGAATCTTCCTTTCTGATAGCTGTGAGAAAACGCTCCGGCCCAACCCGCACCAATGCTGCCGGTGCTGCCGGCAAGCTCCAGTGCTATTACTCCCGACTTGGGAATCAGATAAGACGACTGAACACTGCCATTGTAAATGCCATCCGCAGCCTCGCCGCCGGCGCCTATGGTCAGGGAATCCGTTGCACCATAGCGGTGGAACGCGGAAAAAGCAGGTTTGCTGTAATCATTGCTTTGTATCCCGTATTGCTCTCGAAGTAATCCTATGTTGTAACTATATTCGTGCAGTCCCTGTTTCAAAAGAGCACTGGTAAAGTACGCCTCATAACGGAATCGCTGTTCCATCCCGAAGGCGTCCTTGATGACCAGATCCACATTGCGTGTGCCGCCGTAATAATTCAAGTTTCTGAGCTCAAACTGCCCCGGCTGGATACGCTGCCTGCCGGCCAGAACGCCATCCACATAAATATCCACTTGCGAAGGCAATGCGGCGGCGCCCGTGAAGTTGAGCGTCGGCTGCCGGACCAGGGACGGATCCATCTGGTAAGCCTTCTTGATTCCGAAACCGCCGATATTGATCGTACTCCCCATATTGCCGGAGGCGGCAAACATGTCGCCCAGCGTGATCCACTGCAGCTCTTTGGGACGTTCATAGGTAATCGCACTCATCAACCGCACGAAATCCGAAGCCCATTCGGTTTGGGTGTATTGTGAATCGGTTATAAAGAAAAAGTCCCCTGAGCGCACGCCCAGCTTGTTTACAACCGCAAATGATTGCGATCCATCGGGATGATGATATGAATAATTCACCGCATAGTTGAGAAAAACGCTGTTTTCCTTGGGCAGGTAAACACCATGCAGGGAAGGCGGAACGGAGGCAAGATCCATGATTATTTTTTGCAGCAAACCAAGCGACGCCGTGATGGCCAGAGAAAGTTTTCTTTCGTCGAACACGACGGCAACACCACGCAAAGAACTCAACGCCGCGTAACGTTCTTTTTCTATTTCAACACCAATCCTGTCGGCGGGCAATTGTATTCCCAAAGCCGGGAAATCTACTACTTTAACAAAAAACTCGTCTTTTGCATTCCGGAAAACAAAAAAATCACCTTTGGGAACCGTATTGACCGTGATATTGACGACGAGAACCTCGTCAGCCCAGCCATAATTCGGAAAGATAACCGCCGCAGTCAGCAGAACCGCTGCAGAGAGAGAAAAACGAAAACACCTCTGCGCCGCGGCCCTGACAATTTTACTTATACGCTTAAATTTATTGACCGCACATGCCCCTCTGCACATCCAGCTTTCCATTTAGAGTGGAATTTTCCGTCTTCGCCTCAATTTCGACGGAGGTCAGCTCTTCACATTTTTCCTGCGGGAATGAAGCCTCAATATTTCTGGCAACATGGTGCAGGAGATACCAACCGGCAATTTCCTGGCTGAAAACTTCCGCACCGGCAGCGGACCTGCCTTTAATCCAGATAGAAGTTATTCTGAAATGAACATTTCCCGTATTTCGCACCACAGCGCTGATCTTCCCTTTTACCAACTGAATCGTGTCTATCGCGCCACTGGTTGTTATCTGAGCAGGTTTGACAAAAATGGGCGGGGCAAAACGAATGGAGACCGCTATATGCACGCCGTCGCCCTTCTCGCGGGAAGGAATCTGTTCGATAAATATCCGGTAGGTCTTTTCCTCCCGCCCCCGGGGACCCTTCAGCCCGACCCGGATGACGCGCTGTTCGCCCACTTCCAGAGTCATGATCTTCGGGAAAAAAACAATATCCCGCGTTTCCAAGTAAACATCCTGGCCGGCGCCGTCCTGGGTCCATTCTGAAACCGCAATCTGGAAGTTGATTTTTTCCTGTCCTTCATTAATCACCGTAAACACGCCGCTATTGACGCCCTGACCAAGCTCCAGCGTGATCGGCGATACCTGGAAGTCGCCGGCCCATGCCGGAAAAGAAGCAAACAGCAGGATTCCGTAAATGATGGATAAGCGAATGATTTTTTTCAAGGTGTCGTCCATGAATCCGTTTTGATCAAGGGGTTATGGTCAGGGTTACACTATCCGAATAGTTACCATAATATACATTGCTATAGCTGCTGTTCAGGATCATGCCTATGCCGGCAATTGTGGTTATGAACCTATTGCCGGTTGCAGGACTAAAGGTCATGGTGTAAGGCAGATATTCTGATAATTCAGTTTGATGTCTCATCCTTTTGGTTGCGCCATTGTAATAAAGGCCGTTATCGCTGGTCATAAACCATCTGGGATTGCCGGAGCAGCTTACACCGAGAGTCACGGTGGATGTGGCATTGGCTGTTGAGAATGGATCGAGATTTCCAAAGGGGACTGTGGTTGCAGCCTGAGTGAAATTACAGGATGCTGCCGCAAAGGAGACCCCTGTCGAAATCACGATGATGATAAAAATGCAGCATCCTGCAAATAATGCTTTCCGTATCAACCTGGATTGCCTCATACGCCACCGTTAAAGAAAAAAATGTCTATGCAGCGGGTGAAAATATGCCACATGCATAGACACATAAAATGTACCCTCCGAACCTTACGGAGTGATCGTGATGACAACCGTATCGGTGTAATTGGCCGCTGCCGCGACATTAACGTAATCGGCGTTAAGTATCGTACCGGTAACCGTTAGAGTGATCGGTGTGGTCTTGCCGGAACCCGATCCGGTAGCGGGAGCCAAACCGAGAGTGTAGGGGATAAAGTCTGTCGTTGACAGACTCGACATCCTGTTCTTAACTGAATAATTCAATCCTTGGCCAGTTGTTGCCGTGTACGTCGATCCCTTGGTGCACCAAAATGTTGGGCTCGCTGTTCCGGTTGGATCAGTAGCTAAACCCTGATCAAGGGTACCGAAGTTCAATGTTGATGTTCCCGTAACAAACTTACACGTTCCTGTTACCGTGGCCTGGACTGTCAGGGTATTATCCGCAGCTATCACTACGCTGCCGGTCATCATAAAAATTAACGCTACTGCCGCTACTAATAATTTTTTCATTACCACCACCTCTTACTCTTCCACTTCTAAATCAAAGCCGGAATTGGCTACGAATAAACTTGTTCATCCAAACCTATATATTCTATCATATACCTAGGACCTCCTTGACCTGGCCGATCTTTTTCTGAACTTTGCCGGCTATCCTTTCACCGGCGCCTTCGGCTTCCAAATCTGGATTATCGCTGAGTATCCCGGCGACCTCCTTGACCTTGCCCTTCACTTCGTGCAACGTTCCTTCCGCCTGATCCTTCGTACTTGATTTCATGGTATTCCTCCTTGCCCCTGAGCTTCTCAGAAAGGACCTTCCTGGGTATGATTAAAAGTTCGCACTAACTCTAATCAGCAAATAGCCTGCCAACAAGCTAAATAAAATCAGAATTTTATATTAATGATTAATAACAGTGGGTTAGATCAACGGGAAAGCACAGTGAAAAGGATGAAATGATTCATTTGGCCTCCATATCCGGCGGAACCTCAGCATATGGCGGGATACTCTGAAGGGAGGTGGACTTCAAGGGAGTGGATATTACCCGCTTGAAATGACAAAGAACCATCAAAGTCTATGTCGTGTGTGCCTCGAAGATATCGCGGAACAATTGGTGGTTTTGCTTGAACGCTGCAAAAATAACCGGGTCAAAATGCTCCGGCCGGGTGCGGCCGTCGCCGTGCGTAATGATGTCCATAGTCTTCAGATGGTCGAATGCGGGCTTGTAGGGCCGTTTGCTGCGCAGGGCGTCGTAGATGTCGCAGATATTCATCATGCGCGCCGCCAGCGGAATAGCCTCGCCCCGCTTGTCGTTCGGATAACCCCCGCCGTTCCAACGCTCGTGGTGATTGAGCGCAATCTCGGCGCCCATCCTGAGATAGGGTGAATTGCTTTTGCCGAGGATCTTCGCGCCCATCGTGGTGTGCCCCTTCATGATCTCCCATTCGTCAGGCGTGAAGCTGCTTGGTTTGAGCAGGACGTGGTCGTGGATGCCTATTTTGCCTATGTCATGCATCGGGCTCGCGAAAAAGATCTTGTCGACGAACTCTTCATCCAGACTGAGCATCCTGGCAAGCTCGCGGCAGTAATAGCCGATGCGTTTCACGTGAGCGCCGGTATCTTCATCTTTGTATTCCGCCGCGCGCGTCATCGTGAAAATGGTTTCCAGATAGCCTTCCTTAAGATCGGCGGTCCTTTCCCGCACTCGTTGTTCCAGCACATCGTTGTAATTGTGCAATTCCTTGTGCAACAGGCGCACTTCCAGCATGTTGTGAACGCGCGCCAGCACCTCGGCCAGCTCAAAAGGTTTGCTGATGAAATCCTTCGCGCCGGCCTGGAGCGCGCGCAGCTTGTGACCCGGTTGAGCGGTGATGACAAGCACCGGAAGGTAGCCGCCCGGTTCACTTTCCTTGAGCCCTTCCATCACCTGGAATCCATCCATGCCGGGCATCAGGAGATCAAGCAGGATCAAGTCGTAGCGGTTCTTGATGTGAAGCTCGTAGACCTCGCTCGGGTCCATCGTTGATGCGACGGAAGTATAGCCGGCGCCGCGCAGCATCCGCTCGAGCAGAATGATATTAGCTTCCAGATCGTCAACGATCAGGACTTTGGCGTTCAGAATAGCGGATGAATTAACCATAAGAATCGCAGCCCCCTATTTGTTCTTATCAGATTTTTTTCCTGCAAATTTCAGCGCCACATCCAGCGCCTCCATGAACTCGCTGACTTTGATCGGCTTGGTGAGATAGGAGAAGAATCCTGCCTTCAGGCCCCTCTCGATGTCAAGCGGCATTGCATTGGCACTGATGGCAATGACGGGGATGTGCGCCGTGGCCGGGTCTGAGCGCAGGATTTTCAGGGCTTCGAAGCCGTTGATGCCGGGCAGATTGATGTCCATCAGGATCACATCCGGCTGGGATGCGCGCGCAATCTCGATGCCGCTATTCCCGTTCACCGCGGTCAGCAGGCGGATATCGGGGTGGCGCGCGATGATCTGCTCGACCAGTTTCAGGTTCGCCGGGTTGTCCTCTACATAGAGCAGGGTGTGTAGCCGCGCTCCACGAGGCACATGCGGTTGTGCCACTGCCGCTGCGTCGCCTCCTTCCATGGAAAGCTGTGGTTCAGCAACAGAGTTGAGTTCGAACCAGAACACGCTTCCCACCCCGACGGTGCTTTCCACGCCGATTACTCCCCCCATCAGTTCGACCAGTCGCTTGGCCACCACGAGGCCGATGCCAGTGCCTTCCTCGCCGCCGGCCTCCTGTCCGAGACGATTGAACGGCTGAAAGAGCTGCGCCATCTGTTCCGGATACAGCCCCGCGCCTGTGTCCCTGATACTAACGCGAATGCGTCCCGGCGTGCTCTCGGCGCATCTCACCTCAGCCGTTCCCTGCTCGCTGTTGTATTTGATAGCGTTGGAAAGCAGGTTGATGAGAACCTGCTTCAACCGGGTCCGATCGGCCAGGACAAAATAGGGTATGTCGAACGGGGGAAATGTCAGTTTGATGTTACGCTGTTGCGCCTGCGGTTCAATCATGCCCTGGCATTCGAACATGACTTCGGATAGCGACACCGGTTCCTCTGACAGTGGCACCTGCATGGACTCGATCTTCGCGAGATCGAGGATCTCGTTGATCAGCTTCAACAGATGCCATCCCGCCTGAAGAATCTGGGCTATGCTTTCCTTCTGGGCGTGCGTTGGCGGCAGGGAATCGGACTCCATCAACTGGGCGAACCCGAGGATGGCATTGAGCGGGCTGCGCAGTTCATGGCTCATGCTGGAAAGGAATTCAGATTTCGCGAGGTTGGCTTTTTCCGCCACTAACTTGGCGCTCTCCAGCTCGGTGTTCTTTTCCTGCAGCACCTGATCCAGGCGTTTGCGCTCCGTGACGTCGCGCGCCGCGGCGAACACGCCCTGCAACCTTCTGTCCCGATCGTAGAAGGTGGTCGCATTGTAGGACACTACCGTTTCCTTACCGTCCCTGTCGCGCGCGGTGAGTTCGTAGTTGGTGACCTTCTTTTCGCTCAGCACCAGTTTGATACTCGTCTCGGCCCGCTCCGGATCGGTGAAGTAATTCTTGAACGGCGCGCCGATCAGCTCGTCACGCGTGCAACCGGTGAGCGCCTCCATCTGCTTGTTGACGTCGGTAATGATGCCGGACGGATCGGTGGTCATGATCGCGTCGATGTTGGATTCGAACAGGGAGCGAGTGTAGAACTGATGGTCGCGCAGGCGCTGAGCAAGTTGCTTCTGCTCTGCTTCGATCTGCTTACGAGCAGTATTGTCCGTGCCGATCAGCAGGTAGCCGATGATCGCGCCTTGATCGTCGCGCAGCGCGGTCACCGACACGACTGCCGGGAAGCGACTGCCGTCCTTGCGGATATAGGTCAATTCGTAGATGTCCTCGATACCGCGCGAGGCCTTGAACACCAATGCCTCAAAGCCCGGCGCAATCGGGGTTTCGAGTTCGACGCTTAGCGCTTTCGCGCGCGCGATCACTTCCTCCGGATCGGAAATGTCCGCCGGCGTGATCTTGTTCATCACGTCGGCGGCCGTATAGCCCAGCATGCGTTCCGCGCCGACGTTGAAGATCTGAATGACGCCCTTCGCGTCGGTGGCGATGCTCGAAAAGTTGGCGCTGTTGAAGATCGCGCTCTGCAGGGCCCCCGCCTTCAGCAGGGCCTCTTCCGCTTGCTTGCGCGCGGTGTTGTCAGTGCCGATGAGCAGATAGCCGATAATGACATCTTGATCGTCGCGCAGCGCGGTGACCGACACCACTGCCGGAAAGCGGCTGCCGTCTTTCCTGATGTAGGTCAGCTCGTAGATGTCCTCGATCCCACGCGCAGCCTTGAATACCAATGCCTCAAAGCCGGGCGTAATCTTGGTTCCGAGTTCGACACTCAACGCTTCGGCGCGCGCAATCACCTCCTGCGGATCGGAAATGTCGGCCGGGGTGATCTTGTTCATCACGTCGGCGGCCGCGTAGCCCAGCATGCGCTCCGCGCCGACGTTGAAGATCTGAATGACGCCGTTCGCGTCGGTGGCGATGCTCGAAAAGTTGGCGCTGTTGAAAATAGCGCTCTGCAGGGCTCCCGCCTTCAGCAGAGCATCTTCGGCTTGCTTGCGCGCGGTGTTGTCGGTGCCGATCAACAGATAGCCGATAATGACATCTTGATCGTCGCGCAGCGCGGTGACCGACACCACTGCCGGAAAGCGGCTGCCGTCCTTCCGGATGTAGGTCAGCTCGTAGATGTCCTCGATCTCGCGTGCAGCCTTGAATACCAATGCCTCAAAGCCAGGCGTAATCTGGGTTCCGAGTTCGACACTCAATGCTTCGGCGCGCGCAATCACTTCCTGAGGATCGGAAATGTCGGCCGGGGTGATCTTGTTCATCACTTCGGCGGCTTTGTAGCCCAGCATGCGCTCGGCGCCGACGTTGAAAATCTGAATGACGCCCTTCGCGTCGGTGGCGATACTCGAGAAGTTGGCACTGTTGAAAATTGCACTCTGCAGGGCCCCCACCTTAAGCAGCGCCTCTTCCGCACGCTTGCGGGCGCTGTTGTCCGTGCCGATCAGCAGGTAGCCGATGATTTCATTTTGCGCGTCGCGCAAGGCGGTGACCGACACGATCGCCGGGAA
>Ga0208373_1001898_pt1 | contig 25325 bp, 15 predicted proteins | sample RifOxyC2_FD_184036 | JGI IMG/M metagenome (GOLD analysis project Ga0208373, IMG submission 184036) | Soil microbial communities from Rifle, Colorado - Rifle Oxygen_injection C2 (SPAdes) | ecosystem: Environmental > Terrestrial > Deep subsurface > Rock core/Sediment | place: Rifle, Colorado... | reverse complement strand
ATTTATTATGTCCGCAACGTCGACACAAGAAAACATAGCTATTGCCGGAATCAAAGACGGTATCGCCATCCTAAAAAACGGAGAGTACCGCTTGATTTTATCGGTAGGCGCGGTTAACTTCGATCTTAAAAGCGAGCAAGAACAAAACGCTCTTGTTTTTCAATACCAAAGCTTTCTAAACTCGCTCCACTTTCCGATCCAAATCTGCATTCAATCAAAAAAACTTGATCTTTCGCCCTATTTGAGCAAGATCAAAGGCATGGCACAGAAGCAAAATAATGAGCTTTTGCGCATCCAAACCGAGGATTACGCCGAATTCGTGGCCCAGCTTATCAATATGGCTAATATAATGAAAAAAACTTTCTATGTCACTATCGGTTATGTCCCGATCAATGTTGGCCAGGGAGGGATATTCGGCAAATTGTTCAAGAAATCCGATACCTCCACAGTCAAAGTCTCCGAGGATTCGTTTTTAGAACACAGCAAGGAGCTTCGACAGCGCGCCGAGAGTATCGCCTCCGGCTTGGCCTCGATGGGACTTCATTGCAAACAACTCACCACCCAAGAAGTTATCGAGCTTTTTTACAATGTTTACAATCCTGAAGTGGCTGGCAAGGAGCGACTTGTCTCGACAGGTGAAGTCTCCTCCTCTTTCGTCGCCTCGGAGAGCGAGAGAGCTCCGGATGGTAAGCCAGTTTCCGACGAAGAAGAAAAAGTGATCGATAACACCTCAATGGTCCGAGCAGAAATGGAGAAACTTAAGCAGGAGAAGAAGCAGGAGTCGGATAAGATGAGCGAACGTGATATCGCAATGTCGCCGCCCCAACCGACTCCCCCGGCAAAGAATACTGGCACAGATGATGTTTCACCTCTAAGACCATTCAACCCCGTTGGAAGCTCACAACCACCTGCCCAAACCGCAACAACACCGCCGATGCAAAATGTAGTTCCAAATCAGTCCAATACCCCAAGTCCAGCCCTTCCCCAACAACCCGCATCTCTTGGCTTGACCAAAGAAGAAGCAAAACAAGTCACCGACCCGAATATTAACCAGGACTATGGATGGTAGGCAACGAAGTTGCCTAACAGCTTAGGGAACTTAAGCTACTTATAAAACTTATCTATGCCCGACGACCAACAAAATTTGACTCCCGCCCCTACGACTGCTGTGCCACAAAGCACCGTGGCGCCGCAAATTGCGCCGGCCACAGCACCTTCTTTTAACATTCCTCCCTCCGATCCTAAGGCGGCACAGGAAGCCAGGGATATGGCTAAAGAAAATATCAAAAACCGCGAAGGGCAAACCAAGGAGATGACATTTTGGAAAGAAGAGCAGGAGGAGCTCAACAAAAAAATCTCCTCCGGTCTAGCCTCGGTTCGCGACATTATAGCCCCCGCCGCTTTTTCGGTCACTCCCAACTACGTCCAGCTCGGCGAGCAATATTTGAAAACAATGTTTGTATTCACATATCCAAGGTATCTCGAGACAAATTGGCTTTCTCCCATAATCAATTACGATATCTCCGTTGACATTGGGATGTATATACACCCGCTAGAGACGAAAAACGTGATGCAAGACCTCAAGGGTCAAATCGGCAAACTGGAATCAACCCGCCAGATCGAAGCAGAAAAGGGCGGCCCTTCGGACCCGGAGATTGATACCGCTCTGGGCGACATTGAAAGCCTAAGAGATGTATTGCAAAAAGGCGAGATCCGTCTCTTCCAATTCGGCCTATATTTCACCGTTTACGCCAAAACTCCGGACGAACTTCACACCATTGTCGAACAGCTCGAATCGACTTTGGGCGGAATGCTTATCTACACCAAAGAGTCGATGTTTCAGATGGAGCAAGGCTTCAACACCACCCTTCCTTTAATGCGCGACGAGCTAAATGTCCTTCGCAATTTCGACACCGGCTCCCTCTCCTCCACCTTCCCCTTCACCTCAACCGAACTTACTCAAGATGATGGAATATTGTACGGCATAAACAGACACAACAACTCTCTGATAATATTCGACAGATTCAGTCTGGAAAACGCCAACTCCGTCGTCTTTGCAAAATCCGGCGCCGGTAAATCTTATGCTGTAAAACTCGAGATTTTGAGATATTTGATGATGGGGACAGATGTCGTTATCGTTGATCCCGAAAATGAATACAAAACTCTCTGCGAAGCAGTCGGGGGGAGCTACCTTACAATATCCTTAAACGCGGAAAATCGCATCAACCCCTTCGATCTGCCCCATTCGGGGGACAACACCGAATCCGGCGAAGATCTTTTGCGCTCGACCATTGCCTCCGTCCACGGCTTGATTAACTTGATGGTCGGTGGTCTCTCTCCGGAGGAGGATGCAATAGTCGACAAAGCCCTCTACGAAACTTACGCCATCAAAGATATCACTACCGATCCCGAGAGCCAGAAGAACGAGCCACCGGTAGTACAAGATTTTTACAATGTTCTTTCGAACATGAGCGGCACCGATTCTCTGCGCGCCCGCCTCTCCAAATATGTCGAGGGTACTTACGCAAATTTATTCAATCAGCCAACCAACTTTGAACTTAAACCCGGTTTCGTCGTCTTCTCCGTTCGCGACCTTGAAGACCAGCTTAGGCCGGTAGCAATGTATTTGATATTAAATTATATCTGGACGAAGATCAGGATGGATATGCGTAGGCGCATCATGGTCATAGATGAAGCCTGGTGGATGATGCAATACGAAGATTCGGCAAAATTCTTGCATGGATTGGTAAAACGGGCGCGCAAATACTATCTCGGAGTAACAGTCATAAGCCAAGATGTTGAAGACTTTTTGGGCTCTCGTTACGGAAAAGCCGTCGTCGCCAATGCTTCGATACAGCTTCTGATGAAACAATCCACCTCATCAATAGACCTCGTTGCCGAAACATTCGGCCTTACTGAAGGAGAAAAATATTTGTTGCTCGAGTCCGATGTCGGAGAAGGACTTTTCTTCGCAGGCATGAATCATGTAGCCATAAAAATCGTCGCCTCTTACGCAGAAGACCAAATCATAACCACCGACCCGAGACAACTGCTGGGGGGGTGATTACACCCAAATTAACCTAATTATTCTAATTTCTAATTAACCTAAATAATACCCAATGACCAATAAGGGGAAATTTAAAAACAGGATTAATTTGTTGGGGTTTGGTTATTTAGAAATTGGGATTTGATTAGAATAATTAGAGCAATTAGTGTAATTAGAGCAATTTTATTTTGAATCGTGTTCATCCCAAAATCAACTCCCGCTCCCTCTACATCGGCCTTGCGATAATAATTGTCGCCATGCTTCTCTTATTTTGGTTGCTCAATCGCTCGGTTTTGGTTTTTCAAATTTCTCCCGCCACCGCTGTGGTTACAATAGACAACAAACCTCTCAAATTGGGAAGCGACGGGTACTTGAAAACGGTTGTGAAACCGGGGGCTTATACGCTTAAAGTCGAGGCGGATGGCTACGTCGGCGTGACAGAAGAGATAATACTCAAAAGCGTAAGAACAACAAAATACGAAACTTCGCTTTCTCAAGTTCCCACTCCGTACGAGATCAAAACCGGCGAGAATGTGATAAACAATGTTGACTTCGTGGCGGAAGGTGACGATTTTAATACGATATTCTACTTTGCCGACAACGCATCGACCTTGTACAAGGCGAAGTTTTCCGGTGGGAGCGATAAGATCGAATCAATTTACAACCTGCCCATATCAAACCCTCCGCTTAAGAGCATCAAAGATATCATCTGGTCGCCAAAAAAGGAGGCGGCATTGATCGTGAAAGATGATGGGGTCTACTTCTTTGATTTTAAAAAATACAACTTTGTGAGCCAAGAAGAGGTACTCTACGGGCGCGATATCGGTGATATCGCATGGTCGCCGGATGATTCAAAAATCGCCTATTACTACGCACCGGTTGGCGGAGAGCATTCTCTAATATTCGCCAACAAAACCAACACCGAGATGCAAAGAATGCTCAATTTCAAAGATCTCGGCATTGAAAACCCATACCTTGCCTGGTCGCCAGACTCCGAATGGCTGATTATAATCCCTCGCAATAAAGACCGGTCGAGCAATAAAATCTATCTGTTTAATGCCTATACCCGCGCCTTTTCTACCATAAACGAGGGGGGCGGCAACCTCGAGGCGGTTTTCTCACCGGATAATTCTAAAATACTATATTCCACATATGCCGCCTCCGCCGATACGCCGGTGACTTCGATATTGTCGGTAATGGATAAAAGCGGAGAGAACAAACAAAGCTTGAACCTCTATGCCCATGTCGGTAAATCCACCTGGCTCAAGGGCTCTTCAGAGAAATTTGCAGTTGCAACATACGATAAAGCGACTTCGTCCGAAGCCATATTCGAATATGATCTTAAAAACAAACAAGCGTCCGGTTTCAATCTACCCCTTGCAAACAATATCACGGTCAAAGAGATATTATCATATGCAAATAGCAATCTTCTCTTCTACATCGCCAATAACCAATTTTACGTGGCAAATCTTAAGTAGGTTGTAGGTCGTAGGCTTTAGGTTGTAGGTGGTAGCTTGTTAGCTTCTTAGGATATTCGCTAGCATCCTGTCCCTAAAAAGCTAAGAAGCTATAACCTAAGAAGCTATAACCTAAGAAGCTAGAATCATGGAGGGCAATATAACAACTAGGTCAAAGGGAATGGTCCCCGTGATTGTCGCTGTCGCCGTAGCAGTGATCGTTTTGGTAGTCGCAACCGGTGTAGCTTTGGGGCTTACCATCTCTGAAATCCGCAAGCGCACAGGGGAAACACCGATCGCAAATGGTGAAGGCAGAATTTGTGGCGGCGCAACAGCTCCCGAGACCACATTGCAATTAAGCGTTGGCGGAAAAAAGTATGATATCCCAAAAAGAGGAACCCAGGGATCAGGGCTAATTGTCGCAGAAGATCACTTAGTGACATCTTCAGAAAGTGTTAGACCCACCTCGAACAAACAAGAAATAGATAATCATTTAAAAGTAACCGGATTTGAGAAAAATTGTCCCTCTGGTAGTCCTGAATGTCAAAAGAGCATTCAAGTTTGGACCCCGAGCGCAGGAGGCGGCACGATGGGAGGGGGTAATTTAGGGGTTGCTCAAGTCCCGCCGGAACATGAGCCTTGGATTATGAACGCTCCTTGGAGAACTGACGGCGACGGGGCATTGACCAATCCTCCCCCTGGAACAAGGGTCGTAATTACGAGTAAAAAAACAGGCAAAAGCATTGTCGCTGTTGCAGGATATGAATGGGGGCCAGAAGAGCGTTATCGTTGGGCGATTGGAGCCCAGCACGAAGTCTTAGCCCAGATAGACGCTTCAACTGACAGCGAAATATCTTACGGCTTTGCGGTTAACCAGTCACTAACCCCCGGAACGGTATACGGCGTGGATTGTAACAGCGATACTCAAAGCGGGAGTTGCGGTAATGTCCCGTTATATAGACAATGCAGCAGCCCATGGGGGGACGATTCTTACGGCCGCAGATCAGCAGGAGTAGCGACTATATGTTCTTCTGGTTGTGGCCCAACATCTTTGGCGATGGTGCTAAAGTTTAATGGGATCAATATCACGCCAGCTGAAACTGCGCTATATTCTTTAAATAACGGCCATCGAATTAATTACGAAGGTACAAATTCCAGTCTTTTCTCGGCAATGGCAAAAAAACACAATTTAAAATTTGAGGCACTTGATTGGGATAGCGCAAAAGAAATTTTGAACCAAAAAAAACCGCTTTTAGTTGGGGTGAGGGGAGAGCCCTTTTCCAGCGGAGGCCACTACATCGTCCTCACCTGTTTAACGAATAATACAGTTAGCATTAACGATCCAGGTCCAAGAAAGTTAACTTCATCTACAATAGACGAAATACAACAAGGCGTGGCAAGAGGCGGCCAAGGTGCTTATTATTATATTCATCCATAACATATATGGCCAACGAAGATAAAGATTTTAATTCCAACGCGAATCCAATCCCGGAATCGCAAAACGATTCTCCGGAATATTTTGAGGGTGGAGTCGATCCGGAACCGTCGATGGGACCAGTGCAACCACCACCTCCAGGCGGACCAGCAATAAAACCTCAATCGCCGAGCTCTAAGCCTACCGATGCCCTGAAAGGCGCGGCAGAAAAGGGCGCCCAAACCGCGATAAGGAAAGGGCTTGACGTAGCAACAGAAGGGGCAACACAACTTCCGATTTTGCGTAATATTGCCGATTGGGCATCCAAAAACCTTGCTCGCGAAGCGATAAAAAAGTGGGCATACGGGTTGGCAGCTGGTGTTTGGGGGACCATAGGTCCCTACGCGACGGTAATAATCATCGTTATTATTTTGCTATTTGTCATTGCCGGTCCCGCTTTCGCCCGTATCGGCAAAGCCCGTCGCGGCGCAGACGGCAATGAAACTCCGACGCCAATCTCCATAATCGATCCCGAAGACAGGGCAATACTAGTCGAACTTTCGAAATTTACAGGCGAGGGATCTGTCATTGATGCGACTGCTGTTAAAGCTCTCCTAGATCGGATAGAGGCGAGAATCGCAAGTGGCAATTCTCATTTTTCCGATAATACGGGGGCTGTTGTACTAATACAAGAAATCGGTACTCTATGTGATCAAATCATTGGCGGAGATAACTCTCAAAAAACCAAGCAAGCCCTTGTCGACGCCATTCAAAAATTAATTGATCTCTATCTGGGCGATAACCCTTCGCCATTGCAAGGCAGTTTCTTTTCCCCTGTCGGGAATCAGAAAATTCAAATTTTTAATTCAACCCTTCATGGAAGGTCAGTGTCTAGACCCGAGCACGATGGTGGCCATAATGTCTTTTATGGTTGGGGAAGCCCTGGGGTTGGGGATGCAACCGACTTGAAGATCGGCATCGGCAAACCAGTTTATGCGATGTATGATGGTGATTTGTCCATCCCGCAAGATAGTTCGACAAGTAGCGCCCAATGCCTTGTTCTAAAAAATGATCAGGTGCAATTAGTCTCGTGGTACTGTCATGTCAGGGATAAGAAATCTGGCCAAGTCAAGGCAGGAGACCAAATCGCCGTTGTAAATGATGTCGGTCACCTTCACTTGGAAGTCTGGATTGGTGGTAAAAGCGTCCATACTACTCAAGCCGATCTTGCGAGCAAAAAATATGAGCAAAAGGGGAAATACCTTTGGGACCATCTTTTAGTGATATTTAATAATTTTACGAAAACTCAATGATGAAATTTATGCGGACAATAATCTGTTATGTCTTGATGGCGGGAATGCTCATATCGATTTTGCCAAAAGATGTATTCGCAAAGGTCATTGAAAATCCAGACCTATCCTACAACGAAGGAGTCGATATTATCGGTCAAGACTCGATGTCCGACGAACCTGGTCCGGAAGATATCCCCGGTTTTACTGATCCATATACCGGTCCAAAAGTCGATCCAGTGGTCAATCAGCTCAAAGAGGTTTTCAACACGAGCACTTTTGTGGCTCCGACTCCCAGCCAGATAGCACAGAAGTTCGACACTACAAGGATTATATTAAACACCAGTGACAAGCGAGATCTCGATCAATACATCGCAATAAGCAAAGTTTTGCCCGATCTCGAGACTGATTTTAATGAGTTTGCGCGATTGAGCGGAGAAATTGCAGAAGATCTCGAAAAAATGTATTACGAAGATTATGATTCTTTTACTAAACTCCGGCTTGATACAGAAAACAGATATTTCGACAATGAATACATTAAAAAGCGTTTGATGGCTAGCCCGGAGATACTCTCTGAAGTTTTAAATGCACCGATACAGACTGTTGTCGAAAGCATAAAGGATGAGCCCGATGTAATATCTGCAGAGATAAATGACATTCTGCAGTATCAATTCGACAGAAAAGTAATACAAACCCTAATCTACCTAATCACTCCAAAAGATCAGGGCGGGGCAGGTCATTGGAAGGTGAGAGTATATCGCCTACGAAAAAACTATGATCGGGAGAATAATAAGTGGTCCAGAGAGTCGGAAGTCGCAGAAGAGCAAGAAGAAAACAAAGAAGCGCAGGAAGATCAAACTATCGAAGAATATAAATCACGACAAGAGACTAAAGATCTAAACAATCTGCTCACCAACTCCGGTTACGATGATTCCGGTGTTCTGGCAGGAGGCACCATAAACGATGGCGACGGAAGCATCAGCGACTTCCTCGTTGCTACCGATGAGCATTCATCAATTATCTCCGCCCACGCCAAGGGCCAAGCTATAGATATTTCGGAGCTAGATGATTTCCGCTGTACCGTTGTTAAAAAACGCCGAGTCGGAGGGGATCAAAAAACCCCGCAATCCCCATCTGCACTTAAATTACAGTGGCAGACAAAGGAAGGGTACGGAGCGGATAAGCAACGGATTGACTCTTCCTTCAACGATATGTTCCTGAATATGAGTCAGGACGCGATTATTGAAATGCTCTCCGGCATCGATATTGATTTTGAAACACTGGAGAATATGGACGCGGCAAGCTTTTCAGATATTGCGGCCGTTATAGGTCAAGCATTTCTTTCAAATGCCGTCAACTCTCCTTCGAGCGAAATATGGAAATTTGACCTCGAAGAAACTTTGCGTAAACTCGGCGGTGTAATTTTGGCAGACAAACTCTCACTCGACCGCCAACCCTTTATAGATACTAATGTTAAATCTGTCGAGGCCCTCACAAGCGCCATAGCCAGGTTTGCTATCGAGAAAAAGCTTGAACTTCCATACGGCTCCCTTGCCGGCAACAGCCGGGATGAAATATTTATAAGAATCGGCAAGACTCGGCTCGCTGACGAATTGCATTTGCCGACTGATGTTTTTGATTATCCCTTTGCCACAGAAGATGAGCTTTATCAAAATATCGGCTCTCGCCTTATTGAAGAAGATTTGGGATTCCCCACCGGATCGTTTAATAAAAATACTCTTTCGGAAGTCAGAGATGCTGTTGGAAAATACAAACTGGATGCGATGCTCAAACTGCCAAGCGGCATGGACTCATATCTCGGTCTTCCCGACGGCACGACGGAAAAATTGAAAAACGGCGGCATCAATGTCCGTGAATATAACCGTCTTGTGGCGGAGATGCATCTTAACAATTTTGCCTTTGTTTATCCGCAAGCAAGCGGGGGAGCGAATTTGCGCGATGAGATGTTCAACCTTCCCGAGGGAACGATCGCCAAACTTTTATCGATCACGATTAACGATGGTGATTATCGGAAGATTGGAACTTACTCGCTGGCTCGTTCACTCGAAACTAGCGATGAAATGCGTTGTTCGCTTGAAGAGTGGCTTGAGTATCCCAATCCGGAGTTTCGCTCGGTAAAATGCGCTATTCCCGCCGGTAGTACCAACTACGAGCCAACCGGCGAGACTCTCTATCTGCCCCGAACTGTTTACGCTTCTGCTTTGGGAATCGATATCGACCAAGTTTATCGAGTACTGGGAAGCTCTCATCTCGGCGATGCCTCCGCTGTCTACAAACGACTCGGCGAGAGAATTCTTATCGAGGCAATTAAAAATTCGTCGATGCTCGAGCGCCGCATTAACGACTTTATTATCAGTAACCCTCAAATCGGCCAGCTGATAGAGGAGTTCGAATTTTACTACGAAAGAATCGAGAATATCAAAAATCTGATTCAAGAATTCAAGGGGAGATCAAGCGAAGTTCAAGCGCTCCTCTCTCAAATCAACGATCCGACTGTCGCAACTGCTCGCCAGCAAGCGGTAGTCTCGCTGACTGAACTCGCATCATCAATTCAAGCTTTGGGCAATAACGAAGCCAACGCAAACAATATTTTGGATATTATCTCTTCAATAGTCCAGAATGTCTATGAAAATGCCCAACGGGTAGTCTCCGACATTAATCAATTCGACTCTTTCCCCGCCTCCCAAGGCAACGCCCAGCTTCTAACCGCCATCAACGCTCTCAATATGTCAGTCGAGGGAATCGCTAAAAACGCCTATGAAATTATCTCCGGTGAAGCAAAACCGGATTTCAGAATTGAAGATCTCTCAATTTCACAACTTGCGGAAGGCACAACGGGGGATTTGATACTACTTCTCTCCGGCAAAATTTCCGTTACTGATTACTTGGTCTACTGGGGATCGAAAAAACTCGGAGAGGAGCTAAATCTCCCACCTAAAGCCCTCAAATATGCCGCGCTTGTCATCAATCACTTTGTAAAGGGCGATTCGAGCTTGAAAGACGCATTTTTCAGGGGAATCGGCCTTGCTCAATTCGAGGAAGACGCGGGGATAGGCTCTGCCGTTCCCTCTATCGATACTGACGCCTTAGGTGGCGGTGTCACTATTCAAGAGCTGCGAAGCCAGCTTGCAACTACCACCGGCTTGTCCCAATCTCGGGTAGATGATATTATTTCCGGCGCATTTAATCTCAAAGGGTACAATCTCGATAGTCTAATTCGCGGCGACTTTGGTGCCTGGTCAACAGCCAAGGCGAAAGCGGAGGAGAATGATCGTAAGAGTAAAATACCGATCGGCACTACCGAAAGTTTTATTCGTGGAAAGCCCTTGGGAGAATTTGATGGTTCGACTTTAAGCGATGATGCCGTTCGCCAGCTCTCAACCAGGATGAATATTTCGGAGACGGCGATAGAGACATTTCTCTCCGCCAGAGACGGTGAGCAAAATCCCGCCATCAATGCGATTTACTTTGTCGACCACAACCAATACCGTTCGAACCGAGATACCGATGCCAACGGACAAGGCCAAGAGGAGTGCGTTGCCCGCGATGTACCGGATAACAGCTACCTCTACTATGATCGTGACGGTCTGCATTATTTCAGCTCCTACGCCGCCGCCAACGAATACAGACGCGCTCACGCCGATCGGGAATTAAATTATGTTGAAGAACTCGCTCTAGGTCTGGTAGAGGTCATGGTTCAGACTCAAGCTATCGCCATCGATGACCAAGCCGGGCGCACTAAATACTCTGAGCAGTTCAAAAATCAAATTAACGACTTTATCTCCTCCGATAAATTGGAAATTGATGGCTATGGTGATATCAAAATGCGCATGGTTGATATGCTTGGATTCTCCGAGGACGCTGTTTCCGGGCTTTTTACTCGTTCCCGTTCAACCGGAGGAGACAAAGTGCCGATTGACTTTCTTAAGATCTACGGCTACTCTATGCTCGAACACTTTGCCGTCTCTTACCTAAACAGTTATCTTGATATCTCCTTCGGCTCTGCCCGCTTAACTCCCGACGATTTTTACGAAATTATGAACGGCAACGCCCGCTCGGTTTTTGCCAGAGTCGGCGGAGCAATGCTCGATGAAGAGCTCGGGCTCGAACGCGGCACGATAAGAGAGATTCTCGAATCAACCAACTCCGCCCAGCGCAAATGCTCGATGGAACGAGCGGCGATGCAGCTTCTGGGTGATTTTCTGAATATCCCGGGTCTCAAGCTTGACGGAAGTATTTTTGACAATTTCGGTGGTGGTAAGATCGAAAAGCTTCTGGGGCTCCCCGAAAAATCATTCCAAGGCAAAAATCTTGATGAATTGATTTCAAAAACCGGAAAACTCAACTTCATAAAAGCTTTTAGAATCCCCGTCTCCGCCGAAACGCAAAAATTGGCAGACGATGTGTTAAGAGGCATAAGTCAAGATTATTACGATACTCACAAATCTAAGGATTTTTACGGCAAAGCGGAGGCAATAAATATTTATTTTGATTCTTTGGGCAGAGAGGGCTTACAAACAACTTGGGAGAATCTCTTCGGCTGGATCGCCCTAGATATGAAAATTGATCAGTCAATAAATATGTTAAAAAGCTCCTCCGACTCCGATCTTTGGAGCAACGACCAAGGTGCGGCCGTATTTTATCTCGAAAATTCTTTGAATAATTTGGGTGCAGATTACAACTATACAGAGTCTGAACTTGTGAACCTTTGGCATACATTTAGAGGTAGGGTTGATTCGATCGACGCCAATTTGATGCTCGACTCCGGTACCACTAAAAAACTTCTGCTCGGAACTAAATCTTCCGACGAATATCGCAAAGATACCAGTAACAAAGCGCTTATGGGAATTGGAATCGACCTTCTCATCAACGCATTCGGGTTGAGCGGAACCGGAATTGACGCCGGGCGCATCAACCAATTCATCGGGGCGATCAAATATTTGAATGGCGGGTCAATGTTCGGAAGTTATGGAAGCTACATAGGGTCCACGCCTGCGGCGGTAATTTATGATTTCCTCTCCGATCTTTTCTCTTTTAACCTAGATAGACTCGCCCATTTTTCCGAAGGCACTATCGAGCGCATTCTTGTTCATCCGGAGCGCGCATTACCAGTAATGCTTCGAGAGGGCGCTATTTTTCTCGACCAACAGCTTAGTCTCGGGGGCAATATCAACCCTAGCGGAAATCCCCTGGGAGACGGACATCCGAGTCTCTTAAAATATCTGTCACTCACAAAAATTGTTGATGCCGTATATGGCACAACGGCCGATTACGAATCTTGTTTGAGCCTGAACAGCTCCAGCGCTTCAATCTCTTACGCGGAGTGCATGAATCAAAAAAGACACGCCTCGATAGAAACTGCAGTTCGTGATAATGCCGTCAGCGCCATTAATAGTTTTATTGAGGGAATTGATATTAGAGTTGGAGTGAATCAGACAGACGGGAGCATAACAGTAGAAGCTCAAGATCTTGGCATACGTTTGCCTGTAGACAAACTTGAGAAGATATTTGAAGGAGATATGCGCCCCATCGCCATAGTCGGTATCGCGATGGGCCTGGAGCAGATTTTTGGCGATAGCAATGGCGTCTTTGCGCCAAACGAAACCTTGAGATTCACGGTTGATGATATTGTCGCCGCTTTTTACGGCGACCCGGCTGTTGAAGCGCGAGCTAGGGCTCGAGCGGAAGCTTATATCTACGCCGATGATAATGGTACAAACGGCTACACCGAAGCTGATCCTCCGGCTGATCCACCGCCGTATCTGCCTCGTGGCTCGCAGGAACCCGGAAGCACAGCCGACCGAAGCATAGTTGCAGGATCCGTTTCCGATCTCACCATTGGAGCCATCGAAGAGATGTACCCCGTCTCCGCCGGCGCCGACACTTCAGCCCCGACCGATCCCGGTCAGTTTGATTGGTCGAAAGAGCCCAACTCTAGCGATTCAAAATATTGGGATAACGGAGCATTCAATTCGGAAAAATATCAAGCAGATTACGCCGCATTCCAGCAAAGCTACTTCGACTGGAATCAAAAAAATCACGACTACTGGCTCCTGCGTTCCAAGGCGCTAGACGAGGGTGACAAAGCGGTTGCCGATGCAAGAAGAATCTTTATGGAGCAATTGCAATATCGCATCTCCGATTGTCTCTTACAAAAACTTGATCCACGAATCCCTGCCGGCTTTACTTGGGCGATGTACAAAGGGAGCGATTTCGTACGAACTACTTACATATTGGCATATCTGGAGAATTGGATGCACGATGCCGGGTTCTTTGATTTCTTGCCCTCGGAGTTTCAAAGTCTTAATTTATTGAATCCGATATACGCCTTTATATACAGCCCAGACCCCGCCGTAAAGGGCAACTGGGATGAGCTCGTCACCCATACTAACGCTCTTACGGCGCTTGATCAATTCTTAGTCAATCGTTCACCGGTAATTATGGGTATGTCTTTGGAGCCGGGGACAGCCGAAGGAATTTATTCATTTATCAAAACCGGAAGCACCAGCCAGAGTTATAGTGGCTTGAAGACATTAAGCTCAATTTATTCCTCCGATTGGATCGCCGGCAAACTCTCCGCCTGGGCGGACAAAGCTCTTGGGCTACCACCGGGCACAATGGGGCAGATGTACGGCTTCTACAAGCAATTCAAAGCCATTCAGATGATCTCGCGATACAGCGATGTCGGGAAACTATCCCAAGTTCTTGGCAAAGCCGGCTTGAGTGATTTTGGTATTATCGATCAATATTCCCAATATCTAAGCACCACCCCGTCAGGCCAACAGTTAGAATTCAGCGAATGGAAACAATCAAAAGTTGATGGCCTTAAAGCCGATCTCTATGCGGCAGCTATCACTTTTATAATTCAGACCGTCTTTGCCAAACAGATCGCCAGCTTCGAACAAATGCTCGGTCTCGTTCCCGGAAGCGGAGGACTGTTGGTGACAATGGCGGTCAGCGCCATATTCGGTGTCGCCCTCACCGTTCCACTTATTATGTTCGTGGCTCTCAATTTATTTGGCTTCTATAAGACTGAATATCTCTGTACTCCCGATGGCTACTATCCAAAATTAGAATCACCTCCGGATCCTGGCGTTTGGGATGTCTCTGGAATTGATTATTTTGATGCGCTAAAGCCCAAAATAAGAGAAGCTAAATATATTGAATCGGCACAATACAAAGCTAATCGCTTGATAGGCGACCTTCTTGAGATGCCTGTAAAACGAGAAGATGAGAAGCTGGTCCCGACACAGATTATGACCGGACGCAGTGAAGATGTCCGTTCCTGGGCGCCTTATATTCAAAGTATCTGCGATAAAGTCGGCGGCAAACCTAAAAACGGTCTCTGCCAAGGCACCAAAGCCGGCATCTGGGCAAACCCCCAAACCACTTCGTACACACACATCGGATTCTAGCGAATCCAATTATTCTAAGTACTCCTAATTACTCTAATTGACCTAAGCGTTCGTTTGGTTATTGAAATTTGGTTATTAACTGATAATTGTTACTTGGTTATTGGTTATTTAAGCATTGGCTATTGATTAGAATAATTAGTGCAATTAGTGCAATTAGAGCAATTTTGATGTAACTTGTATCTATGGATCGCATCTCTAAACTATTATTACCTGCTCTCTCCCGCAAGGGCATTGCCGGAACCGCTGTGAGCGCCCAGATTTGCTTTTATGCCAAAGAGTGGGGGAAGGGGCGTTTTTCTGCGCTTTCGTACTCTAAGGGCACCTTGAAGCTCTCCTGCCGCTCGTCCTCCGCCGCCCAAGATCTCGATATGGAGCGCGAAAAGCTTATAGATCATATCAATACTAAAATGAAGCGCGATATTGTAAAGAACATCCGCATTATAAATGCGAATTAGGTTTTAGGTTATAGCTTCTTAGCTTCTTAGGTATTAGCTTCTTAGCTTTTTAGGATTGTCATCCCGCACACGATGCGGGATCCAGAAATATATTGTCATTGCCCGCCTGGCAATTACCGATTGACCTCACTACCGTAACCTCCGAGGTTGATGTTCGAATGGCTAATCTGAGAGCGGTAAAACGAAAAGAGACCACGCGTCATCGCGTGGCCTCTTTCGATTTCGTCTCCCATTCTATCACCTTGACCGGATCAGCTCGTCTTCCGAAGCTTGCTGAGCAGGTAAGCGATCATGGTGAGCGCATCCCCCTCTTCGCACTCATCTTGTCCCCTCTGCAGTCTGGGTGGAATCGGCTTGTCCCAGATGAGTCTGATTCGCACATCGCTAACCCCCACTCGGACATCCAACCCAGCCACCAACTTGTCCTCCGTGCCCTGTACGACGCCTAGCTCCACGCACTCACAATGAAGTGCAGGAGTGCGGTCGTACGGCTCGCTCGGGACGCTAGCGGCCTTGTCCCAGTCGCCACTATCTACCGCTTCCTGCACTGAATGCACCAGCCCTTTGCCGCACCCTTCTCGCGTCGACTTCGCGCCTGTCAACACAGACTTGACCTGCAACTCGCGACCGACCCCTTTGAGAGCGCTACTCAATACCAACAGCGCCCCCACCAGCCGGTTATCGACATGAAGCTGGTCCATGCTCCCCACGCTCCTTTCATGTTGTCCGAACACAATAATCTATCATTTATGTTATCTTATGTCAATATTTACGACTCTTTTTATATGTTGGTAGTTTTTGTTGTCCACACTTGACACAAGATTAATTTATTTGATATAATGAATGCATATGACGTATTTATCGACACATTTAGATTTACAAAAGACACTTGGTGATCTTGGTCTAGACGAGCGCGAGACAAGCGTTTATTTAAGTTTATTAGAACAAGGCCCCCAGCTACCACAGCACATTGCGCGGCACACCGGCATTAAAAGAACGACTTTGTATGAAATATTTCCAATACTTGCCAGCAAAGAATTAATTATTGAGGTCCGACAAGGCAAAAGGCGCCTATTCCAGGCAGTTCCGCCCGATAGAATATTAAGAAATTTCGAGAACAAATACAAAGAGATCAAGCAAAATATCTCCGGCCTTAACGAAATATATTTAATGCAGGGCTTAAAGCCAAAAATTGATATTTATGAAGGTTTTAACGGAATAAAGAAACTCTATCTTAAAACGCTCGAAACAAAGGAAACAATGCGTAACTACGTTCAGATGTCTAAAAATAATCATACAGTTCTCGATTGGTTGGTTAGAGAGTACGTCCCGATGAGGGTAAAAAGAGGCATTGAAGTTAAGGCGATTGTGCCAATGGAATCAGAGACTGATGTGTACATGCCGATCGGTGATAAATACCTACGCCAGACAAGAAAAGTCCCTTGGAAGAAATTCCCGTTCAAGATTGAGTGTATGATTTTAGGTGATAAACTTTTTTTCGCAACATATGAAAAAGGAAAACCTCTAGTCGGGATCATTATTGAATCCAAACAAATTGCCACCACCCAGGCCGCACTCTTCGACCTGGCTTGGGAGGGAGCGGAGAAATACCAGAGGTAGGTTTTAGGTGATAGCTGTTAGCTTCTTAGCTTTTCAGGGTAGCTCACCGTAGCCCAAGCTTTAGCTTGAGGAACAGACTAAAGTCTGATCTACAAAAGTCGTAGCCCAAGCTTTAGCTTGAGGTCCGACACGCTGAAGCGTGATCTACGATGACATGTAGCCCAAGCTTTAGCTTGTCTCTTCGGTTTTTCTTATGTTCTTTCGGTGTCTCTTCGGCCTGCCCCTCGTAGCTCTGAGAGCGTAGTGGGGTGTAGTAAATCGGTGTGTGTCCTCCACCTTTTATCCTATGGAACGAAAAGAAGCCCTTCGACTATGCTCAGGGCTTCTTTCGGTTTGTCGTCTAGAACCCGGCCTCCTCGAGCGCACCGAAGCCAGCGAGGTCCTCCTTCTTCACGCCGAGCACCATCGCGAGATAGAGGTAGGGCGTCGCCAGCTCTCGAAGTAGCCTCTGCGAAGCTGGTGCCAGACAGGTGCTGAACCCCGTCTTAACGGCGTGAGCAGTGTCAACAATCATCTGGTCGAGCGTATGAAGCCCACCCCGAGTCGGGATCTCGATCAGTCGACGGCTATCCGTCAGCACAAGCGCCCGACAGGTTTTCAGCGTCTGCCACATGCCCCGATTCCACGCCTCGGTCTTCTCTCCTTTCGCATCCCACTCCGTTCCGGTCCAGTAGTGAAGGCACCGCACCGCCCAGTCAACTCCGTTCGGCATCGCTCTCGCCGCCGGCTCGATGTAGTTGTGAAAGCTTCGTCCATCTTCCGCCACATCGATCATCCTCTGTGCGACGGCCAGAGCGGTAGGCGGTAGGTACCATGTCCTACCCGCATCCGTTTGTAAGGGAAGCGGTATCCCGCTTCTCGTCCACACTGGATGTTTCAGCAGAGCGCAGAGCGTTGATGTTGCTTTTCTCCCCACGGCGTCTCCGATTACCCCGACTCTCTCGACAACCTTGTCGGCACAGAGAAGAACTGCCCCGAACATCCAGTCGACAGATGCTCTCGCTGGTGGATTCATGGAGGTGTCTAGATAATGACTCGTCCATGCCAGATCCCCCAATATGTGGAGTAACTGCACCGCGATCTCCCTCGACGGTTTCTCCGCCCCCTCGTTCGACGCCCACGCCGCAGTCCATTCAACATACGTCTCCGGGCCGTAATACAACCTCATCTCGAACACCCCCTGCATGATTTCGCCCCAGTTCTTTAGGGGCTATGTAACGGCTGGCTATAATTTAGTTCAATAACAAAAATAAGTCAACATCTGTTGACTCGTTTGACAGGGAGCGGAGAAATACCAGAGGTAGCTTATAGCTTATAGCTTTCAGCTGTTAGCTGTTAGGTTGTAGCTTACTAGCTTTTAAGGCCGCTACTTGTTTTTCGAGTACGGTAATGCGTTTTTGCATTAAAACAATATCGTCTACGAATATATCATCGTCTTCTATCGTTCTCTTGGCCAGTCGAGCAAGACTTGTTTTTATATCTTTGATTTCCACTTCTATTTTTGCTATTTTGCTTTCCAGATGGTCAAATCTTCTGTCTACCGAGGCGAATCCCTGCTTCATCTCGTGTTCGACCTCATCAATTCGTGCTGATAATTTAGCATCGACATTATCAATTTTTTCATTTGTCTTTTCAAAACCCAAAGCGACCGACCTTGCTAGCGACTCAATTTCGTTTGTCAGCTTTTTGAAGTTTTTGTCGTGGCCATCTAGCTTTTTCGCCAGCACCTCAAACTTCTGATCGTGACCATCTGACTTTTTCCCTTGAGCATCGATCTTTTTTGCCAAATCTTCATTTGTAATTTCTTTTTTCGTCATAGTTTTCTCATTATAGCACCGGCGACCAAATATCTGTCAAATAAAACGAACGGCGCGTCAGGGAGAACCCTGCGCGCCCGGCTCGCTTGGTACTTGCGGTAGCGGTGATACAGATCGCCTATATGCCCAGATCGCGAACGGGATCACTAGCGCCCCCGCTACCTCCATGCTCGCGGGAAGAAACGATCCCACGATCATGAACACCGCGTAGGCCACCAGGCCAACAGCAGTGATGGCAACGATCCAGATCAGTGGCTCCTCCATGCCCAACATCACAGCCCTGTAGACAGTAGCCCAACCGAACATCAACAACGCGACTACCAGTGCCCACGACTGCCACATGTTGAGCGTGATTGTGATCGTATACACGACGCTTCTCCCCTACGACGTGATGGTCCAACCAATATAATAATATCATATTTATTAAAACGACAGCCCTGCACTCAACGTAGTGCAGGGCTCACGGTCCTCTCATCTTCTCCCCCTCTTCATTCCCTTAGGCCCCCTTGTCCACCAGAGTGATGAACCCGACCGCAACCAAGCACACGATCAGGCCATCCAGATTGCTGCAACAGCAACGAGATCGCTCATGTCAGTCACGCTCCCCCTTCGGCTCCCCTCGAATGGCTATGAATTGTGCAACAAAGGCAGCCGCCAGAACGCTTCCTCCGAGAACTGCCGTCTCTATCAGGCTCGTCTTACCGGCGTTGAACACCGAGATGTCGACAGTCAACACAGCGACCGTCCCAGACAGGAAGCAGGACATCATCACGCCGCATGGGCTATTCCTGCTATACGCTCCCGTCAAAAGGAGAGACAACAACATTACCAGAAACACAAGGACGCCATCGAGCACGAACTGACTGATCACGGTAAGCCTCCCCCGAATCGTGATGACTTCCTTACTAGTTCCGTTATAGTACATTTCTTGCCGTATTTCAATATCGGATGAAACTACGCTGATTTTTCCCACTGATTCAGCGCAGATTCTGTGAGATCAATCAGCGTAGTTTCTTCACTAGTGATATTTGAGCTCGACTATCTTCGCGGTTTTCAGTAGCTCCTTCCCCAAATGCTCCTTCTCCGTTGTTGTTATTAGCGTCTGATGATCTAAAATTATCTTACTTAAATGCTCCCTGCGCATTGCATCAAATTCCGAAAAAATATCATCGAGAAGTAGTATGGGTTTAGTTCCCGCTTTCCATTTATTTTGATCTTTCTCGACCGCCTCCTCCAAAAATTTGAGTTCCGCCATCTTCAGTGCCAAAATCACCGAGCGTATCTCCCCTCTCGAGGCATAATTAGTGGCACTCCTCGTATCCAACAAGAACTCGAGGTCATCTCGGTGCGGTCCGTAAATAGTTCCGCCGTAGGCAATCTCTCGAGCCCTGTTCTCCCTCAATTTCTTCTCCAGATCATCACCCGATCGGCTGTGGTAGACGATCTCCAGTTTCGATGATTCATCACCGGAGATCTCGCGGTAATGTCCGACCAAATGCTTGTTAAATTCCGAAAGAACCTCCGACCTTTTTTTATTGATGATTTTTGCTTCCCTCGCCAGTTCTTTGTCCCAAAATTTTAGCTCCGATTCATCTCCAGCTCCGCAGGCAATGTTCTGAAGCAGTTGGTTCCTCCGCCGCCTTATCTTAGTATATGAGCTTAAGGCGGACAGATAATCGCGGTCAATCTGTGAAATCATAATATCCAAAAAACGGCGCCTATCTTTGGGGGCGCCGTTCACAATTTCCAGCGACTCTGGGGAAAAAACCACGGCCGGAATCTTCCCGACCAAATCTATCATTCGCTTGCCTACCCCGCGCTCTTTTGCTTTTGTAATCAATCTCGGAAATTTGACAATAATAACCTCGATCTCGTCGACGACCACTCTCCCGAAATCAGCCTCGTGCTTTACCAAATTCCCTTTATCTTCCTCGCGAAATGAGCGCCCGCAGGAGACCAAAAAAAGCGCCTCCAAAACATTCGTCTTGCCGACCCCGTTAAGTCCGATCAAGACATTTGTTTTTTCAAATTCTAGTTCAAATTCTTTATGACTTCTGAAATTTTCAAGCCGCAGGCTCTTTATCATCGCAAATCCCAAGATACAAGAAACGGAAAATAATAACCAAGTTACAATAATCAGTTAAATCCCAATATTCAATATCCAAATTCCAACAACGGGCATTTAATTATTGGTAATTGTAATTTGATTATTTACTGGTTATTGATGTTTGGTTATTGGTGATTACGAGTCTGTTTTCAACGGCATTGCTAGGTAAATATACTCTTTGTCCTTTTCCGAGGTAATCACGCCCGGCGAGGAGTCGTCGTTAAACTCCATCGTAACCTCGTCGCCAGGTAAGGCCGAAAGTGCCTCTATTAGATATCTTGCGTTGAATGCAATTTCTATCTCGCCCCCCGTCACAGTAGCCGCCACACTTGATGTTGTATCGCCACTCTCCTTGGCCACCGATTTGATAACAAGTCCATCTTTCCCAGCAGAAAGTTTAATGTTGTTGGCGGCGTCTTTTGCAAACAAGGCCGACATTTTTATCGCCGAGAGCGTATCCGAAAGTTTACTTTTTGCCACAATTTTTCTCTCTTTTGGAATTATCTGCTCGTAGTTTGGAAAGCTACCCTCGATAAGCCGAGAAACCACTTCCACCCCTTCGGCGATAAAGAAGATCTGATTCTCATCAAAAATAACATTCACCTTCTTCTCCTCGTCAATCCCGCCGATAATCCGCAGAAGTTCGTTCAAAGTTCGGGTGGGGACGATAACCTCTTTTTTCTCGACACTCTCGTCGAGTACTATCTTTTTCTCCGCCAGCCTGTAGGAATCGGTGGCAGCCAAAGTTAGCTTTTTCCCTTCGTATTTGAAGTAGACTCCGGCAAGAACAGGGCGAGTATCGTCGCTAGCCGAAGCTATCGTTACCTTCCGCAATGCGTCCGCAAGATCTTTAACTTTAATTGACGAATAGCTGGTCTTCGGCGGTTCGGGAACGGTCGGAAATTCATCAGCGGAGATTCCCCGAATGTTTGCTTCAAAGTGCTTTGATTTAAGGTTCAGAGTCAGCTCTTTTAGCTCAATGTTTATGTTCGGATCACTGTTGTTTAAAACAAAATCCGAGACCATCCTGGCCGGGATAGTAACCGACCCCTCCGCTTCTACCTTTCCGATCACGGTAGAGGTTATCGCCACCTCCAAATCGGTTGCCGATATAGTAATTTTGTTTTTATTTACCTTCAAAAGCAGATTAGCCAATACCGGCAGAGTAGTTCTTGCACTCACTACCCTGGATACGGCATTGATCGCTTTGGCCAAGTTCGGCTGTAATACTTCAGCTTTCATAGTTTCTCCAATTTTAATAGTTGATATTACCACATAGATCTTTACATAGATACCATAGATAATCTATGAAAATCTGTGTATTAATCTATGTAGTAATTACTTTATAAATAATATACTTTAGAGGATGTGGATAACTTTTCTGCGGATTATCGCTGTTTTATCTCTCTCACACTTACAATATTGAATGCCCCAAAACCACCTGTTGATAACTCTTCGTTTTATCCACACCGTTTGTGGATACCCCCGCTCTCCTGTGGATATCGGGGGTATCATCATATCAATTATCAACAGCTGACAGTAGCTTATCCCAAATCTTTCAACCTATTATGAACCGCTGAATCCACAATATATACCGCCAGTATATCAAGTGCTAAAGCCCATAAATCAAACATATCCACACCATCCACAGTCCTTATTAACTATTACTATTAAATTATTAAGGGTTTAAATCATCCAAAACATGGGGAAAGATTGAATAGAATTAGTTATTTGTTACTAGAAGCTATCTCATAAATCATCATAAGCCGTGTCATTCTGAACTTGTTTCAGAATCCCATTGAGATGCTGAAATAAATTCAGCATGACAGATCAACTATTGCTATGTCCTGGAAACGATAATCTAATGCAACTCGACTTATTTATGAGATAGCTTCTAGTGTGATTCGTCATCCTTATGTGTTGTGTATCTTCTCTTTAACTAAATTCACATCATTCTTTAAGCGCGGGTTTTGGGACATCTGCGCTTCTACTTTCTTACAGCCGTGCATAATTGTTGTGTGATCTTTTCCGCCCATCTCCCGACCGATCTCCGGATATGAGAGATTGATCTCGTGCCGCAGCATATACATTGTAACTTGTCTGGGGACCACAAGCTCTTTGGTTCTTCGCCTTCCCAAAAGATCCTCTTTGGAGATGTGAAAATATTTGCAAGCCTCTTTAAATATCGAATCCGGCGTTATTAATTTATTTGATGATTCAATTATCCCGCCAAGAATCTCTTGAGCCATCTCAAGAGTTGGTGTACACTCACGAAGTTCGCAACTTGCCAATATTTTAGTTAATGCCCCCTCGAGCTCCCGAACGGAGGATTTAATATTCTCAGCGATGTAATTGATTATCTCATCGCCAATCTCTTTACCCTTGGCTTTCGACTTTTGCTTGAGGATGGCCGCTCTCGTCTCTAAATCTGGCGTTCCGATGTCTGCCACCATCCCCCCCTCAAAACGCGTCTGCAGGCGCCTCTCGAGCCCTTTGATCGCTTTTGGAAATCGGTCGGCGGTGAGAACTACTTGCTTATTGTTTTGATGAAGATGATTGAAAGTGTGGAAAAACTCCTCCTGCGTCTGCTCTTTGCCGGAGAGAAATTGGATATCATCGATTAAAAGAATGTCGACGCTTCGGTAGCGGTTTTTAAAATCCTTGGCTCTGCCGGAACCGGTCTCGACAGCGCTTATGAAATCGTTCATAAAGGTTTCCGAGGAGACATAGAGAACTCTTGCGTCCTGGTCTCTTTCGACAATATGGTTGCCGATTGCTTGCATCAGGTGGGTTTTGCCCAAACCGGAGTCTCCGTAAACAAAGAGCGGGTTATAAACCTTGCCCGGTTTTTTTGAGACGGCGTCGGCAGCGGCAACGGCAAGCTGGTTCGAGGAGCCGATTATGAAATTAGCAAATTTATAATAAGAGTTTAAGGTCGAGTTTTGAGGCAAAGTTTTGCCGAAAGTTGCTTCCGGCTTTTTCTCCGGTTTATCCACAGGGCTGTGGATAAACTTTCCTTTGTCGCTTATCACCACCTGCTCCGGGGAGGGGGTTGCTATCTTGAACTTTACGCTTTCAACTTCGGCCCCGGACTGGTTAGCGAGAGCTTTTTTTATATGGTCGAGATACTTTTTTCTAAGCCAATCCTCAACAAAAAAAGTCGGCACCCCGATTATAAAAACACCCTTTTTGTAATCGAGAATAAAAGTGTTTTTGAACCAAGTCGTAAAATTGGCCCGAGAGATTGAGACCTCGAGTTCCAAAAGAGTGTTTCGCCAAATTTCTACTAAGTCCATGGGGCCGTTTTTGATTAAATTAATACATTAGAAACTATACCAAGTTATCCACAGCCCCTGTCAATGCCACGACCCTGCGAGGTCAAATATTCCTATCTGGAAATGGAGTTTTTTGAAAAAACACACCCCGGCTGCCCATAGGGCGCGTCGGGGTGATTGGTTCTGCGCGCGGTGAGGATTCCTTGGCGTGGGACCCGTTCGATGCTCCGATGATGCCGGAGGAACCTTATGGGCGCCGAGGAGGGGGCAAGAGTGCCGCGCGCTTGAGGGGGCATTGCGAACATCCATGCGTTGCCATTGTATCATAGATATCAAGAGAGATCCTTGATGTTCGGGAAAAGATGTGCTAGAATCATCAATGTCAGAGGATGTGTGCTCGTCTGGCGTATTACGGTTACGATGCCCGAATATATTAATTCAAAGAGACAAGAAGCAAGTAACAAACAAATTACCTGTCTGCCGACAGGCAGGCAATATACAATATTCAAGAATCAAAAATATTATTTGATTATTGGAATTTGATTATTGTTTGTACCTTGTGTCTTGTTTCTTGACTATTTGGGAAAACGGGCCTCGTTACCCTGAGACGATTGCCGAGTGTGTAGTATTCGTAATTAGCGTTGTGTATTATGAAGAAGGGAACTTTTCAACCAAACAAGAGAAGAAGAGCAAAAAAACACGGCTTTGCGGCCCGCAACTCTTCTAATTCCGGCCGCAATGTTCTCTCCCGCCGCCGCCAAAAAGGACGGAAGAAGTTGACCGCCTAATGTTTGTCATCCCCGCGAATGCGGGGATCCAAAAACGACGCAGTCATCCCCGTGAAGACGGGGATCCAACAATAGTAATCATCATTAGAGCAATTGATTCCGCCTCAAGCGGAGTGAGGGGTAGCTTGGATTTGTTAACGTCTGACAATCGAGTGTTTGGGCTAGATATCGGATTTGAAACGATTCAGCTTTGTGAACTCAAAAAAAGTGGCAGAAGCGTATCTGTCAGCGGCTATATAAAGGAGGAGATAAAAGAAAGAATCCTCGACAAAGACCGGATCAAAAATAAAGCGGCTGTGGCGACACTGATCAAGGAGGCATGCCACAATGCGAAACCGCATCCGATTCACGCTAAGAAGATAGTGACCGCGCTTCCCGAAACTTTTGTCTTCTCCAGAACGATTCAGATCCCCAAGATGACTCCCTCGGAGCTTGCGACCGCCGTTCCCAACGAGGCGGCACAGTTTCTACCGATTCCTCTCGCCGATGTTTATATTGATTACCAAATTCTCGTCACTCATCCCGACGAACCTTTGATGGATATTTTGATGGCCGCCGCACCCAAGAGGCTTGTTGACGACTATGTCGAGATGGCGAAAGCGGCCGGTTTGGAATTGGCGG